>Ga0209013_10004225_pt1 | contig 12644 bp, 11 predicted proteins | sample Cruoilmetagenom2_FD_187291 | JGI IMG/M metagenome (GOLD analysis project Ga0209013, IMG submission 187291) | Oil polluted marine microbial communities from Coal Oil Point, Santa Barbara, California, USA - Sample 2 (SPAdes) (version 2) | ecosystem: Environmental > Aquatic > Marine > Oil seeps ...
AAACCTTGGAGTCAACCGTATCAGTTTCGGAGTACAGAGTTTTAACCCTGACAAACTCAAAGCGCTGAACAGAGCCCATAACCCTCAGCAGGCAAAAGATGCCATTCTTCATGCCCGGTCACTGGGGTTTGAACACCTCTCTTTGGATCTGATCTATAACTATCAGGGAGACAACAAAGTGCTGCTGTCAAAAGACATAGAAGAAGCATTTACTTTACCCATTGACCACATTTCCGCCTATGAACTCACCATTGAAGACGGCACAAAGTTTTCCGCTACCCCCGAAGTGCGGCAGGAAGATGAGGATCTTGCATTTTTTGTAGCTGAGGAGATAGAAAAACTGGGGTTTAAAGCCTATGAAATTTCAAATTTCGGCATCTATCAGAGCAGACATAACAAAGGATACTGGGAAATAAAAGACTACATTGGCGCCGGTGCAGGTGCAGTAGGTTTTTTAAAAGAGAGACGATTTTATCCGCAAACACATATAGAAGCCTACATAGACAACCCGCTCAAGATCAGAGAAGAACTGCTCACCCCAGAAGAACTGCTGACTGAGAAGATCTTTTTAGGCTTACGCAGTAGTGTAGGTGTTGAGAAAGACAGTCTCTCTGACACTATGCTGAAAAACGCTGAGTTGCTATGTAAAAAAAAGAAACTTCGTTGCAATGCAACACATTACTACAATGACAATTTCTTTCTCAGTGATGAACTCGCACTCTACATTTTAGGATAATTCGCTAAAATACGACAATTAAAAATCTAAGGCACACTATGTTTGGCATCGGCTTTACTGAGTTAATTCTCATTTCTATTATCGCTATACTCTTTTTAGGTCCCGACAAACTTCCTGATACGATGGTACAGATCGCCAAGTTTATCAAGAGTGTCAAGAAAACCGTGGGTGAAGCAAAAAGTTCCCTTGAAGAAGAGATGAAGATCGCAGATCTTAAAGATGAAGCGTTAAGCTATAAAAAACAACTGGATGATGCGACATCGGAACTTAAAAATTTTAAAAACATCGATTTTGATGATTTTGATGATATCAGCTATGATGATGAAATCTCAACCAAGTCACCTAAAGCTATCGCAAGCAGTAGCAAACATGAAGAGACAGCAGAAGAAAAAGTAGCTGCCACACAGGTAGAAGCTCAGAATGACACGGTCACCTTCAAGAAAAAAACAAAGACCAAGACAAAAAAGAAAAAAGAAGAGAGTGATGACACAACAGACACACCTAAAGATAACGCATAATGTTTAGTGAACTTAGACCCCATCTTGTTGAACTTCGAAAAAGACTTGGACTCTCTGTTCTTTCTGTATTTATTGGTTTTATTATTGCATTTTTATTTCACGAAAGCATCCTGGAATGGATCACTGCACCCCTGAATGAAGCCTTAGCAGAAGTGGCACACCTTTCTAAAAAAGCGGCTGACGGTATGGTCACCACACACCAGGTCGGCGGGGCATTTTTCGTAGCACTGAAAGTCTCATTCTTTGCAGGATTGCTTGGTGCACTCCCTTTTATCTTATACCAGCTCTGGCTTTTTATTGCGCCCGGGTTGTATAACAATGAGAAGAAAATGGTCATCCCTTTTGTGGTAGGTGGTTCCGTGATGTTCTTTATCGGTGTGATGTTCGCCTACTATGTGGTCACACCCTTTGGATTTCAGTTCCTCATCACCTTTGGTTCTTTCCTCTATACCCCTCTCATAAACATCGAAGATTATGTAGGCTTTTTTACAAAGATCATGATGGGATTTGGTATCGCCTTTGAACTTCCTGTCTTTGCTTATTTCCTGGCCCTTTTGGGACTGGTAACAGACAAAACATTGAAAGATTTTTTCAAGTATGCCATACTGATCATCTTTGTCCTTGCTGCACTTTTGACACCGCCGGATGTACTCACACAACTCCTTATGGCTGCACCTCTCATAGTCTTGTATGGTGTCTCTATCCTCATTGTACGCGCTGTCAACCCTCATAAAGAAGAGGAAGAGGATGAAGAAGAGGATGAAAATGAAAAAGACACTTAATTCATGTCCCTTGATCTACTGACAGAAAATTACGATTATGAACTCCCCCAGGAGTTCATCGCTACCACACCCGTTCACCCCAGAGACCATGCAAAACTTTTAGTTTATGATAGAAACACAGACAGTATCACCCATACTACATTTAAACATCTTTTAGAGTTTGTCCCTGAGGAGTGTGACATCTTCCTCAATGACACACGTGTCATCAAAGCACGACTATTTGGTCATAAAAGATCGATGAACCCTGGTAATAGTGAAAATCCTCAAGGGGGAGGAAAAGTAGAATTACTCTTTAATAAACCCTTGGATGCACAGCATTATCTCGTACTCATCAGAGGTAAAGTGCAAATAGGTATGGAACTTTTATTTGATGATGATCTGGTAGCTACTGTGACAGAGTTTAACAAGGACGGATCTCGTATCGTAAGCTTTACACATCATGGGAAAGCCATACGTTTTGAAGAGTTGGTCCTTGTTTTAGATGACATAGGACACATCCCTTTACCTCCCTATATGCAAAGAGAAGACAAGGCAGAAGATGAAACAGATTATCAGACACTTTTCGCCAAAAATGCAGGAGCGGTCGCTGCACCTACTGCTTCTTTACACTTCACCCCCGAACTTTTTGAAGCACTTCAACAACGACACAAAACACACAAAGTGACACTTCATGTTGGTGCAGGAACATTTAAACCTGTTGAAGCAGAGGAGATACTTGATCACCCTATGCATTCTGAATATTTTGATATCCCGGAAACCTCTGCCAGAGTACTGGAGAGCAACAGAGCACTTTTGGCCATAGGTACCACCGTAACAAGAACGATTGAATACTATATACGGACAAAAAAAACACAGGGAGAGTGTGATCTCTTTTTAAACCCTTCCAATCCACCCCAAAGAGTCACGCATCTACTCACTAATTTTCATTTACCAAAAAGTACACTTATCATGCTTGTATCTGCTTTTACAGGAAGAGAAAAAACGTTACACTTATATAAAGAGGCTATCGAGAAAAAATACCGGTTTTTTTCTTATGGAGATGCAATGTTAATACTTTAGAAAGGTATATAAATGACACGTATTTGGATCACTGCTTTAATATTTATATCAACTTTGTTTATCTTTTCTGGATGTGCGCAGAAAAAACCCTACAGCTATCCCAATTATGATATCATCAAACCTGAAAAAACCTGTAAACCCAACAGAAAAAACATTCAGGATCTCCTGGACTCTTATCTTGGAAAACCCTATGTTTGGGCAGAAGAAGGACCTCATGCCTTTGACTGTTCGGGACTCACCTATAACATTTATGGTTCTATGGGTGTAGATATCCCTCGTGTAGCAAGCGAACAGGCAAAAATGGGGAAAAAAGTGCCATTTCAAAACCTGCATTACGGTGATCTGATCTTCTTTGGCTCTACCAACAAAAGAAGCAAACGTATCAACCATGTGGGTATGTATCTTGGTGACGGCTGGTTTGCACATGCCAGCAGTAAACATAGAAAAGTCACTATCTCTCACTTTAAAAAAGAACCAGTCTACCGTAAACGGATGAAAATGTGTAAACGCTATCTCAGTGAAGATGAACGTGCCAAATACATGAATTGTGATGTACCTCTTAAAGATATGCCAAGTACAAGTTCACGTTACACTACACCATGGCAGACGGGCATGAGATTACCTAAAAAAGCTGTACCCAGCTAGATGTTTAAATTAGAAATTCATTTGAACATCTTTGCCTATACACTCCTCGCATTTACCCTGCTCTTTCTAAGTGCATGTAAGCCTCCTCACCATCCTGCAAACCCTAATTATGCGATCAAAAAACCTAGAGTAAAGTATGCACCTACTAAAGATAACCTAGACAAAATGGTAAAAGAACTTCAGGGACAACCCTATGTTTGGGCAGAAGAAGGTCCGGATCACTTTGACTGTTCCGGTTTCACCTATTATATGTACGGATCTATGGGTATAGATATCCCTCGGGTTGCCAGAAATCAGGCAAAAAACGGGAAAGAGATAACAGTAAATGAATTGGTCTATGGGGATCTTATCTTCTTTGATACAGATAAAAAACGCAGAGGAAAGATCACTCATGTGGGAATGTACCTGGGTGATGGATGGTTTACCCATGCAAGTACCACTGAATATGAGATCGTCTATTCCAATCTCAATACTTCTCCCTACTATAAAAAAAGATTACGTGTTTGTCGAAGATATCTGCCTAAAGCAGAAAAGAAGATCGCTATGAAGAATGTCAAACCGTGGAAAACAAAAAAAGCAGCCAATATCAAAATACCTCAGGCAAAACCTGTGATGCCTAACGTAGCCAAGGCAGATGCAGCAGGACACTTCTACGTACAGGTCGGTTCCTTTTCCGGAAAACCACAGGATGCTTTACTTTACAAGATCACACGTGCAGGGTATCGTTATAAGCTCATATCATTCCCGGTCAATGGCAAACAGATCTCAAAACTGCTGATAGGTCCATACCGTACAAGAGCAACTGCACTTTCACTCTTAAGCAGGGTCAGAAAAGAGATAAAAAAAGATGCCTTCATTGCAGAGATCCGCTAAGCAAAGCATTTGATAAAAAAGCATCTGATTCCCTGGCTTAAGATGCTTCGATATATTTACCGATAGAGCGATTTAAAGTTTCTATTCCAAAGATATATCTCTCTTGATACTTTGACAATACCTCATGTTTTTTATACACCAACTGCTGGAGTATCTCAGTCACAAGATTATGCATCTCTTTTGCCCCTATTGCACCGCTCAACCCTCTCATATCAACACATAACATCTTTACCTGCTCATAACGGTGTTCCCGTATCAATTTGGCAAACACTTCACCGCTTTCACCATACGCAGTGCTGAATTCTTTCAGCACTTCCATGTAAAGTACTTCATTGTTATTGGCATACTTGATACCCTCTTTGATATTGATACCCTCATAGGTGGCAACTTTTACTTTTTTAGGCTTCTTCCTTTCCAGTCTTGGTTTGACCACTTTCGTCTCACTAAGATACATGGAGAGCGCTGTATATAACTTAGCGATATTAAGCGGTTTTGCCAAAAAGGCATTGACCCCGGAGTTGAACATTTTCTGGATCTCACTGTCCAGGACCAGTGCAGTAAAGGCAACGATGGGCAGAGCATCATATTTACTGTCAAGACGTATCATCTGTGTGGCTGCATATCCATCCATGACAGGCATATTGATATCCATCAGCACCAGATCAAAGTCCACTTTACCCTCTTTGACATGATCAACAGCTTCTTGTCCATTGTTTGCAACCGTAATGATCATATCTGAAAGATGCAGGAGATTGATGAGTACTTTTTGATTGATAAAGTTATCTTCAACGATGAGAATCTTTTTCCCCGAAAAGTCTTTAAAACTCTCTTGTGTAATACCTTTTGTTTCCATAATATGTGTTTTATAGGTTTTAGCTGAGGGGATATGATCTACTTTCTCCTCTTCCACATACACAGGTGTCTTAATATCATACAGATTCACGATCATTTCAAAGATACGTTCCTGATTTAATGGTTTAAAAAGATGGAGATCTATGATCGGGTCTACAAAACTTTTTTTATCTGACTTCAGTAAGGAATTGAGTGCCAGGACTTTAAGCTCTTTCCCCATTTTGATCTTTTTAAGATATTCAACCAGTCTGAGATTAAAGAGGCTTTCATTTAAAACCACAATATCATAAGGTGCAAGGTTAGGAATATTTTTCATGAATTCCTCTCTGGAAAGCACCTTCACTTCATGTCGGAAATAGGCGAACATCTTTTTGATCGCCAAAGCAGCATTGTAATTATTGTCAACAATGAATACTTTTTTTTCTATAAGTACTTTATCGGGTAATCTGTACATTCTTTTATTTGATTTTTCAACCACAAGAAAAGGCAGGGAGAGCGTAAATGCATTTCCTTTTCCTACAGAGCTCCTTACAGAGAGTTCTCCTCCCATCATCTCTACCAATTCATGTGCAACAAAAAGTCCCAGACCAACATAAACACCGCTGGACTCGTCATAATATGGAACAAAAAGTTTTTCCAATGCTTCCGAAGAGATCCCTTCCCCCGTATCAGTGAACTGAAACTGCAGTTCGATCTTATCGTCATAAGTATCGAACATAGAGATCTCCAGTTTGACTTCATCTGTCTGTGACTGATCCATCAAGTATTCAAGTATACTGCTCAATATTTGACCCAGATGCAGAGAATCACCCACAATGCGACGCGGGATGTTTTTCTCTATATCAAAAATAAGTTCACTGCTATTGCCTGAAAATTGCGAACAGACAGAACCCGATACTTCATTAAGCACGTTATTGATATTGAATTCTTCATTGACAATCTCGATCTTTTTTGACTTTAAACGCAGAAAGTCTATCAGGTCATTGGTCACATCAAGAAGTCTGTGCTCCACATTGGTCAATATCTCTTCTTTACTTTGAAAAGGTTGTGATATTTGTGCGAGAGAGCGATTACCCGGTTCAAATGCCTGTTTTGCAATATTGTGTATATTTTCACTCATATTGGTCAACAAAAGGTTTTGATTTTTTTCCATCTCCAACTGTTTGTCAAACATTTCCCGATGGAGTTTCTGTACCTTCCGCGCCTGGTGAGAAGAGATAAAGAGTATCGTTACACCGATGAGTGCCAAGGCAAACAGAGCGATCCATATCCAAAAAGTCTCGACACCTGTTGTGTCACCTGCCTCTGCATAACTCATCATACCAAGGACTATTGTCATCATACTTATTTTTTTTAAATGCATGCTATATTACCTTATTGTTACTAAACTAATATTCTTCATGATGACATTTCCCTTCTACCATTTTAGCGAAGGATTTTATGTTTTTACTTACTTTTAGATTATTTTAGTACATATATATTTTTATTAAATTATTATACTTATAGAAAAAAGGATTATCCATAAAAAAAATCAAAGATAGACTCCATATTAAAAAGTTTGGCTACAATTTGACTATGAAATTAGCAAGTATAGATGTAGGACTCAAACGTATTGGCGTGGCGATCTCTTTGGACGGGACTGTAGTAATGCCCCAAAATGCCATCCTGCGAAAAAACCGTAACCAGGCCGCAAGAGATATCAACACATTTCTAAAAGAGTGGGAGATAGAAAAACTCATTGTGGGTCTTCCAAAAGATGCTGCAAGTGCAGAAGAGATGGAGAGACGCATCAAACACTTTGTCTCTCTGCTTGATCTCTCTATACCTGTGGTATATCAGGATGAACAGAGTTCAAGCATCGAAGCAAAAGAGCTTACGATGGGTGTGTTCAAACACAAAAAAGATGGAAAGATCGATTCTATCGCAGCAAAGATCATCCTGGAAAGATGGTTAAAGCATTAAAGTTTCTTCTTTAACGTTTGCACTCTTTTATATGCTTTATTGATGGTTTCCTCTTTGACCTCTCCACTTTTAACCAAAGCACTTATCGTATTTACCAGTGCTTGTGTACGCTTCACTTTTTTCGGATCCAGCTGATTCCCAATGAGCAAAATATCATCACCCGCATTAATGGCCAGTTTCAGTGTATTTTTCAATCCGTATTTCTTGGAAATGGCACCCATTTGAAGGTCATCCGTGATCACAACACCATGGTATCCCAGTTTCCAACGCAGCAGCTTTGTAACAGTTTTATAAGAAAGACTCGCCGGGTATGTTGCATCCAGTTTTTTATTAAAGACATGGGCGACCATTACCGTATCTGCCTTATCTTTTAATAGTCTATAAGGTTCCAACTCTACTTTTTGCCACAAGTTCGTGACATCTACAAATCCTTTATGCGTGTCTCCTACCGAAGAACCGTGACCCGGAAAATGTTTTATGGAGGTAAGGACACCGTTGCTGTGCATCGCATCGATAAAGACAGAAGCATATTTGGCTACCATCCTGGGGTCTTTTCCAAACGATCTGCCCAAACCGTGGATCACATGATTTTTCATGTTGATATCCAGATCGACCACGGGGGCCAGGTCATAGTTGATCCCCACAGATTTGAGTTCTCGGCTCATTTTAGTGTACGTTGCTTTAATTTTACTCTGATCCATTTTGATCACATCAGATGCTTTGGGAAATTTGCCGTAAAAACCATATCTGCTTTTAAGTCTTTGTACCCTGCCCCCTTCCTGATCTACCGCGATGAGCAGCTTACCATCAGCACTGCAGGCCTGCAGTTGTGACGTAAGCTTTTTCAATTGCTTTCTATTGGCTATATTTTTAGGCTTGCTTTTATCTACAGGGTTAAAGTCAAACAGTATGACCGAACCCAGATTATAGGTCTGTATATCTTTACATATCTGAGAGTTTTTTGGCGCAGAGGTGCCATGAAAGCCTACCATCAGCATCTGTCCTATCTTATGCTCCAAAGAGACCCCTGCATACAAAGACGAAAAAGCCAAACCGCTTAACACTAAAAATTGTTTCAACACAACAACATCCTTCATTTTTAATTTCTAAATTCGATTATACCCTCTATTAGTATTCAGTTAACCTTATACTATTATACTACGCCTACAAGAGCATCTAGGGACACCTAAAATACCCCCTCCCTTTTATAAATTATTTTAGGTCTCCTTTTTAACATTTTCCTCCTTTTTGTCCCAAAGATGCTCTTTGAAAAATTCTTCTTAAACAATTACAGCAATTACACAATTTTTACACCTTGCTTAGTGTATAATAAAAATTAAAATATACAAAAGGTTTATTTATGAAAAAACTACTTACCACTACATTTCTACTTTTCTCACTCTTGACAACTATGCAGGCAGCTGAAGATCAAGCCAAGCAAGCTACAATGAAAATGACGGATGTGACAGGAAAAACGTATGATGTGACAGGGACAGAACAGGGACTTAACATTAAAGGTCTTGAAGGAAAAGTCATCTTTTTAGAATTTTTCGGACACAAATGCCCTCCTTGTCTGGCATCGATCCCCCACTTGATCAAACTACAGACAAAACATAAAGACAAACTTGCCATTGTCTCCATTGAAGTACAAGGCTATAACCATGCACAAACTGCAAAATTTGCAAAAGAAAAAGGTATGAACTACATCGTTGTATCAGAAGAAAAAGCGTCTGAACTGGTCAACTATATCCAGCAGAGAGCACAGTGGAGAGGAAGCATTCCTTTCCTTGTAGCACTCGATACCAAGGGTGATGTACAGTTTGTTCAAGCCGGTATGCTTCCAGAAGAGTCACTTGAAGAACTTATCTCACAACTTTCAAAAACAACTAAATAACTTCTAGACCTTATACTATCTCTCATGCATGGGAGATAGTTCTTCACACATCATCACTTTCTTAAAATTTAAATCATCTTAACTCAATCTCACGATACCGTTCTGTATCGTGATGATCCCTTCAAGTTCTGCTTCATATACCCTGTCCCCGAACTTTTCAAGACTTTCATCAAAAGTGGGTATGGTTTGACAAAAATAGAAGAAATCATCTTTCTCTACAGAGCTTTGTGCCGCCTGACCAAAACGCGAAACAAAACTTTCTATGTTGTGTATGGCTGTTGCTTTGGCCTCGTTCAGCAAGGTATTGGTTCCTAAACTCTCATCAAGTCTTTGAGGCAGAACAAATATCTCTTTACCCATTTTCAAAGCATACTCCACTGAACGCATGGAACCGCTGTCCAGTGCTGCTTCGGTAACGATGAGGATCTCTCCAAGCGCCACCACCAGTTCATTGCGTACCACAAAACTCCATCCTGTTGCCCTGAAACCGTCATTGAACTGACTGAGAAGCAAGCCTTTGTTCTCTATACTTTCTATAAGATTTTTATTGATTGCGGGGTAACGTATATCCAGTCCGTTTGCCACAACGGCAATGGTATTGTCTGTTCCTGCACCTTCATGTGCTATGGCATCAACACCCATAGCAGCACCACTCACCACACATACACCTCTTGCAGCCAGTGCTTTAGCCAGACTATAAGTAAACTGTCGGGTATAGTTTGATGGTCTTCTGGTACCCACTATGGAAACTTTTGGACGTTGCAGCAGCGTCAGATCACCTTTAAAGAAAAGTGTTTTGGGATACTGTTTCATAGCTTCCAGTGCAGGTATGTTTTCAATAAGCGGAGTACTCATCTCAAGCCTTTTTTTCTTTATTCTAACAAAGAATGATCCAGGAAAAGAAAAGTATGTCAAATTGTCATTAAATGCTAAAAATCACCCTACTTCTTATAGATCTCGTCAATATAGATCAGTTCTACCTCTTTGAAAATACCTCCTGCACTTGCCAGCGCTTTCATGGTCATTTTATGAGGATGTCCTATTGCGATCGCATAGCCTTTCTTTTTGGCCATCCTAACTGCTTTTCGAAGCTGTGCATGGATGTAGGGTACTGTATGTTCATTGTCTATAAAGATATCTCTCGCCACATAGGCATCACCAAATTTAGCTGCGATCTTTGGTACTTTGGTAGAAGCAATCGTACGACTGTCCACAAAAACAAATCCCTCCTTACGAAGTGCTGTGTAGAGTCTCTGCATCGCCTTATGATCATCTGTAAATACAGAACCTGTATGGTTGTTGATGTAGCGTGCCGTAGGGAAAAGCCTGCGTAACTCTTTTGCTCTGGCTTCTATCTGTGCTTTCGTATAGGTTGTTTTAAGCGTTTTAAACTGTTTGTTGAACTGTTTGCTGCCTGATTCCATAGGCAAATGGATCATATAATGATCCAAATCTTTTGCCAGCCTATGACTTTTCATAGAGAGTTCTGAAGGCGGGAAGATAGAAGGTGTCACCTTTATATGCAGTGCTTTAATACGTTTCATTTGTGCTGAAGTCGAAACATCATCAATGATGATCACCAGTTTTGGTTTTCCTCCAAGAGGTACCAGGCTGATATTTTTTTGCTTTATCACTGCCTGAGTTTTTTTCTTCTCTTTTTTCACTTTTTTGGCAGACGAAGGTTTCACTACAGTTTGTTTTTCTATTTTTGAAACAGGAGTCTCTTTTTTCTCTTGGGGTTTCTCTGTTTTTATCTTCGAGAGATCATCCAAAAGTTTCTTTTCACTCTCTGTATCATGACTCTTATGCGTTTTCGCTATGGAAGTTTGACTGTTTCTCTTATCTTGCTGACCCAGGAAATACCCAAAAGCAACCAGAGAGATCATAAAAAACACAGCAAAGACGATAAAGATATTTTTTTTGAAATAAGATTTCTTTGATTTTTTTCTTGCAACTCTTTTTTTAGCCGGTATTTTTTTTGGAGTACTCTTTTTCTTTTTCGCAGAAGTTCTTGTAGATGTTTTTTTTGGTTGAGATGCCATGAAGTTCACTAGTTTTAAATTTTGATCATTATAGCGAAGTAAGGTTAGTTTCTTAGTTTTAATCAGCTAAGAGAATTAAGATTTTTGTTGAGTTGTATTCAGATTTGAATGTTTGGGTAAGAAAATATTAACTAACTAAAGATTTTTAGTTAGTTTGCTGTAGATTTGGAGGTTTGTGAGAGGAAGGCTACGAGTAGTAGCTGACCGAACACATCCTCCAAAGATGCAGTGAAATAACTAAAAAGAGGGGCTACCCCTTGAGGGTATTAGTTAGTTTCTTGGTCTACGATTTTACCGGCGGATATCCACGGCATCATCTCACGAAGAGAATTACCTGTTTTAGTGATAAGCTTCTCTTTGTCATTCGCTCTTTCAGCATTCATTCTTGGGTATCCAGCTTGACCTTCAAGGATGAAGTCTTTTGCAAATCTACCATCCTGGATTTCTGTCAAGATGTCTTTCATCGCTTGTTTTGACTCAGCATTGATCACTCTTTTACCAGAAACATAGTCTCCGTATTCAGCTGTATTTGAGATAGAGTATCTCATGTCTGCGATTCCACCTTCGAACATAAGGTCAACGATAAGCTTAAGCTCATGAAGACATTCGAAGTATGCAAGTTCAGGAGCGTAACCAGCTTCTGTAAGTGTTTCAAAACCAGCTTGTACTAGAGACGCTGCTCCACCACAAAGTACTGCCTGCTCACCAAAAAGATCCGTTTCAGTTTCGTCTTTAAATGTAGTTTCGATGATCGCAGTTCTACCACCACCGATAGCTGATGCATATGAAAGAGCAAGCTCTTTAGTCGTACCACTTGGGTTTTGACCAACAGCAATAAGATCTGGTATACCACCACCTCTTACAAACTCAGAACGTACTGTATGACCCGGTGCTTTAGGTGCGATCATTGTAACGTTGATGTCTTTTCTTGGGTTTACTCTTCCGTAGTGGATATTAAATCCGTGTCCAAATGCAATCGTAGCACCTTCTTTAAGGTTTGGCTCAATTTCAGCTTCATAGATCTCTTTTTGATTTTCATCTGGAAGGAGGATCATGATCACATCAGCTTTAGCAGAAGCTTCAGCTACTGTAAGTGTTTCAAAACCTTTAGCTACTGCTTTGTCCCAAGATGAACCGTCTTTTCTAAGACCGATAACAACTTCAACACCAGAATCTCTAAGATTTTCTGCGTGTGCGTGCCCTTGTGAACCGAAACCGATCATTGCTACTGTTTTAGATTTGATGATATTGATATCACAATCTTTGTCATAATATACATTT
>Ga0209013_10004226_pt1 | contig 12644 bp, 10 predicted proteins | sample Cruoilmetagenom2_FD_187291 | JGI IMG/M metagenome (GOLD analysis project Ga0209013, IMG submission 187291) | Oil polluted marine microbial communities from Coal Oil Point, Santa Barbara, California, USA - Sample 2 (SPAdes) (version 2) | ecosystem: Environmental > Aquatic > Marine > Oil seeps ...
ACAGTTATTTTTTGGTAGAGCCCTTTCAATTCGGTCAGCAGGGCATCAGAAATATCCTTTTCCCAGAATACCATTGTTATGCTATTGGCATTGGTGGCTTTTAGGATATAGGATAGTTGATGCCGGTGAATCACCTTCATCAGGTTCATATCATAACCCGCCTGTCCCACCATAAAGGGATCGTGAACCTCAATGGCCAACACCCTGTCGGTACCTGAGATGATCTCTACCCTCGACTCCTCTCCCACATATTCATTGGAAATTAGCGTACCGGGATGCGCGGGTTCAAAGGTATTCTTGATCCGGATATTGATTCCGGCCACTTCCAATGGTTTGGATGCCTTTGGATGAATGGCCTCCATGCCTATATCGGCAAGCTGATCGGCCACATTAAAATTTGTGGCTCCCACAGGCTTTGAGTTCTCCACTCCCACAATGGCCGGATCGGCACTTGACAGGTGATATTCCTTGTGAATTACGGCCTCCTCTGCCTTCACAGCCACAGCAATCTTACTGAAGGTAACTTCTGAATAACCACGGTCAAACTCCCTCATAATTCCTTCCGTTCCTTTGGTATATCCAGTGGCAATGGGGACCTGTCTGGAGAAATCAATCTTTGCAAATGCCTGTTTAATTCGTTCATCAATGCTAAGGTATTCCGCATCATGAAATCCACACAGATCAATAAAAACTGATTCTATCTTATTATTCTTCAATATATTGACCGAGTTGAATGCCGAATGTGCCTCACCGATGGATGCCAGGATTTCCCTGGCAGCCAGCAGGATATTTGGTTTGTTCACGTAGCCGGAAGCAATTACCTCTTCCAGGCTCACCAGGTAGTTCCGGCACTGGTCCACCCGGTCACGGATAAAGGTCTCAGCTTCCTCCAGGTCCAGGCCGATCCCTGCCATTTCCTTATTAATGGCAAGCAGCTTTCCCAACAGTACGTCAAGGGCTTTCCGGTAATCACTTTTCTTCACAAAAAGATCGTACACCCCGGGCTCTCCCGTCTTTTTATGTTCCAGCAACCAATTGGTTACATTGTTATAGGCCGATACCACGAAGACCCGGTCGTAAAAATATCCCCCAGGTGCCTGAGCTATTACAATATTTTGAAGCACATCTTCAAATTTGGACATAGAAGTCCCACCTATCTTATGAACTGTTAGCATATCAAGTCAATTAGTAACAATTCGTCAAAAATACAGGATTTTTTTAAGCTTCCCTAGCGGCAGGTTTTTTGAAGGGAGTTCTTTAACATGTAATCCGTACCGGCCTCGGCAAAGTATTCCTCCAGATAAGATATAAGGTTCTCCTTATGCTTCTGATCGAGGTATTCAAAATCATTTACCATCTGGAGTATCTCCTCCCTGTACTGATTGATATATTCGATGGCAGCCATGTAGGCTTCCTTATCGCGGCATGCTCCCAGGTAATAACGTTCCCTGACCGAGCTTATCCCCAGATTCTCTCCCGGAACCGCATAGGCTGCATCTACCAGGCCTGAATAGTCAAAATCATAGGGCACAGGAGTATAGCCTTGGCTTCCAAAACCGGGCATTCCCAGGATCTTCATATTATGCCTGCCTGTAATTGAATAATCGCAGTTCCCAATCATATACATAAACATGGCAGCCAGATCCATATCCCCTGGCTTCATAAGTGCAATTGCTAAATCATCTTTTTTCACCACAATACCACCAGCCCGTTCTGCAAGCATCTCCTCCGGTTCAATTAAAAAGGCCCAACCTTCCGTAAGTTTATTCTTTCTTCCTGTATCCACATAGGTCATCCTGATCAGCCTTACCCTGAAACTGACCGGCGAAATGATATTGTATATCTTATAGGCCAGGTACTCTTTCAGCACATACTCATCATAGGCCTTGGAGCCCTGACAGTTGGTTACAACTTTGAACCTGTTGACATCCTGCAAATTATCATTCTCCACATCTGCTTTCCGGATATTCAGCCAGAAAGGGGCCATGCTGCAATGGCTTCTCCTGAATACGCCACGTGCCTTCATACGCATTTCTTTTTCCAGAGCCAGGGTATCATTGAACTCATAAAGAAAATGGACCGGCATATACTCCCCCTTTGACTTTTCCTTCTGGAATTGTTTCAAATCCAGGGTCAGGGTAATCTTCATGGGATCGTCTGATTCAAAAATATCAGCAGAAGTATCAATGGTATCAACATGCCTGACATGCTGCTGATCCACTTGAGAAATAAGCAGTGAGGGTATAGCCAGCAATAAGATCAATACCAGCGCTTGTAATCGGTTTGAAAATCTGGAGCACATCATAATCAATAATTTTTAAGTTACAGTTTCAATAAAAGCACTTTTCTATATACAGGTCCTCTCCAGGGAGGAGATAAGGGATTTTAAATAATCACACAATTCAAAATACTGCTTAAGATAAGCGATGATCTCTTTCTTGTTTTTCTGATCCAGGTATTCAAAATCGCCAATTAGCTGGAATATTTCCTCCTCACACCGATTAATATGCTGAATGGCTGCCTCATAGGCCTCATCTCCCCTGCATGGCCCCAGGTAATATCGTTCCCTGACCGATTTGATCCCCAGCAGATCAGATGGAACCGCATAGTAGGCATTTACAAGACCTGTATAATCAAAATCGTATGGAACAGGCGAGTATCCTGCACTTCCATAACCGGGCAAGCCAAGAAACTTCAGATTATGGCGGCCATAAACAGAAAAGTCCACATTCCCTATCATATATTGGAACATCGAAAGTATATCGATTTCCCATGGCCGTAATAAACTGGTAGTTAAATCATCACGTTTCACCACCTCTGCATTCATACGTGTAGCAAGCATCTTTTCCGGTTCTATCATAAAAGCCCAGCCCTGTGTTACTTTATTATCTCTTCCGCTGTCCACATAGGTCATCCTGACCAACCTCACCCTGAAGCTGATCGGAGAAATTATATTATATATCTTATAACACAAATACTCCCTCAAGACATAATTCCCGTAGGATTTTGAACCCTTACAGTGGGTTACAATCTTGATTCTGCTGATATCCTGCTGGTCTTCATTATGCAGATCGAGCTTCCGAAAATCCAGCCAGAATGGAGCAAGACTGCAATGATTTCTTCTGAATTTACCACGTGCTTTAAGCCGCAAATCTTTTTCCAGGCACAGGCTATCATTTAACTGGTATAGAAAATGGACAGGCATATATTTGCCCTTAAATTTCTCACGCTGGTACTTCTTTAAATCAAGAGTAAGGGTGATATGCATGGGCTGGGTTTCACCAAACAGATCAAGGGAAGTTTCAATGGTATCAACCTGCCGGACATGCTCCACTTCAATTTGAGAAAGCAGGGACCGTGGAATGAGCAATAAAACACCAATAATCAGAAAGACCAGACGATGCATATGGGGTGAACCGGGCATACTCAAATTTATAAAATTTATGCATGCAAGAAAAGACTTCACTAAAGCTTAAAGCCATGAGCCTGCAAAGTGATAATTTGATATTAAAACGCCCTATTATTTGTCAATTTGTAGCAGAAGTTTCTTACATTTGCGGCTTACGTTACATTTTGACACAAAATGGCAGGAAAAACACTATTTGACAAGATCTGGGATAAGCATGTGGTGGATGAGATCAAAGGAGGCCCTTCGGTACTCTATATTGACAGACATTTGATCCATGAAGTGACCAGTCCCCAAGCTTTTTCCGGTATCGAAAGCCGGGGAATCAAAGTCTTCCGTCCGGAGAGTACCGTAGCAACTCCTGATCACAATGTTCCAACCATTGATCAGCATCTCTCCATTAAGGATGAGCTCTCCCGCTTCCAGGTAAACAAACTTACCGAAAACTGTGAGAAACATGGCATAACACTTTATGGACTGACCCATCCATATCATGGAATTGTCCATGTAATCGGCCCTGAACTGGGTATCACACAACCCGGTCTGACTATGGTTTGTGGCGATAGCCACACCTCTACACACGGAGCTTTTGGAAGTGTGGCTTTTGGAATCGGCACCTCCGAAGTTGAGATGGTGATGGCCACTCAGTGCATTCTTCAGCCCAAACCAAAAAAGATGCTCATAAGCGTCGATGGTGAACTGTCGAAAGGGGTAACAGCCAAAGATGTTGTCCTTTATATCATTTCTAAAATTTCCGCCAGTGGCGGCACAGGCTACTTCATCGAGTTTGCCGGATCGGCCATCAGGAGTCTCTCCATGGAGGGAAGAATGACTGTTTGCAATATGAGTATTGAAAGCGGGGCACGAGGCGGACTGATCGCCCCCGACGAGACAACCTTTGCATATATAAAGGGACGCGAATTTGCTCCGGCAGGTGTTGATTTTGACCGGGCGCTTGAGCAATGGAAACTACTTAAGAGTGACAGCGATGCAATCTTTGATAAGGAACTGCACTTTGATGCTGCCGATATAGAACCCATGATCACTTACGGGACTAATCCGGGTATGGGCGCAAAAATCGTAGAACAGATTCCCGCAACTGAGGAAATAGAACCCAGCACAAGGGAGTCTTATGAGAAATCTCTTGCCTATATGGGTTTCAAAGCCGGAAGCCCTATCGCAGGCCGGAAAGTGGATTATGTATTTGTAGGCAGTTGTACCAACGGAAGAATTGAGGATCTGAGAGAAGTGGCTCAGTTTGTGAAAGGAAAGAGTAAGGCTGAACATGTGACCGCCTGGCTCGTACCCGGGTCTAAGCAAGTTGAAGAGCAAGCCCATAAGGAGGGAATCACGGAGATCCTGGAAGCAGCAGGATTTAAGCTGAGGCAGCCCGGTTGTTCCGCCTGTCTGGCCATGAACGACGACAAGGTACCTGAGGGAATGCTGGCGGTGGCCACTTCCAACCGGAACTTTGAGGGCAGACAGGGTCCCGGTTCACGAACTATGCTGGCCAGTCCCCTAACAGCAGCGGCAGCGGCAATTACCGGAGAAGTTACGGATCCAAGAACCCTGCTATAACGCAACAAAAGTACGTTTACATTGTAATACAATAAAGTCAATAAAATGTCGAGCGAAAAATTTCAAACCATAGAATCTCTGGCAGTACCCCTTCCAATTGAGAATGTGGACACTGACCAGATTATACCTGCACGATTCCTGAAGGCAACCACACGGGAAGGATTCGGGGAGAACCTGTTCCGCGACTGGCGTTTTGATAAAAACGGAGCTACCAAAGAAGATTTTGTATTGAACAACAATACTTACACGGGAAAGATCCTGGTGGCAGGTAAGAACTTTGGTAGTGGATCAAGCAGGGAACATGCTGCCTGGGCTATACATGATTATGGTTTTAAAGTAATGGTTTCCAGTTGGTTTGCCGATATCTTCAAGAACAACGCACTCAACAATGGACTACTGCCAGTGCAGGTTTCAGAAGCCTTCCTCCTTACTCTGTTTAAAGCCATTGAAAGTAATCCCGCTACCCTGATCAAAGTGGATCTGGAAGCACAGCTCATCAGCATTGCTGCATCAGGAGCAAGTGAAAGCTTTGAAATCAATCCCTATAAAAAAGAGTGTCTTCTCAATGGGTATGACGATATTGATTACCTCTTAAGTATTAAAGAGAAGATTGTTCAATTTGAAAATTCAAGAAGCTAAGATCAACAAGTCATGAAAATAAGCATCATGGATACCACGCTCCGGGACGGCGAACAGACCTCCGGGGTATCTTTTACTGCCACAGAAAAATTGAATATAGCAAAGGTTTTGCTTGATGAGTTGAATGTGGACCGCATTGAAGTGGCCTCGGCAAGAGTCTCTGAGGGAGAGTACCAGGGTGCCAGGAAGATCTATACCTGGGCCAAGGAAAATGGCTACATCGAAAAAGTTGAAGTTCTGGGATTTATTGATGGAGATATTTCGCTTAAATGGATCAAAGATGCCGGGGGTAAGGTAAACAACCTTCTCATGAAAGGATCCCTGAAGCATTGTCAGCTCCAGCTGAGGAAAACCCCCGAACAGCATATAGCAGATGTAAAGGAGGTCCTTCGTATGGCCCGGGAGATGGACATCCGGATGAATGTATATTTTGAGGACTGGTCCAATGGCATGCGCAACTCTCCAGAATATATGTACCAGGTGCTGGACGGATTGAAAGATGAGAGCATCGACCGCTTTATGCTCCCCGATACCCTGGGGATCCTGAATCAGCAGGAGACCTATGATTTTTGCCTGGATATGAACACCCGCTATCCCCAATTGAATTTTGATTTCCATGCCCACAACGATTACGACCTGGCTGCTGCCAATGTTTTCTCAGCCATCAGGGCCGGGATCACCGGCATCCATACAACCTTGAACGGACTTGGAGAGCGGGCAGGGAATGTTCCCCTTTCCAGTGTAATCGGAATCGTGAAGGACCACTTCAAGTATGAAATGGGGGTACAGGAAGAGAGCTTATATCATGCAAGTAAATTACTGGAATCATTCTCAGGGATCCGGATTCCGTCCAATAAACCGCTTATCGGGGAAAATGTATTTACCCAGACCAGTGGGATCCATGCGGATGGCGATCACAAAGATGACCTGTATTTCAATGACTTGCTTCCGGAGAGGTTTGGACGAAAAAGAACTTATGCTCTGGGTAAAATGTCGGGTAAAGCCAGTATCCTGAAAAACCTGGAAGAGCTTGGGATCGAACTAAGCAAGGAGGATGCCAAACTGATCACTGAGCGCGTTATTGAATTGGGAGATAAGAAGGAAATTATCACCAAAGAGGACCTCCCTTATATAATCTCCGATGTGCTCAGGGGCAAGCGGGTTGAGGAACGCATTAAAATCAAAAACTTCCAGCTCTCGGTGGCCCGCGGACTCCGGTCGGTGGCTACTGTTGCCATTGAGATCGATTGCCAGGTATACGAAGAGACCTCTTCGGGCGATGGTCAGTACGATGCCTTTATGAAAGCATTGTGGAAAATATATGACAAGCTTGAGAAGAAGCATCCGGTGCTGACTGATTATGTGGTTACTATTCCTCCCGGAGGTAAAATTGATGCACTGGTGGAGTGTATGATCACCTGGAATTTCGAAGGAAACCTCATTAAGACCCGTGCACTGGACCCGGATCAGACCGTTGCGGCCATCAAGTGCACCACCAGAATGCTAAATATCATTGAAACAAAAAAATAGATGGATTTTAATATTGCAGTATTGCCGGGAGACGGCATAGGACCCGAAATCGTTGAACAGGCCATAAAAGTGCTCAAAGCCGTGGGCCTTAAATATAAGCACACCTTCAACTTTACTGAAGCCCTTGTGGGTGCTACCGCCATCGACCAGGTGGGTGACCCTTTCCCGGAAGAGACTTTCCAGCTCTGCATGCGTTCCGATGCTGTACTGTTTGGAGCCATAGGTGATCCCAAATACGATAACGATCCCAAGGCCAAGGTGAGACCTGAACAAGGACTACTGGCCATGCGCAAAAAACTGGGTCTTTATGCCAACATACGCCCGGTGACAACCTTTCCATCCCTGATTCATAAATCACCCCTGCGCAAGGATCTTGTGGAGGGTGCCGATTTTGTGGTTATCAGAGAGCTTACGGGTGGCATCTACTTTGGTGAAAAAGGGCGTTCAGAGGATCTGACAAGAGCCTTTGATAACTGCGTTTACAATAAGTATGAGGTGGAACGCATCCTGGATCTGGCATTTGAATATGCAGCTAAAAGAAACAAACGCCTCACAGTAGTTGACAAGGCCAATGTGCTGGCCACCTCCAGGTTATGGAGAGAAACCGCCCAGGAAATGACTCCCTCCCATCCAGACATTGAAGTGGACTATATGTTTGTGGACAACGCTGCCATGCAGATTATCCAGTGGCCAAAGAAATTTGATGTGATGGTCACCGAAAATATGTTTGGAGATATACTTTCGGATGAAGCCAGTGTGATCACCGGATCACTTGGATTGCTCCCATCAGCCTCCGTAGGGATTCACACCTCTGTATTTGAGCCCATTCATGGTTCCTACCCCCAGGCTACAGGAAAAGATATTGCCAATCCACTTGCTACTGTACTCTCAGCGGCCATGCTGCTGGAACTGTCACTGGACCTGATCGAAGAAGCAAAGGCTATCAGGAATGTGGCAGATCGCTCCATGAGTGAAGGGGTAGTAACTGAAGATATTTCTGAGGGGAAAGCTTACAAGACCTCTGAAGTGGGCGACTGGCTGGCAGCTAATCTGTAGAGTGCATCAGGCCCTTTTGGGCGGATTTACCTTACGCTCCAGAAACCAGACATCGATACCTGCTTCCGTATCCTCCCACTTGTGGTACTCTTCGAAGCCCACATAATGGTAGAGCTTCCGAACTTTTTCGACCGTAGTCTCTATCAAAATAGGAAGTTGAAGCTTATCCGAAAGCTCGAACAGGTGATTCCTGATATCAGCCAGTCCGCGAATACTCGTTTTATTTGGATCACTTCCCAGAATCCATACATAGATAAAGTCCTCATAGTCAAGACGCAGACTCTTGATATGTTTTTCCCTTTTCAGAGTAGGCATCAGTTGTGAAGGTCTGATGGCCTTCATAAACATTTTACCATACTTCAGGTAGTCAAGGAAAGATCGTTTATACTGACTCTCCAAATAATAAAACAGCACCGTTGTCTTGTCCTTCGAAAGATAGATCCCATTAAATTTCTCCACCAGCTGGTAAGCGTATTCCGTCATCAGGCGTACATTTCTGGATGGATCTTTCTTCTTCACCATCGACATGACACGCGGATTCTGCTCAAAGGCATTTGTAACAATTGTGATGATGATGTCGCGGTCGGATTGATTCATATGCAAAAGGGTAAAATAAGATTACTCAGATTCCAATAAGGATAATAATTTGTGGAAAATTTCTGTATTCTCATAGACACCCATGAAATTTTCGGCACCAGGACCAAAGGCAAAGACTGGTACCAGTGCAGCTGAATGGTTGGTAGTAGCAAAAGTTGGTTCAATAACAGAGTAATCTCCATAACCGTCATTCTGTCCTTGAGCCCCCAATGTAAATCCACCTGTCTCATGATCGGCTGTCACAATGACCAGGGTCTCTCCGTTCTTCTCGGCATAGTCCATCACTTCATTGATAGTACGCTCAAAATCATTGACCTCAGCTTTCATATTCTCCACTTGGTTGCGATGTCCGGCCCAGTCAATCTGCGATCCCTCCACCATAAGGAAATAGCCTGCCTCTCCGGTGGAAAGAAAATCCAAGGCAATGGAAGTCGACTTGGGAAGGAAATCCCCCGTTCCCTTTCGCATGGTGGGCATATAGTCCACACCCAGTAAAAAACCATATCTGCTTCCCGGTTCAGGCTTTTTGATCTTCTTCAGCTTTTTGATATTTATTTCTATACCATGCTCCTCAAAAGGAAAGACACCCGTAGAGTCCTGGAAATATTTTGAACCACCACCTGCAAAAAAATCAATATCAGATTTAAGCAGGTCCATGGCAATCTCTGATTGCATATACCTTTCGGGCTGATGAGCATAAAATCCTGCCGGCGTTGCATCGGTAACATAGGAGGTGGCAATCACCCCGGTCATATATCCCTTTTTTGACAAAATTTCTACAATGTTTTCTCGCACCATCGTATCCAGGTCAACCCCCACAGCCAGGTTGTAGGTTTTATATCCTGTAGCCATAGCTGTTGCAGCTGCTGGAGATTGTGTTACCACCTCCCTGCCGGAAGAGGTCTTGGCAAGCCCTATATATTTGAAACGGCTGAAAGAGGGCTCCCTGTCAGCATCTTTCTCATCCGGGAAATAGTAGGCCGAGGAGAGCTGCGAAATCCCCATTCCATCCCCGATCATCAGGATCACATTTTTCGGTCGCTCTTTCTTATCAAGCTCAGCTTGTCCATATAAGGGAAGCCACATAAACAACATCATCATAAACGCTGTAAGGCCTGCCATTGTATATTTCTGATTTTTTCTCATAATCCTACTCTTCTTTATACAATAACCACACCAAAGCAAAATTGAATCTTGAAGAGTTGGCTTAACGGCAAGTAGACTGAATAGATCTTTCTATAAAACCTTTGTTCCCGGTTTGCTCGTAGTAGCTTTCAATGTAATCAACCACATCCTGCCTATCGGACTCCTCCATATACTCAAAGGAAAGGATCAGGTCCTTGATCTCATCCCGGTAAGACTCCAGCCACACAATGGTTTCCCGGTAAACCTCTTCGCTCCTGCAGGCCCCGAGATAATAACGTTCCCTGACGGTTTCGATGTCCAGGTTCTCTGCCGTGGCATATTCAGCATTCACCAGTCCGCAGTAATCAAAATCATAAGGAACAGGGATAAACCCGGTGGGGCCGTACTCTTTGGGAGTCAAGATCTTGAGATTGTGCCGACCGGTCACAGAATAGTCAGCTTGACCAACCATGTAGCTGAAAAGGGCCACCTTGTCCATCCAATCCTTATTCACGGTTTTAAGAGAAAGCTTATCACTTTTGATTCTCATGGAATTATTTCGTTCGGCCATCATGGTTTCCGGCTCGATGATAAAAGCCCAGTCCTCCCTCTCTTTATTCTTCCGACCCGTATCGATAATTTTAAGTCTGACCAGGCGGGTATTGAAACTATAAGGGGAAAGCAGATTCCAGATCTTGTAGACCAGGTATTCCCTTAGCACATAGCTTCTATACATATTACTAGCCTTGCAGCGGCTAACCACTTTCAACTTGATTACATCATCCAGATCCTCAGCTTCAATTCCGGCATGCCGGATATTCACGTAGAACATAGGCGCGAAACATATTTTCTTTCTTATCTCTCCACGTGCCCTGACTCTCACATCATGGGTAACCTGGAAGTTATCTCTTACGTGGCAGGTCATCTCCGCAGGAAGATAGGTTTCTTTATATTTTGTTTTCTGTAATTCCTTCACATTGAATTTCAGGGTCAGGGTGAGTGGTTCCCCGATTCCAAAAAGATCCTGGTAGACCTCCAAAGTGTCTTCAAAACTTGGAACTTCGTCGGTCTGTCCAAATAGTGATGTAGAGATTACTAATGCTAGGGTGGCAAAAATGAAATATCTACGCATGAATCCAAATTTAATAAATATAACCAAGCGCTCCGGGAATTGTTTCCCGCTTCAATCCACCGAAGTAATAAAAATACAAATTAGTCATTGAATTACAATTCATAAACTTTCTTAAATTAGAGCTCTATTATTTATTCCAAACAGAATCAGAACTCATGAAAAAAATTATTGCCCTTATTTTCTTTTCCGGTCTAGTACTGAATATCCATGGCCAGAAACCCGAAGAAACCGAAGACTGGTCAAGAAAGCCTGAAGTTGTAACTCCTGGTAAAGGAACCATACCCCCATCGGATGCCATAGTCCTTTATGGAGGAGCCGGTGACCTGGACAAGTGGGAAAGCGAGAGGGAAGGTCCGGCTAAATGGACAGCCGGTGAAGAGCTGACCGTAGTTGCCAAGGCAGGTGGTATTAAAACCAAACTAAGCTTTGGGGACATGCAACTTCATATTGAATGGCGCTCTCCTGCAGAGGTGAAAGGTGATGGCCAGGGGCGTGGCAACAGCGGTATTTTCCTGATGGGAATGTATGAAGTTCAGGTGCTGGACTCCTATGACAATCTTACCTACTACAATGGACAGGCTGGCAGTATTTACAAGCAGACCATTCCCCTGGTAAATGCATGTCTCCCTCCCGGAGAGTGGCAGGCTTACGATATCATCTTTAAAGCACCGGTATTCAACGAAGACGGTTCAAAAAAATCATCCGGCTATGTAAGCGTCATTCACAATGGTGTATTAATCCAGAACCATGTGGAGATCCTGGGGACAACTGAATATATCGGTGCCCCCAAGAACATAGCACATCCCGACAAATTGCCAATCAGTTTGCAGGACCATGGAAACCCGGTCTCCTATCGTAATATCTGGGTACGGCCTCTATAATGCACGGTGCTAATTTAAATGACAATAAACTTGTTAACCAGCTAACTTTCAAAATATTATGCCACGTCCAGTTACCCTGTTCACCGGCCAATGGGCCGATCTCCCCCTGGAAACTCTTTGTGAAAAAGCAAAATACTTCGCATTCGACGGACTCGAACTGGCCTGTTGGGGCGACCATTTTGAAGTTGACAAAGCCGATGAGCATTACTGCAATGAGAAGCTGGCACTTCTTGGAAAATACGGCTTGATAGTTAAGGCCATATCCACCCACCTGGTGGGGCAGGCTGTTTCGGACCGTATCGATGAACGCCATAAAAGCATTCTGCCCAACTATGTCTGGGGCGATGGCGACCCCGATGGTGTGAATAAACGTGCTGCTGAGGAGGTGATAAAAACAGGTGAGGCCGCTGCCCGTCTGGGTGTGAAGGTAGTAAATGGTTTTACCGGCAGCCCCATCTGGCACATGCTTTATGGCTTCCCCCCAACTCCTGCTTCGCTGATCGATGAGGGTTTCGAGAAATTCGCACAACAATGGAAGCCCATTCTTGACAGATACCAGGAGCTGGGAATTCAATACGCGCTGGAGGTACATCCCACCGAGATCGCCTTTGATATCGCCTCTGCACAGAGAACACTGGAAGCCCTGAACCACCACCCGGCCTTTGGATTCAATTATGATCCCTCACACATGGGCTACCAG
>Ga0209013_10004228_pt1 | contig 12642 bp, 12 predicted proteins | sample Cruoilmetagenom2_FD_187291 | JGI IMG/M metagenome (GOLD analysis project Ga0209013, IMG submission 187291) | Oil polluted marine microbial communities from Coal Oil Point, Santa Barbara, California, USA - Sample 2 (SPAdes) (version 2) | ecosystem: Environmental > Aquatic > Marine > Oil seeps ...
GTCTAATCATCGATGCATTGGCCGCATATGTGTCTGCCGGGTTCGATCATTTCTTCTTTGTGGACAACACCTTCAACCTTCCGCCCGGCTATTCAAAAGACCTTTGTGACCAAATGCTCGGAGCCGGTTTGAATATTACTTGGAGAGGTATTCTCTACCCTTGGAAGGTGGATAAAGAGCTCGTAACTAAGATGGCTGAATCCGGTTGCGCCGAGGTTAGCCTTGGGTTGGAAAGCGGCTCGGATATCATGCTGAGAAAGATGAATAAGCAATATCGTACTGTAGATGTGCGCAGTGCTTCGGAACTGCTAAAATCAGGTGGTATCCGTCGAATGGGGTTCCTTCTTTTGGGTGGTCCGGGTGAAACCCGACAAACTGTGCTGGAAAGTCTTGAATTTGTGGATTCTCTTGCTTTGGAAATGGTCAAAGTGACAGTCGGTATCCGAATTTATCCGGACACCGAACTGGCCTTCCATGCGAGACAAACTGGGAAAATATCGACTGATGACAACCTTCTGTTTCCGCAATTCTACATTGAAAATGGAATGGAGGCATGGATACGGCAAACTGTTGGTGCGTGGATGAAAGATCGGTCTAACTGGATTCATTAATATAAATAATAAGCCAAATGATTACCAAACCAACGAATATTGATTTCAGTGAAGATAAATGACTTGATCATCCCCGGCGATCTCCCTCAGGTTAAGACTTTGTAACAATATAGGTATTTTAGAGTATTTATAATTGGTTGACTAAAAACGATAAATCTTAGATCGGCTCATAGAGCAGGTTGCTATAGATTTGAAATAGAAAATTTGAATGGTCAATAAGATTAAGCAATGGCTTTTGCGATGTTTTCTTTTTTCGCTCCCATGGCTAAGAGTGATTTGACGAGCAGGTCCAATGATACGCTTGGATCTCCTTTTTCCATTTTAGCAACTCTGGACTGACTTGACTTCAAGATTTTAGCTAATTGCACCTGGGTCAATTTACTACTTTTGCGACGTTTCGACAATGCCACTGACAGCGCAAGCTTTAATTCGATGTACTCTGATTCTTCCGTACTCAGATCCAGAAACTGTTCTACGGTACCGACTTTATAGCCTCTGGATTCTAGTAATTTCTTCTTTTTTTTGTCCATCTTACTTTGTCCATCCTTTAATATCTTTTTCATAGAGCTTGATTCTTTGTTTACAAACATCAATAACCGATTTCGGCGTTTTGCTGGTCTTTTTCTCGAAAACTTCCAGAATCAGGATCATATCAGTATATATTCGATAGATTATGCGCCATGTTAGGTTTTCATCGTTTATTCTCAGTTCATGACATTTTGGGCCGATAGATAGCATCGGTCGCGATTGTGGCAAAGAAAGCTTTACACCCTTTTGAATTTGTCTCAGCAAATACCCCGTTTCAATTCGAGCATTGGAAGAAAAGGGCGGACTGGCAATCTTGCCATGAAGCCAGACAATCGGTTTGTCTTGTGGACTCATTAGCTAAAAATATGTCATATCTGATATATTGTCAACCGGAAATATCCAAGATTTTAAGATGTTTTTATTTTTGATTGACGAAACGAATCTTCATGCGTTGATCTCATTTGAAGTTAAAGATTTCATCAATCCAACTGTTCTCTCGAAACAAAAGACTTTGTAACAGAGCTGAAAGTATTTATGAAAACAGCAAGTTGACATAATACATCTGAAACCTAAATGCCGCTGCGTCGACTATAATGCGATAATTTGAATCGATAATCAAAAGGTCTACAAGCAGGCGAACAGATAAAAATCAAAGGAAGAAATGCCGTCACATTCAAGGTCAGTAAGAATTTAGCCTAAAAATTTCCAAAGATAATTTCATTGAGCCAGGGCGAGCCTTTTCAAGGGTTCACCCTGTTTTTCATTTTAACCGTACAAATTTTCAATCCATCTCATCGCTTCGGTGTCACTGACAGGTTCAATACTTCGTAGCGGCTTTGAGCGATTGGGCAGCGTTGGAAAGCATTGATGGCAATTCCCGACTGTGGATATTCTCTTCGATAATTTTTTCAAAGGCACTTCCAATGACAACGCCGTCCGCAACAGATGCGATATCTGCAACGTTTGCAGGGCTGGAAATACCGAATCCTACACAGATTGGAAGTTCTGTGACTGAACGCAAGGTGGTTAACTTTTCAGAGATGTCTTGAATATCCAACCCATTGCTGCCCGTTACGCCGGTTTTGGAAACCAGATATAAAAATCCCTCACCGGCCCTGTTGATGAACGCCATACGATCCAGCGGTGTTGTGGGAGCCACCAGACGTATCACAGAAAGATTATTTTCCGACCATTCTGTTGTCATTTCATCGGACTCCTCTGGCGGTAGGTCAACAATCAGTACTCCATCTGCGCCGGATTGAATGGCATCACGGTAGAAAGGGGCTACGCCATATACAAAAATAGGATTATAATAACTGAATAGAATTATCGGTATCTCTGTTTCATTTCTAATCGCTTTGGTCATGTTGAGAGCGGATGTCAAGGTGGTGCCGTTTTTGATGGCCCTTTCTGAAGACCGTTGAATAACAGGCCCATCGGCTGTAGGGTCTGAAAAAGGGATACCCAGTTCCAGGATATCAAGGCCCGATCGGCACATCGCAATGATAACTTCAAAGGAGCGTTCAGGGGTGGGATCCCCTGCTGTGACAAAACCCACAAGTGCTTTTTCCCTTTTCTGAGACAGATCCAAAAAAGTCTTTTCAATTCGATTCACTTATTACCTCCTTATTCAGAAAAAAGGATACCCAGATCTTTGTCACCCCTGCCGGACAGGTTGACGATGATAATATCTTGGGGAGATCGACTGGCGGCTTCCTTCATGGCATATGCAAGGGCGTGGGAGCTTTCCAGCGCAGGAATGATCCCCTCCAACGTACAGAGCGTTCTGAATGCCTCCAGTGCCTCGTCATCGGTAACAGTTACATAAACTGCCCGCTGAATATCCTTGAACAGGGCATGTTCAGGACCCACTCCAGGGTAGTCGAGCCCTGCGGATATGGAGTGGGCCTCTTTTATCTGGCCGTTTTTATCCTGCAAAACATATGATTTGGATCCATGTAGAATACCGATTGTGCCGACTGTAAGCGTCGCAGCATGTTTCCCGGTTGAAAGACCTATGCCACCGGCCTCGACGCCGACCATATCTACATCGTCATGAAGAAATGGATAAAACAGCCCCATGGCATTACTCCCTCCCCCCACGCAAGCGATGAGTAGATCCGGCAGCCTTCCAGTTTCTTTCAATACCTGTTGCCTGGTTTCTTGACCGATGACAGTCTGAAAGTTCCGTACCATCATAGGATAGGGGTGAGGGCCTGCAACGGACCCGATGACGTAAAACGTGTCCTGAACTGATGACACCCAATACCGCATGGCTTCATTCATGGCATCCTTTAGGGTCCCTGACCCAGCCTGAACCGGAATTACCCGGGCTCCCAAGAGTTCCATTCTTTGGACATTGGGCGCCTGACGTTGAATATCCTCGATCCCCATAAATATTCGGCATGACATACCGAAAAGTGCCGCAGTAGTGGCTGTGGCAACACCGTGCTGCCCGGCACCGGTTTCCGCAATCAGATTGTTTTTGCCCATCCATTGTGCCAAAAGACCCTGCCCTAATGTATTATTGATTTTGTGCGCGCCGGTATGAGTTAAATCTTCGCGTTTCAAGTAAATGGCTGCACCACCAAAATCCTGACTCAATCGCCTGGCGTGAAAGAGGGGTGTCGGCCTGCCTGCATATGTCTGAAGTAGCCGGCTCAACTCTTTTTGAAACTCGGGTAGTGATCGCATCTTTTCGTAAGCATCCTTGAGCTCCAGGAGTGCCGGCATGAGTGTTTCGCCAACATACCTCCCCCCAAAAGGTCCGAAATGGCCGTTCTCATCCGGGTAAGAATAGCGGTCGGTTTGTTCTGTTTTGTGGTTGGATGGGTCAGTTGTGTACATAAAAGATCCTCCTGTTTGGTTTGACAATCCGAGTCTTTTGGGTGGTCTTAATAAAAGCTTTCACTTTAGTTAGATCTTTTTGCCCGGGACTAGCCTCAACGCCGGAACTGATGTCCACCGCATCGGGTTGACTTTGATCGACAGCTTCAATGATATTGTTCACCGAGAGTCCCCCGGCAAGAATAAGGGGGAAGTTTTTCCCGAAATCTTTCAGCAACGAAAAATCCCAGGCCCTGGCATTGCCACCGGGCAAGGACCCGTCCCCGCATTCCACCAGAAATGCTGTGGCTGGAAAATGAGACGCTTCTGTATAAAAAGGCTTGCGGTTGGTAAAAAGTGTCTTGATGACCTTGAGTTCTTCATTGCAAAGTCTTTCCACAAGTCCCGGAGACTCCACACCATGAAGCTGGACAGCGTTTAGCCTTGCTGATTGCGCCGTACGCAGAATGTTATCGAAGGTTTCATCCACAAAAACACCGATGGTACAGACAGACACCGGCAGTGCGCGAGAAAGTTCTTCCGCCTGTGCGGCTGTTATATATCTCGGACTCCGGGGATAAAAAATAAGTCCGATAGCATCCACGCCCAGCGCGACGCACGCCACTGCCTCGTCAACACGCGTTAACCCGCATATTTTCACCTGGGGTGTGAGATCTTTTATTTCATGATTAACCGACACGATCCATCCTTTGTGTGCTGCACCTGTAAATATGACTTCAAGCGATCACCCGGGTTTTTGGCAACCACGAGGCTTTCGCCGATGAGAAAATTATTCAGACCTGCCCGGTAGTAGCTTAGAATGTCATCCTTACTTTGAATGCCGCTGGCTACAACCGGAATCTGACTTGGGCCGAGCATTTGTCCAATACCTAATGCTTTTGTGATATCGGTTTCAAACGTTGCAAGATCCCGGTTGTTGATGCCGATTATCCTTGCATTTACCTGCAATGCCTTTTTCATATCATCCGGTGAATGAACTTCCACCAGGGCTTCGAGATTCACCTGGCTACACAAAGCAAGAAACTGTTGGAGCTGGTCTACGGTCAAAATCCTCACGATGAGCAGGATCGCATCCGCTCCCATGGCGGCGGATTCGATAACCTGATAGGCAGACACAATAAAATCTTTGCGTAAAACCGGTATGGTTGTCACTGATTTTGCTTTTTTCAAATCATCCGGACTGCCTTTAAAAAAAGCGCTGTCTGTCAAAACAGATATGGCGGCGGCCCCTGCCTGTTCATACTCTTGCGCCAACTCAGCAGCATGAAGGGATTCACACAGCACACCTCTGGAGGGTGAAGCACGTTTGATTTCAGCAATAATATGAATCCTGTCCGGGACGCTTAGCACTCCGGCTAATGAGCGCCTGGGTTTGCTTTCACGAATGGTTTTCATAAGTGTCGCATCTGGAATTTTTCGCCTTGCTGCCGCAACTTCATGCTTTTTATGTTTCATGATGGTATCCAGAAATGTATTGGTCATGGTATCATCCCATATCATTAGTAAATCGGATAAGCTGCTGGAGTTTGTTCGCAGCAGCGCCGGAATCAATTGTTTTTTCAGCCATATGGATGCCTTCTTTCATGTCGGCGGTTTTACCTGCAACAACGAGCGCTGCACCGGCATTCAACAAGACAATATCCCGTTTCGATCCTTTTTTTCCGTTCAGTATACTTGAGGTAATTTCAGCATTGTCTGCCGGACTCCCACCTGCAAGGTCGTTCATGTTTGCCGTATGGTTGAAAAACTGTTCGGGTGAGAGATCATACGTTTTAATTATGCCGTCGTTGAGCTCTGAGATACGTGTAGGGGCACAGATCGATATTTCATCCAGACCGTCGTGACCATGGACCACAAAGGCACGGTTCTTTCCCATGGTTTTCAGGGCCTGGGCAAACATCTCCGTGAGTTCGGGTGCGTAAACACCCAGAAGTTGACAATTGGCACCTGCCGGATTGGTCAAGGGTCCCAGCATATTGAAGACCGATCGGATACCCACTTCCTTTCTTGCAATGGCAGCAAACTTCATGGCACCATGGTATAGTGGGGCAAACAAGAATCCGATACCGATGTCCCGAATACACTCTTCAACGATTTCCGGATGAAGGTTCAAATTAACGCCCAGAGCTTCCAGAAGGTCGGCACTGCCGCATTGACTCGATACGGATCGGTTCCCGTGTTTCGCAACGGTAATACCACATCCTGAAACAACAAGTGCCGTGATGGTGGAAATATTGAACGTATTCGTCCCATCGCCGCCGGTGCCGCATGTGTCGAGAACAACAGAACTGTTTACCTGTACGCGCTTGGCTTTTTTACGCATGGCTTTGGCAGCACCGGTCAACTCTTCAAATGTTTCGCCCTTGGTCGACAACGCCCCTATAAAAGCGCCGATTTGTGAGTCCGTAATGTTTCCTGAAAATATTTCCAAGATCATTTGTGACATCTGTTGTTCGCTCAGGTCGGATCCGGCAATGATTTCTTTTAAACCTTCTTTGAACATTATTTCCTCCTTCTGTCAGTCTGAGATAAAAAATTTCTTAAAAGGCGCTTGCCCATGCTTGTCATGATCGACTCCGGGTGAAACTGAACACCTTCAGTTGGATAATAACGGTGACGAAGGCCCATAATTTCACCATCATTCGATTCCGAGCTAATCTCGAGATCGACCGGGAGCGTGTCCCTATCAACAGCAAGCGAGTGGTACCGCATTGCCGTAAACGGGGATCGGATCTTTTCATATAGGGTCTTGCCATCATTCATTATCTCGGATGTTTTTCCATGCATGAGGTGTTTCGCTGAAACAATCTCAGCCCCGTAGGCCATGGCGATGGCCTGGTGTCCAAGGCATACGCCGAGTATCGGTATCTTCCCGGCAAAGAATCTGATGACATCGATGGAGATTCCTGCCTGCTCCGGCCGACCCGGCCCGGGTGAGATAACAATACCGTCTGGATATAGTTCGCTGATCGCCGATACCGTTATCTGATCATTCCGGAACACCTGGATCTCGCTGCCGATTTCCGCCATATATTGAACAAGGTTATATGTAAATGAGTCATAATTATCGATCATGACAATCATTGTGGAGCCTCCTTTCCCTTTAATGTTCTCTATCATGATTTTGTTGAATCAACTCGAGCGCTTTCTGGATTGCCATGGCTTTGTTTACCGTTTCTTCATACTCCCTGTCCGGGTCGGAATCCGCTACAATTCCGGCCCCGGCCCTGACGGTTAAATGACCATTTTCAATACAGGCGGTTCGAATCGTAATGGCAAGATCCATGTTTCCACTGAATGATATATACCCGACAGCGCCGCCATAGGGACCCCGTGAGCCGCTTTCAAACGACGAAATAAGCTCCATAGCCCTCACCTTGGGTGCGCCGGTCAGCGTTCCTGCCGGGTAAGAAGCCCTGAGAAGGTCCCAGGCATCACATCCCTCTTTCAGATCGCAACAGATGTTGGAAACCATGTGCATGACATGTGAATAGCGTTCGATGAACATGAGGTCCGTCACTTGCACGGTTCCTGTTTCGGCAACACGTCCGAGATCATTGCGCCCCAGGTCTACCAGCATGAGATGTTCGGCTCTCTCTTTCTCGTCTTTAAGCAATTCATCCGCAAGGGCTCTGTCCTCTTTTTCAGTTCTTCCTCTTGGCCGGGTTCCCGCGATGGGTCGCAGTGTGGCAATGTCGTTTTCAAGCCGTACCATGGTTTCGGGGGAGGAACCCACCAGCGTAATGTCATCAAATTTCATAAAGAACAGGTAGGGTGACGGGTTGATATATCGCTGAGCTCTATAAAGATACCAGGCGTCGGGTGCTGTTTCATAAACAAACGGCTGAGAAATGACTGCCTGAATGATATCCCCCTGATAAATGTGCGTTTTAACTTTTTTGACGATTTCCTGGTAAGATTCTGCCTGGGGCGGGACCGTGAGCCTCGGCACCTGCTTCAGGGGAACCTTTACGGTGTTTGTGACAGGCATGTCGATGGCAAGCAAAATATCCTGACTGCGGTTGTATGCCGTTTCATAGATCTCTTCGGGTGGTTTGCTTTCGGTTACGAACGCCAGGACGAGGCAGGTAAGAGTGTGGCGAATATTGTCGAAAATAATCAGTTCGTCCGGTAGAATAAAATGTGCCAGGGGTTTGTCGTCATTATAATCCATTGGGATGGATTCAAAAAAGGAAACCATTTCATAGGTTAGATACCCCACGATACCTCCCCAAAACCTCGGGAGTTCAGGGATGTGGGCCGGCTCAATACGATCCATAAAGCCCTTAAGCACCCTTAGAGGGTCGCCATGGTGTGAGATTTCTTCCATGGCATCCATTCCCTGGATCTCTATGGTGTCCCGGTAAACCCTGATATGATACCTGGCTGAGATACCCAAAAAACTGTAGCGGCCCCAGCGTTCTCCACCTTCAGCGCTTTCCAAGAGAAAGACAGGGTGCTTAGAGTTGTAAAACTTCTGTAGGATGGAAACCGGTGTTTCTGTGTCTGCCAATATTTCTACACAAACCGGGATAACGTTAAATTGCTGTGCGAGTGTGCAAAATCTTTCTTTTCCTGGTAGTTGGTTGATCTGCATATATTGTTCCCCTTTCGTAAAATACGGATTATCTGTCTTCTGGCTTATAAGCCTACAAAAGAAACCCTACATTCGCTTAAGGATAATTTCAGAAGCAAAAAGGGGCTACGATAGTACCGAGGCCCCTTTTCTAAATAAAAAAGCCGCGGACAATCCAGTTGCCCGCGGCTTATTATTTGTTTATCCTAAATTAATACATCATGGACATAATACACCATTGGCAGGCCCGGATATAACAACCTGCCACCACCAGAATTTATTGTATGATACAGTTAAATTTTCCATGACGGCTCACATAGCATAGCAAACTTTTTGTTTCAAGTAATTTTTTTTCTAATTAAGTTGAGTTATATACAATATATAGCAAAGACTTGTTCTTAAGTGCAGATTACCACACGGGATTGACAGATCCAGCCACACAATATCAGTTTTTTATTGTTAAAATGACTGTTACAAATCCTTGACAGGCTTTCGGTTTGCAAGTAATTTCAATTAATAATAACTGCCCTGGAGCGAAACCATAGCCCGAATATGCACCATGATAATTCAATAGGATGAAGTCATGAAACAATTTGCAAGACTCGATCGCCTTCCGCCCTATGTATTCGCGACTGTGAATCAGTTCAAAATGGATGCCCGGCGCTCCGGAAAAGATATTATCGATCTGGGGATGGGAAATTAAGCCGCCTAAGGGAACTATGTTCGTGTGGGCGAAGATACCCGAGCAATACCTGCATATGGGATCGGTTGAATTCTCGAAATTCTTGATCAGGGAGGCACAGGTGGCGGTTTCGCCCGGGATCGGTTTTGGCGAGTATGGTGACGACTATGTTCGATTTGCCCTGATTGAAAACAACATGCGCATTAATCAGGCCATTCGGGGTATTCGGAAAATTATATAGATTGAAACCAAAATTTCACGTCCTGCCTACTAACTGCAAAAACATTGATTCCTTAGAAAATCGAGTTCCATCTACCATCCCATCGCGGCTTTTATTTCTTGACTCACATGGATATTTCTCTATACTCTTTGTTTGAAAAAGCAAGTTTTTATCACCCAAAGTGAGCGTTTCAAATTTTAAGAATATGGAATTTAGAAATAATTTCAAAGGATTTGTTTTTTATTTCAGAGGGAATCAAAGACACTGTTTCGGAGGGTTTCGGTCGACGCAATTGTTATTGGTATCAATCATTAAAATGGAGATTGGAAAATGACGGCAAGCAATGCAACTGAAAAAAAGCCTCTCTGGTTGTTAATAGAGGAGAATATCCTTGATCTCGGTTCGCAGGACATCTCAGGGGAAAACTTTGAAGAATCGATTCAAAGGATTGCGGGTAAACTAGACAATGCAGGTTACAATGTTTCGCATCATGGGGGCAATTTACTTCAACTGAGATGGGCAATGAATGAAACGCGCAAAGTCGGAAGGCCCCTTATGAAGGATTTCAACACTGCCATCGCGGCACTTACACTGGAGGACGTGGCTGACCCTTATTCTGCAACGAATCAGCTCATCCACGACATCGGGAAGACCTGGCCAAAACTAAAAAAATCCGAGCGCAGATCGGATGTGATACGAATCGTCGAGAATACAAAACTCGATCTGTTCATTGCCAAGGCAAAAGGCCTGCCCGATGATGAGGGTATCCGATTACTTATTGAGGATAAAGTGGCTCCCGAAGTGATCACCAACGCGTTGGGCATTACCGGGGAGAAGTTGGAACAGGTGAACACCGAGATGAAAGAGGAACGTGCAGAGAGGGAAAGGGTCGTAACGCTGCTCGGGTCGGTAGAGGGCAAGTCCAACGAAGAAAAGGTGAAACACCTTTTTGAGAATAATGTCTCCGAAGAATTGATAATCGAAATGGCGAAAGTTGACCAGGGCGTGATCGATGCTGTCAAAAAGGCCATGGAAGCGGAGCTAAAGGAAAAACAAAGGCTGGCAGAAGAGGAGGCCGCACGGAAAAAGGAAGCGGCTGCAGGGCCTTCGTTGGAAGATATACCGTCGGATGAGATGCTTGATTACATCGAATCAATTCGCGAAATCATGGAATTCAGCGATCAGGAGAAGGAAATCAGAGTTATGTGCGAGCAGAGTTCCATCCCCAAGGGCCTTGTGGACATTGCTGTTTCGGAACCCGACAGACTGGATGAGCTTGAAAAAAAGGCGGAGGGATAGATCCACCAAGTCAGTTTTATTCGTTAGCCGATTTGAGGAGACAGTGGAGCAGGATATTGGCTCCGGCTTCACAATCTTCCCATGTCGTGTTTTCGACCTCCACATGGCTTCTGCCACCGATGCTGGGCACAAAGATCATGGCGGTGGGTGCAATCTGGTTCATATAGCTGGCATCGTGCCCGGCACCGCTCACCATGTAATGGCCCGGGTACCCGAGATCATCGGCGGATTTCAGGACACGTTGCACCAGTTTTTCATCAAAAGGGGAATGCTCCACCCGCCATGTCTCCTCGATCCGGATGGGACAGCCCCGTTGATGGGCAATGGTTTCAAAGTCATTACGAAGGTTTTCCCATGCTTTGATGGCGTGGTCGTCGTCCCAGGAACGGATATCGACCGTAAAATGAACCTTGTCCGGAATAATATTTCTGGAATTGGGATAATTTTGAATTTCCCCCACAGTGGCAACCATGTTGCCACCCATTGATTCCGGCAAGTGGTTGACTTTGAGGATCATCTCTGCTGCGGCACACAGGGCATCGTGTCGGCCCTCCATGGGTGTCGGCCCCACCTGGTTGGCTTCACCCTCAAGATAGATATCATACCAGTGCAAGCAGAGAATGCCTTTGGGGGCACCGATCTGCTTGCCTTCTTTTTCGAGAACCGGGCCCTGTTCGATATGGTATTCGTAGTAGGCATGAACCGGCCATTTGCGGGCGGGCACATCCCCTTTATAGCCGATGCGTTCCAGTTCATCCCCGAACCGTTTGCCATTGATGTCGGTCCGCTGATATACCCAGTCCCTCTCCAAGGCGCCTGCCCAGACACCCGAAGCCACCATGGCCGGAGCAAAACGGGAGCCTTCCTCATTGGTCCAGTCCACGATTACCATCGGTCGGGAGGTCTCGATATTGTTTTCATGAAGGGTCCGCATGACCTCCAGTGGTCCCATGACGCCGAGGATGCCGTCGAACCGCCCGCCTTTGGGCTGGGAATCGATATGAGAACCGCTCATGACCGGTGGTAGATCATTATTGGTGCCGGGTCTCCGGCCGAAGATATTACCCATGTCGTCGATGGTCACATCCAGATCGATTTCCTTCAGCCACTGAACAAATAAGTCTCTGGCTGCCTTGTCTTCATCGGTCAGTGTCAATCTCTGGACGCCTCCGTCCGGGGTGGCACCGATTTTGGCCATATTCTCCAGGGACTGCTGCAGTCGTTTTCCATTGATGCGTAGGTCTTTAATATCCATTATTTTTCCCCTATTCAAAAAAATTCAAATGATATAAATTCGAATGATCAAAACAGTCTGTTTTTTTTAAACACAATTCGGATAGATCGGAAAATAAAAAGATCTTTTATCACGAAAACACGAAAAAGACCTTGAAAATTCTTGTGCCCAAAAGTTGATGAACTCGTAAAAAATTCCGAAACTCCGTCATGCCTGCGAAGGCAGGCATCCAGAACTATCTGAAAATACTGGATTCCCGCCTTCGCGGGAATGACGAAAAAAGGACGTTTTAAGACTTTTTACGAAACCATAAAAGCTGAAACGCTCAACTTAGTTAGTGTCCGTCAAGAAATAGGGATTTTTGCGTTCTGCCAAGGCGGGCGCCAGATTTAACCCGGAGGAATAGCGTGCTATTTTGAGGAGTTAAATCATGGCACCCAACGCCGGCAGGGCGTGAAAAGACCATTTATGGATGGGCACTAGTTATACATTGAAGCGGATCTCCATTATATCCCCGTCCTGAACTTCGTAGGTTTTACCTTCCAGCCGCACTGTGCCTTGTTTTCTTGCCTCGGCATAGGTTCCTGAAGCCATCAGGTCCTTGTAGGCGACCACTTCCGCCCGGATAAACCCTTTTTTCATGTC
>Ga0209013_10004229_pt1 | contig 12638 bp, 15 predicted proteins | sample Cruoilmetagenom2_FD_187291 | JGI IMG/M metagenome (GOLD analysis project Ga0209013, IMG submission 187291) | Oil polluted marine microbial communities from Coal Oil Point, Santa Barbara, California, USA - Sample 2 (SPAdes) (version 2) | ecosystem: Environmental > Aquatic > Marine > Oil seeps ...
AGGCACCACCCCCTTTCGAACGGGAGTGAGCCAACCACCCTTGAGTACCCTATTCTATTACTCTACGATTATACCACACGTACGTTCTGTTTTCGTCTATTAAAATCTGTCCTCATTACAGGAGATTCATGTAGCAATTGGTCCCTGATTTTTGCGTATTTGTGTAAAAACAATCACGTTAATTTGAACTACCGTGAATGTTTATATTTTCATGATTGATTGGACACAGGGGTAAACTTGACTGGAATTTGTGAGTAAAAAGATCACTTATCCATCAAAAAAAGAAGCAAGAGAACCGTCCCCCTGCTTCCTCGCCCTTAATCAGAATCCGCCCTTAAAATTTCTTATAACAACTCCAACCAAGCGACCGCTTCACAATGCGTCGTCTGTGGGAACATATCAACAGGCTGCACTTCTTTCGTGACATACCCACCATCTTCTAAGATCCGTAAATCCCTTGCTAATGTTGCTGGGTTACATGATACATACACAACTCGGCCTGGTTTTTGTTCCAATATGGTCTGCAACAATGCCTCATCGCAGCCTTTGCGTGGTGGATCCACTACTAATACGTCGGCTGTTTTGCCTTCTTTGTACCATTTCGGAATGACTTCTTCTGCTGGGCCTGCTTCGAAATAAGTATTTGTAAAGCCGTTGATTTCAGCGTTACGTTTGGCATCTTCTATCGCTTGTGGCACGATTTCAACACCTAGTACTTGCTTCGCCTGTTTTGCCAAAAACAGTGAAATGGTTCCGATTCCACAATACGCATCAATTACGGTTTCTTCACCTGTAAGTTGTGCATAGTCAAGTGCTTGTTGGTACAGTACTTCTGTTTGTTCTGGGTTAACTTGATAGAAAGAACGAGCTGATATTTCAAATCGCACATCGCCTATTAAATCTTTAATGGTATCTTTGCCCCATAGTGTCATGGTTTTTTCACCAAATATGACATTGGTTTTTTCATCGTTTACGTTCTGTACAATCGATGTAACTTCTGGCAAGATTCGTTTAATAGCTGCAACTGCATCTTCTTTTTCTTTGAATTTCTTTTTCTTTGTGACTAGAACGACCATTATTTCACCCGTTGCTCGTGCTTTACGTACGACTACATGACGAAGCAATCCTTGGTGTGTTTTTTCTTCATAAGGCATGATTCCAAGCTCGGCTAACACTTTCTTAATTTCGCGTAGAATATCATCTGCTTCCTCGCTTTGGATAATACAAATATCAGTGTCTGCAATTTCATGGGAACGTGTTTTATAAAATCCACCAACCACACGACCGTCTTGCAAGCCAAATGGAATTTGTGATTTGTTGCGGTAACGCCATGGGTTGTCCATACCTTTGACCGGAAGAACAGGAACATCCAATTTGCCAATCCGTTCCATTGCATTTTTCACCATTTGTTGTTTCCACAGAAGTTGTCCTTCATAAGATAAATGCTGAACTTGGCATCCGCCACATTCATCAAAGACATGACATGGTGGTGCCACTCGATGTTCTGATGGTGTGATGGTTTCGATTAATTTTGCGAAGCCATATGATTTCAATGTCTTCATCACATGAACTTCCGATTTTTCTCCAGGCAGTGCACCGACAATAAATAATGGATAGCCATCTACTTTTGCGACACCTGCTCCGTCATGCGTTAAATCTTCTATTTGAACCGTGATACGGTCGTTTTTTTGTACTGGTAAAGACATGCAACTTCCTCCATTTCAATTGCTTATATTGTAGCATGAAGGCATGTAAAAAGCAGAATTCAAAATAGTCTTCCCCAATCTATTAAGTCTATGTTGTTAAGTTTTGTTAATTGAAGAGAATCTAGGTTAAAATAAATTATCTACATACTCAAGGGGGAAAAAGAATGGTTGTTTTAGTAAAAGGACAAAAAGTGGATTTAACGAAAACGAATCCTTCATTGACGAGAGTGAAAATAGGACTTGGATGGGATGTAGCAGGATCAAAGGAATCACATGACCTGGATGCTGTGGCTTTGCTGCTAGACGCGAATGGGCACTTGGTGAATACACAGAACATTGTTTTCTACAATCAACTATCAAGCACCCAATCGGCAGTTCAATTAACAAAAGATAACCGTACAGGGGCTGGTTCAGGAGACGATGAACAACTGCTGATTGATCTGAAAAGCATTCCTTCCCAAATCTCCAAAATTGTCATTGCCATCAATATCCATGAGGCAAAGGTTAAGAATCAAAGTTTCAGTCAAGTAGTAAACGCTTATGCACGTATTGATAACGAGCAAACAGGTCAAGAAATCTATAAATACGATTTGGGCAAAGACTTTTCGAATGAAACTACTGTTATTGTTGGCGAAGTTTATTTGCATAATGGCAATTGGAAATTTTCTGCAATCGGACAAGGTATCACTGGCGGATTAAGTGATCTATGCACGCGTTATAATCTCCAAACTACGCCTTCTTTATTTGTTAAAGCACCAGCAACAAAACCAGTTGATTTCAAAAAAACGAGTGATGCTAGTCCTGCATCTAACTCTTCCATCAATCTATCGAAAATTGAATTGAAGAAAACAGGCGATAAGATCAATTTGAATAAAACAAGTTCTCCGTTAGGCGAAATCTTGGTAAATCTGAACTGGAATCAACAAAAGGAAAAGGTTCAAGAAACTAAAAAAGGCTTCCTTTCTTCTATGTTTAGTTCGGCAACTGCCGGTTCAAATCGTACAGTTGACTTGGACTTAGGCTGTCTGTTCGAACTCGAAGATGGCTACAAAGGTGTTGTCCAAGCGCTCGGAAAAGGTTTCGGTAGCTTAAAAGGAGAACCCTATATTGCCTTGGACCACGATGATCGAACAGGCGCATCTGTTGGTGGGGAGAACCTTAGAATCAACGGGAACCAACTCGTGAAGTTCAAACGAATTCTCGTATTTGCTTTCATATATGAAGGTGCAGCTAACTGGGCTCAAGTAGATGGAGTTGTTACAATGAAGCAACAAAACGGCCCGGATATTGAAGTTCGCCTTGACGAACACAGACAAGGTAAAAGAATGTGTGCTATTGCACTTCTGGAAAATGAAAACAACCAAACATTGAGTGTTAAAAAAGCCGTTGAATACTTTAATGGACATCGAGACATGGACCAAGCATTTAATTGGGGCATGAATTGGCAAGCAGGATCTAAATAAAAATTAAAGTAGTTGGGCATGGATCATTTATCCATGCTCTTTTCTATGTGTACACCCTGTTTATCTTGATAAATATTGTTGAAACCATTTTCCCGCTTCATCGTATAGTTGTATTATCAGATCAAGAAATCTAAAAATTCAAAAAGGTGTGAATGGATTGGATAATTCATATTATGTCGGTTGGGGAACCTTAGCTTTAATTAATGCCGGGCTCGCTCAGGGTAAAAACAGAACTGGATTAAACTGGTTTCTATTATCGCTTTTGCTAGGGCCTATCGCAACATTTTCACTGCTGATGGTTGAAAAACGTAAGGATGCTTTTTAATTCACTCAAGCACATCCCCCTATAAGGTTTTCTATCAAGTAGCTAGTTGATTTGTCCTAAATCGGGTATATATCCTTCTAAACAAACTTAGTTTGACATTGGAGGAGACTTACATATGCCGATCTATCAATACAATTTCGAAACGAACTGGAAGTTTGAGGCTGACATCGAACAGATCTGGGGACTCATCAATAAATTTGATTATGGGGAATGGTGGAAAGGATTAGAATCCATTAGAATGAAGAAAGATACAAGTATGATTAGTGTTGGCGATCGATTTATTTCCATTTTCAAAACAAAGTTACCTTACCAACTGTCCTTCGAATCCGAAGTTATTCAGATCAAAAGTCCCAACTACCTAGAGATTAAAGCTTTTGGGGAACTAGAAGGTCGTGGCATTTGGCATTTGGCTCAAGATGGACCAATTACGCATGTACACTATATTTGGCAGGTCAATACCAATAAGAAATGGATGAACATGTTAGCCCCCCTACTTCGCCCTGCCTTCATCTGGAACCATAATCAAGTGATGAATGAAGGAGCGAGAGGGATTTCCAATTCATTAGGAGTTAAATTGATTTCACTTTAAAAGGGAGCGATTGAAATGGAACAATCAAAACAAAAGATCCACTCATTTTTAATGTTTGAAGGGAAAGCTGAAGAAGCGATGAATACCTATATTTCCACTTTTGACCAATCGGAAATTATTAACATAACACGTTACGAAGCCAATCAAGGCGGTCCAGAAGGTTCCGTTATGATGGCTACTTTTTCAATTAAAGGACAAGAGTTTATGGCGAGCGACAGCTATGTGAAGCATGCGTTTACATTTACTCCATCCATCTCAATGTTTGTCACATGTGACACCGAAGAAGAAGTCGATTATGCTTTCGAAAAGTTATCTGAAGGTGGAAAAGTTTTGATGCCATTGGATACCTATCCATTTAGTCCGAAATTCGGATGGGTCAATGATAAGTTCGGTGTTTCATGGCAATTAAGTCTCAAGTTATAATTTAAAGGCGATTTCATCGATATAATGATGAAATCGTCTTTCTTTTTGTTTGTTTATAATTCCATGGTCATGAAAATGCTATTTGGGTCTTCCAAGTAATCCGCAAACGGCTTGCAATATAGGAACCCGAAACTTGTATAAAATCGTCTTGCTGGTTCAAAAGAATCCATTGAACCCGTTTCTAGACTTACCCGTTTATAGCCACGTCGCTTAGATTCTTCAATAATATGTTGAAGCAGTCGTTTTGCAACGCCCTTTCTTAGGTGCGATGAAGACGTTCGCATTGATTTTATTTCACCATGTTCACCATCAAGTTCTTTAAGTGCCCCGCACCCCACCAAGGCATGGTCTTCCCAAACACTCCAGAACGTAATCTCCGGTCTTTGCAATTGTTCAAGATTTAGGGCATGTATACTTTCTGGTGGGGAATTTAGTGTCATACCATGAAGATGCTCATTTACCAATTCAGCCACTTCAGATCCAGTTAAATCATCTATCTTAATATCCAAAAAATATCCCTCCATCGTCTAATCAATTTCATATACTATCCATTCAGATTGTTCAGCACCCATTTTATTGTATAAACCTTGTGCTATTAAATTATCTTTTGCTGTTTCCCATGTCATATAGGCAAAGTTATGTTCCCTAATATACAGTAAACATGTCTCAAATAAATGTTCCCCTACTTTCTGCCCTCTGGCAGAATCCAAGACAAATATATCGTTAAGAATCGCTGCTTTTTTTACTTGTAGTGTACTAAAAGTAAAATACAAAGTAGCAAAGCCTACAAGTTTGCCTTCTCTTTCTGCTACAAATTGCAATCCAATGGAAGGATGATCGATAAGATGTTGTATAAGTTTTTTCAGCTCTAATTCATTAGGTTGAGGTTGTTTGTAAAAATCAACTATGTATTCAACCATTAGATCATATAACTGTGGAATATCTGATTCAATCGATGGTCTATATAATATTTTGTCCATTTATAATACCTCCTGAAAATTCGACGAAACACTTCCCTTTTTCTTTTATTACCCCCTTCTCCCGATTTTCCTGTCGTTACTAAAATATTCTACAAAGTATAGTTGTTGTCCTTTTATGACAATGACATATTGTCCAATTCTTGAAGACTTTAAAGTTTTCTTCTGTAATGAAATAAAGACAGGTACTCCGAGAATATATTGGAAGCAACACTTTATGTAATGCATTCTAAATTGAGGAGAAAAAAATGATGTCCAGGAAATATGATAAGAAGATGCTAAGGAATGTAATTATTTTCACCTTGGTTGTCTTAAGTTGCGGCTGGGTTGGCCGGCTTGTTGATTTGAAAGTCGGGACAGATTCTAACGGTAGCTTGGGACAACTGATTTGGCTCGTGTCACCACTGCTCATAACAATACTTCTCCGCTCTTTTATGGGAGACGGTTGGAGAGATTTAGGAATCCGGCTTAAATTACGGGAAAATCTTTTCCCTTATTTACTGAGTATCTTTCTGATACCGATTACAACATTGATCGTTGTGTTAGTCGGACACCAGTTGAGATGGATCGATACTTCCAATGTTTCATGGTCATTTGCACTTGCATTCTGTTTAGCCCTCGTTCCCATGTTTTTCAAGAATATTTTTGAAGAGTTTGCTTGGAGGGGGTATCTAGCTCCGAAACTGTTTTCCCTGGGCATCAACAGGTTTGTGTCCCATATATGTGTTGGAGTGATCTGGGCTATGTGGCATATCCCCTATTTACTGGTTCTCGTTGATACAACGGAAAGTTTAATCACGTACATTCCTCGAGTTTTCTTAGGGCTTGTTGTTTTATCAGTTGTCTACGGGGAAATTCGTTTTGTGACAGGGAGCGTATGGCCGGCAGTCATCCTTCACACGATTGGGAACGCCATCGTGGATACTCTTATACTAAAAAAATTCTTGGATGTGCAAGTGGGATATGAATATTTAATAGCACCAAGTCCTGAAGGCTTATTTACGATATCGTTAACAGCCATTGTGGGATTGTGGCTTTATAAGAAGTATTCGAAAAGTAATGTGCAAAATTAACAAAAAAATGATAAAGACCCTATTGTGCATAAAACACAAATGGGTCTTTTACTGCTATTTTCTTCTTAAAGTTTACTTTAATGATATATGATTCATCACAAAATCAATGATACGATTCCAAGCGTCGGAATGGATTTCGTGGCCTGATCCCTCCAAAGTGACCCATGATTTATTTCACTTCCCGCTTATTTCGCATTGCCTTCAAGACGTTCACATTTTCAACTTCGCCATTCACAAATCTTTGATACTCAGGGGATTCCAATGGAACAAGTGCGGCTTTGCCTTCTGTGCTGAAATGAATTCCCCAGCCGTACTTTTTGCCGAGCATCGATGCCCGAAAACAAGCATGAGATTTTCCGAAGAATTCTTCGCGTATTTGATTTCCCTGTGTCAACATCTCCTCTTTTGGAATCGACTTGTGCTGGACATGGACTTCGAATAATAGTTCCTCTTGGGTCAGCGTGTATGGATTATTCGAAAGCAAGTCATATTCTATCGCTGTTTTTGCCCTACCCGCTTTCTTAACAGGTGGCACTGTAGAATGAGTTGCGGGACAATCAGGTGCAACGGAAATAAACGGGTCATAATAATTCATACTCAAATTATCACTCTCCCTCCTGCTTCTATCATAATAGACGTTTCCAAATATTTCTTCTCATACTACTATTAAATGAGATACTTGTTTTTCCTATTCAATTAATTTCGGAGGTGATTCAGTGATAATATGGATAAACGGTACTTTTGGATCCGGCAAAACCACGACAGCCTATGAATTACAAAAGAGAATACCTAACTCGATTGTTTACGATCCCGAAAGATTTGGATATGTATTAATGGCGAATGTACCGAAGGAGATGGCGCTTGATGATTTTCAGGATTATCCGTTATGGCGTGACTCAAATTACGAATTGTTAAAACAAATCGCTGAAGGTTATTCCGGTATCATTATCGTCCCGATGACACTTACTAATGAGGCTTATTTTAATGAAATCATCGAGAAATTAAGAAACAATGGGTTGCATGTGAAGCACTTCACTTTAACAGCTTCAAGTACTACCATCCAAAAACGGTTAAGGAAAAGGTTCGAAGGCAAAAACTCATGGGCTTATCAGCAGATTGAAGAACGCCTAGCAAGTTTATCGAAAAAAACGTTTAAAGAGCATATCCTAACAGACGATATGACAATTGATGAAGTTGTAGAGACCATTGCCGCAAGATGTGGGATTAAATTGCAACTTGATTACCGCTCTCATGTTAAAAAGTTATTAGATCGATTGTTTATTACGATAAAGGAAATTAGTTTATTTAAATAGGTTTGATTGAAAACTCTGTAATTCACCGGCAACCAGACAAGGTTGAGCAACTCCTTTTGAGTCACTGGATGATAGTGCTACAATTATTCATACTAGTTGAAAGAGGTGTAACTATGAAAATTGAAGTTTGGTCTGATTTTGTATGTCCGTTTTGTTATATTGGAAAGCGCAGATTAGAGATGGCCCTTGAGCAATTCCCACATAGAGATGAAGTCGATGTTGAATTCAAGAGTTTTGAATTAGACCAGAATTCCCCTGTGTATTCTGGAAAAAATATTCACGAAGTCCTTGCTTCAAAGTATGGGATGACGATTGAACAAGCTAAACAAAATAATGAGCAGCTTGGTCAACAGGCAGCTAGTATCGGTTTAACCTTTAACTTCGAAGACATGAAACCAACGAACACTTTTGATGCACATCGCATGGCTAAGTTTGCAAAAACGCAAGGGAAAGAAAAAGTAGCCTCAGAAAATCTGCTTCATGCGTATTTCACTGATTCCAAAAATCTAAGTGACCTAGAAACCCTTGCCGAAATCGCTGTTGCTTCAGGACTAAATCATCAAGAAACATTGTCTGTCCTGAACGATAAAACAGCCTATGCAAATGACGTTCGTATTGATGAAGCACTTGCACAACAATATAGAATCACTGGAGTGCCTTACTTTATCATTAATCAAAAGTATGCCATTTCAGGGGCACAACCAATGGAAACATTTGTAGGTGCACTTCAAAAAGTATGGGAAGAAGATCATCCGACACCTGTTTTGCAAGACCTTTCCCCGGAAGGTTCAACAGACGCATTTTGTACAGATGACTCTTGTGCCGTTCCACCAAAAGAATAACCACTTCAATACTCGGGTGTTCAGCACCCGAGTTTTTTATGATTCAGAATCGCTAAGTAATCCACTTGGATTTCAACCGGCACTTTGTTAAACTAACTAGTATGCGTTTTAGGATTCTTTCAGTCATTTAGATACACGCTGAAACCCTTTTATCTCTATAAAAACTAAAGACATTAAGATTATGGTTTTTAAAAATTTACATATATTTTAGGGGAGTGAGTAGTTTTGAGTGAAAATATATCACAAATCGATTACCGACAGATAATGGAATACTCACTTGACCCATTAATCATCCACACTGATCTTAAAATAATTGATGTCAATCACATGGCAGAAAAGTTTTTCAGAGGTACGAAAGAAACGATTATTGGAGCGAGCCCATTGGATATATTCCAGGAAACGTCCAAGAACGCCATAGAAAACAGAATACAATCCGCATACCTAAAACCTGCCAATGTCATAGAAGAAACAATCTACCGACTGGATGGAACAACGGTTGAAGTGGAACTATATTGTCACCCTGTGCAAATAGGAGATACAATTGCCATCCAAACATACGTAAGGGATATTACTGAACGAAAAGAAGCCGAGAAAAAACAAAAAGAAATCATACAGCAAGTAAATGAACTCTCTGCGACACTAGTTCCTATTTTGGACGGAATTGCGGTCCTTCCTTTGGTAGGTTCCATTGATGAGGATCGAGCAAGACAACTCTTGGAAATTGTACCCGTCAAGGTAAAGAACCAAAATATAGAATGCTTAATCATGGATTTTTCAGGAATCTATACTCTGGACAGCATCGTTACCGATTACCTATTTAAAATCAATTGTGTACTGTCATTGCTTGGTGTGCGCTCGATTATTACAGGATTAAGACCCCAGCTGGCGTTAGTTGCCATTCAGCTAGATATCAAACCGGATTCAATCCCGACAATGGCCACCGTCAAGGATGCACTTCACTCCTTGGGCTTAATGCTTAAATGAGCGTCATCCTTTGTTATTGAAAAAAGATGCTATTATAAACCAGAACGTACCGGCATCGTCCTTCCATAACAGTGGTTGCCCCTTGGAACTACCAGAGCAACCATCAAATTATAGGTACATCGGTGATTGAAAAGTTCACCATTGCTGAATGAATGACCTTTCTGCATTCCCAGTTTGGTATTTTCATTATTCTTGTTAATCCAGAGGGTGGCATTCCACAAACTCATTTCAAAAGGGGTGCTGTCCAAGTTACTCTTGGGCTACACCAATGGAACTAATTGAACTCCCCTTCCTGTTCCTCGTTTTTTCAAAGACTATTGTTCATTTCCCTCCTTCAAAGGCTAGGACGTTCTCGCTTTACCGATTAACAATATTTTATCCTGAACAAAAAAATGCTTGGATCAAATTCTGATCCAAGCATGTACATCATTTATCCCGAACAGGTCCGTCTTTTGACGCAAACCAGAATGCTATGATAATCGAGCCAATTAATACGATGAATGGGGCGTAAAACATTAAAAACTCAGTCATGTGTTTGGCCTCCTTTTAGGCGTGATGATCCTTATTTCCGCGTACATAATCTTTATTAAATAAAAACAGTCTTAACAATAAATAGAGGGACGGCAGTAATAATCCCAGTCCTGCTATGAACGCAACGATAAGCGAAATCGCCATCGCTTCATTTGTGAAGCTATCGTAGATTGTTAAATATGGATACAGCAAGTATGGGTAATGTGAAAATCCATATCCGAAGAAAGCCAATGCAAACTGGCCAACCAATAAACCAAATGCAAGTCCGTAATTTTTTCGTTTCCATATGAGCCATACGGTGCCTACGAATAATACGAATGAAAGTCCGAACACCCACCATAAATCGAGAATTCGTGCGTAATGTTCTGGATTGTGTTGGCGAAGTTCGAAAATGATACCACCTGCAGTGATGATTGTTGGTAACGCCCATATCAAAACATATTTGCGTAACAATTCCGTTGCTGATTTGTCGCCTGCTTTATTGGCATACCAGGTTAAAAATACTGCTGAAATATACAACAACGCCGTTATGCTGAGCACAACAATGCTCCATGTTAATGGACTGGTGAATAATTTCCAGTAATCTAAAACGGGATGATCATTGACCATTGAAATAAATCCACCCTCAGAAATCGTCAGGACGATGGAAAGCGATGCAGGAATGAATAACCCAGAAAGTCCATACATGAACGTATAGCCTTTATGTCCGTATGACCCGTACATCGCAAATGCGTAATATGAACCGCGAATCGCTAGCAAGACAATTGCAATACTTACAGGAACTAATAAGGTTGTTCCATAATAAAAGGCAGTTTTCGGGAAAAATCCGATGATCCCCACAAAGAAGAATACTAGAAACACGTTGGTTACTTCCCATACGGGTGATAAATAACGCTCAATAATATTCGTTAATATATGTTCTCTTCTTGTTAACGTATTATAGGCATTGAAAAATCCTGCCCCAAAGTCAATCGATGCAACGATGAGGTAACCGAATAAGAACATCCATAAGACCGAGATCCCGATAATTTCTAGTGTCATAGGAAGTCACCACCTTTTTCTTTGCGTCTGTCTTCAATTTCTTGCTCCACTGGATTCTTTTTGAACATGCGTCTAAGCACGACCACACTCCCGATTCCAAGGACCAAATAAAGTCCTGCGAATAGCGCAAGCATGAGATCCACTTGCCCACTTGTCGTTGCCGCATCTTCCACTCTCATGATGCCTCGTAGAATCCAAGGTTGTCGGCCAACTTCTGCAAGCCACCATCCCGCTTCAATTGCGAGAACTGCCAACGGACCACCTAGGACCAGTAACCAACGGAACCATTTCGTTTGAACAAATGACCATTTACGCCACACTGCAAACACATATAAAGCCGATAAAAATGCCAACCACATGCCAATGGACACCATCAAGTCAAATAAATAGTGAATATACAATGGTGGAATTTCATCTTCTGGGAATTCTTCAAGTCCTTGAACTTCCGCGAAAGGATCACTATGTGCAAGGATACTCAAAGCATATGGAATTTTGATGGCATACTTCACTTCTCCATCGTCCAAAACCCCAAACATGATCAACGAAGCATTTTCTTCTGTTTCAAAATGCCATTCTGCAGCCGCTAATTTTTCCGGCTGGTACTCAGCTAAATACTTCCCGGAAAAATCTCCAATAATCGCAGTTGCGATCGCAAAAACCAATCCAACTTTCATTGTTAAATATAATGCTTTCTTATGATACACATGATTCGACCCTTTTAATAAACGGAAAGCTGCAATGGAAGCCAACACAAACGCGGATGTCATATAAGCCGTTGCGACTACATGCGCTACTTTCGTTGGCATTGCTGGGTTCATCATGGCCAGAAGCGGGTTGATGTTGATTAATTCTCCATCTACTAAATCGAACCCTTGAGGTGCATTCATAAAAGCATTGACGATTGTAATGAAGACTGCCGAAAAAGAAGCTCCAATGGCAACCGGGATTAATAGTAGCAAATGTTTTTTCTGATTTTCAAAGCGATCCCAAGTATACAAGTATATTCCTAAGAAAATGGCTTCAAAGAAAAATGCGAACGTTTCCATAAATAAAGGCAATGCAATGACATTACCTGCTAGTTCCATAAAATTGGGCCATAGCAGTGACAGTTGCAATCCAATCGCTGTCCCTGTTACAACACCGACAGCCACGGTAATGACAAATCCCCTTGCCCAACGTCTTGCCAACAATATATAATGCTCATCATTTTTCTTTATTCCCACCCACTGTGCAATCATGATCATTAGTGGTACGCCGACTCCGATGGTTGCGTAAATAATATGAAACGATAACGTTAATTCGGTCAGAACTCGACTAAAGAATACAGCTTCTTCATTCCCCATTTGACTTCCCTCCTATTAACTTCCGAAA
>Ga0209013_10004230_pt1 | contig 12636 bp, 13 predicted proteins | sample Cruoilmetagenom2_FD_187291 | JGI IMG/M metagenome (GOLD analysis project Ga0209013, IMG submission 187291) | Oil polluted marine microbial communities from Coal Oil Point, Santa Barbara, California, USA - Sample 2 (SPAdes) (version 2) | ecosystem: Environmental > Aquatic > Marine > Oil seeps ...
TTGAGCCGAGACTGGCTATCGACAGGCCTATGGAAGATATGCTTCCCCTGATAGATCGCGATGAGCTGAAAAAACTGATGCTCATCAAACCTGTTGACGAATAAGTCACGATACGCCTGTAGGGTTCTGCTATGAAATACGCAGGCATCGATATCGGACTTAAGCGTATCGGCATAGCAATCTCTCTCGACGGCAAGATCGTCCTGCCCCAAAACGCCATCCTGCGCAAAAATCGCAATCAAGCTGCACGAGAAGTCAAAGCTTTCCTGACAGAGTGGCAAATCGATACACTCATCGTGGGCTTGCCCAAAGATGGCTCAAGCTCCGAAGAGATGGAGCGGCGCATTAAACATTTTGTTTCCTTGATGGAGCTGGAGATTGAGATTGCTTATCAGGATGAACAGGGAAGCTCCTTTGAAGCCAAAGAGATGACAATGGGGGACTTCAAGCACAAAAAAGATGGGCGGCTTGATTCTATTGCAGCGAAGATTATATTGGAGAGATATTTAAAGATTTAGGAACACCCTTCAGCGCCATTAACTCTTAAAATAAGATAATTAAATTTTTGGAGCAGCTCCGTAGGGTGGCGTATTTATGCCCACGCTGAAAAATATACAACACTTGACAAACGATTCGTTATCTTGGGGTTGTTTTGTGATCAGCGTGGGCTCAAAGAGCCCACCCTACACTGAAGAGTATCAATTACCCGAAGTCAGCATCCCTATGTGCCTCAGCAATACAATCTATCGCTATCTTGACACCTTTGGGTAGACTCCGGACCGCCACAGTGCTTCGTGCCGGTCGGTGACCCTCAAAGTGATAAGTATAGATTTTATTCATCGCTTCAAAATCCCTCATATCCTCCAGATAGATGGTTGTTTTGATGACATCTGTAAATTTGGAGCCTGCTGCATCAAGAACATAGTAAAGATTTTTCATGATCTGGTGCATCTGCTTCTCTACACCTTCATCTGCCAATTCGCCATCAGGCAGCAGTCCAAGTTGTGCGGAGGTATAGACCAAACCATGGGCAATCACTGCCTGGGAATAAGGTCCAATCGCTGCAGGGGATTCATCAGTGGATACAAATTTCATTTTTCACTCCTTAATTGTTTTCATAAAAGATATAGCTTGTAGAATAGTCTGAAAATTCAAAATAGACCTTCTTTTCACCCGGATCTGCTATCATATTCAAGTTTTTGTCATCGATACCATATCCGTAGCGATAGGGTCTTATCTTGTTATCGTTTGAGCCATAGGCTGTTGAAAGCTTGTCAATCTTGATAAAGCGTTTCACCATCTTATCGCCGGCATAGACATCCAGAACGCCATTCGTTCCAGTCCAGTTCTGCAGTGAACGACTCAGGGTATTTTGCGTCTCCTGCGTACATCCTGCAAAAAACAGCAGCAAGACACTACTTGCTACAAACAATTTTATCTTCATACTATTCTCCTCATCTATTTACATATCTTAGCACTATTATGCTTTTGGCATACCAAATTTTTGTGTGATTAGTTCGCCCTCATCATTGAAGTAGAGATAGTAGAGCTTATCTTTGGCTACCGTGAGCCCTGCCAGATAACGCAGTGCCAGAGTCGCCTGAAGTGATCCGATATGCATGACGATCGGCGCAGTGATGCCGCCTGGCTTATGGTCAGAGATATTAAAGACTTGGAAATCTGCCTCATCAAAAAAACAGACTTGTCCATTGAACTCTTCCACACTGGCATAAATCCACGGTGCATCTATCGCTTTGGCATAGACATCGATCTCACTTCTCACCGGCAGATTGTCTGTCGCATCCAGTATCAGATCGTAACGGTTTTCCAGCTCCGAGAAAGTCGCAAAATCCATATCAAACGCCATCACCTTCACAAAAGGGTTTTTTGATCGGATCAAAGCAGCTGCCACTTTGGATTTGCTCCGGCCCTCATCTTCCAGCGTAAAAGCGATCTGCCTATGGATATTGTGCAAGGAAACCTTGTCGAAATCAATAATATGGATCTCGCCGATGCCACTCGTACCCAAAGCCATCGCCAGTGTACTTCCCAACCCACCACTTCCGATGATAGCAATTTTCTTTTTCTCCAGGTTTTTCTGGGTTTCACTGCCCCACAACTCTATCTGTCTGGTGAAATATGCATCTTGTGTCATAATGGCTTCCTGATCTTCAATTCCCGTTCAAATCCCCAGCTTTTTCGATGTTCCAAAATAGCCTTTTTGCTGATCGTCTCGATCAACATAGACTCTTTATCCTCCAGAATCATCTCTACTTCACCTTCCGGATTGACCAGCATGGTATCACCATAAAATTTCCATTTCACCTCATCATCACGATACTCACCCAGACGGTTGGCACGCAGGATATAGCAGCCGTGTAAAAATGCTTTGGTTTTGATGATCTCTCTCCAGCGATTGTGAGAACCGAACGTCGAAGCAGTCGGGAGTAGTACAATATCGACTTTTTTCTCTGTCACTACCTGCCAAAATGCGTCAAAATGAAGCTCAAATCCAGCCATTACCATTACCTTGAAGCCATCCACCGTGAAAGTCATAGGAGATTTTAACGGTTCAACAGGATTGAAAAAAAACTCTTTCTCATTCCAGTGAGGATAAGGAAGCAAAATCTGCTGCTGATAATAGCTGACACTTTTTGCCGTCACCTTAGCAATACTCTTATAGTATTCTTTCTTTTTGATCTGTACAACAGGAACGATAAAAATAACATCATATTTGGCCGCCAATGATTTCAAAAGCTCAATATGTTTGGCGCTCTGCTCTTTGACCATACTTGCCGGCATCATGATCAACTCTTTGAAGAAGTGGTTCACCACATACTCACCCAGAAGCATCACCCTCACATCTCTCTCGTGGGCATTCTTGAGATAAAACTCCAGCCTGGTAGCATTCATCCCCAGTGTGGGGAGCTGCAGTGCACCGACGACAAGTTCCTTTTGGCGCTGCATCACTCAACCACGCCGATATTTTTCTTTTCGATCACTTCGATCTTCATCTTTGCCTCTTCGATCAACTGTTGCGCCTCTTTGATATTTTTCAATCCCTCTTCATAGAGCTTGACACTCTCTTCCAGAGTAATATCCTGATCCATCAACTTCTCCAGAAGTTCTTTGGAGTATGCCAGCTTCTCTTCAAAAGTTTTTGTTTTCATTTCCAATCCTTATGCCAAAATCTTATCACTATTTCTCCAATACATCCCGAATCAAAGTATCAAACTTATCCAGCTCTACCAAAAAAGCATCATGCCCATAATCACTTTCCACCTCTGTATAGTGACAGGATTGCCGGTTGCGCTGCATCATATTGTATATATGCTCCATCTCATCAGGAAAGAAGAGATAATCACTCGAAAAACTAATCAGATGCATCGTGGCTTTGATGCGCAATACAGCCTCATACAGTGAGTCATATCCTCGCGCAAGGTTGAAGGTATTGATCGCTTTGACAATATAAAGATAGCTCAAGGGGTCAAAGTTTTGACTGAAGTTATTGGTATTGTACTCCATATATCGTTCCACTTCATAACGGCCAAAGAGTTCAAAGAGACCGTCATTACTGACATAATTTCTGCCAAATTTGTCATCCATAGAGTGAGGGCTCAGATACGAAATATGACCCGCAATCCGCCCAATAGCCAATCCGTCAAGTCCCTCTTCTTTGAAGGCATCTTTGGTATAGTTTCCATCGAGAAAGCGCGGATCTCTGCGTATCGCCTCAACCGCTACTTTATTGAAGGCTATTGTCCATGGCCGTGTTGCATAGGTGGCGGCAAGCACGATGATATCATCGGCGAGGTTGGGATAATCCACTGCAAACTGAAGCGCCTGCATCCCACCCATCGATCCGCCGACAATCGCACGAAGATGATAAATCCCCAAATCAGAGAGTAGATGCATCTGTGCCCGGATCATATCTTTGATCGTCACGACAGGAAATTTCAAACGATACGGTGCCTCCGAGGGATAATTTTCACTCATAGGGCCTGTCGTACCGAAACAGCTTCCGATCACATTGGCAGAGATGACAAAATAGTTGTTCGTATCGATCGCTTTTCCGTCACCGATCAGGCCATCCCACCAGCCCGGCTTTCTGTCTCCTTCATAGAGCCCCGCTGCATGGTGCGAACCGCTGAGCGCATGACACACCAGAATGACATTGCTTTTATCCTCATTGAGTTCGCCATAGGTTTCATAGATGATCTCATAAGGCTCAAGAATACGGCCGCTCTCCAAGTAGAGAGGACTGCTAAAATGTCTGGTATCAGTTTTTATTTTCATCAAATACTTTTTTTGTGCGCTACTGTTCCAACGCCTGTTTCAAGTCAGCGATCAAGTCGCCCGCGTCTTCAAGTCCCACACTGAGTCTGATCAATCCTGCCGGCACACCTGCATCGGTCAGCTCCTGAGCACTGAGCTGCTGATGTGTCGTACTGGCAGGATGTGTGATGATCGATTTACTGTCGCCGATATTGACAACCAGTTTGAAGATTTCTGTACCATTGGCGATCTTCTTGGCGGTCTCAATATCTTTGACTTCAAAACTAAGAAGCCCGCTATATCCGTCCCTGAGATATCTCTGAGCCAAATGGTAATTTTTATCACTGGGTAATCCTGGATAGTTAACCTTTTTGACTTTGGGATGATTTTCCAAATACTCTGCTATCGCCAACGCAGAAGAAGAGTGCTGCTTCATTCGCAGCGGCAATGTCTCCAATCCCTGGATATAGAGCCAGGAGTTAAAGGGGCTTGGTGCTGCACCCAAGTCTCGCAGCAACGCCAGTCTTGCCCGAAGTGTAAAGAGCGGAAGAGGCAGATCAGAATAAACCAATCCATGATAGCTCTCATCCGGCTCATTGAAGTGGGCATACCGGGCATTCCCTTTGATCTTTTCAACCAGATTTTCACGCTCCACAATAATACCGCCGATTGCCAACCCTTGGCCCGTAGTGTATTTACTCGCAGAGTGCACGACGATATCACAGCCAAGCGCAAAAGGTTTACAAAGCATAGGCGTTGCCACGGTATTGTCCACACAAGTCAGCACCCCATGCTTATCTGCGATTGCAACAATCGCTTCAAAATCGGGCACATCGATACTGGGATTGGTGATGCTTTCAAATAGGATCAGCTTGCTCTTCTCATCGATCAATGCTTCGATTTCGGAGGGATTATTCACATCAAAATATCGCGTCTCTATCCCAAATCGTTTGATTGTATGTCCTGTCAGTGTCGTGGTTCCACCATAAACCTGTTTGGCAACGATAATATTATCTCCCGCTTCGGCGACATTGGCGATAGCATAAAAGATCGCTGCCATTCCACTGGCAGTGCCGAGTGCCGCAACTCCGCCTTCAAGTGCTGCAAAACGCTTTTCAAAGACATCCGTTGTCGGGTTCATCAACCTCGTATAGATATTCCCCAGCTCTTTCAGGGCAAAAAGATTTGCCGCATGATCAGCATCTCTGAATTCATAGGCAGTTGTCTGATAGATCGGCACTGCCATAGTCCCCTGTGCATCTTTTTCATATCCGGCGTGGATCGCCAATGTTTGATCTTTCATCTTTTTTCCTTTTCTATAGTTCTATTGTACCGTTTTATCAACACCCAATATACAGGTCTCATCAAAGGTGTTGCCCTCTACATCTCTGTATTCATTGCCTAAAAGAAAGAGACAAATATGCTGCTCGTCATCCGACAGGCACTCTACTAGCGACTGAGGTTTATTGTTGGCTCCTATACCCATATCAACAGTGACACAATTGCTAAATCCATAATCACTACAGTCCAGATTTTCCGGCAGAGAAAGCACTTGTGGATTGGTACCATTCAGATCATCTGAAATTTCATCCAACATCTCTGTCATACGATCAGCGTAGCAAAACTCTACAGGAATGGAAGGCAGGATAAACAGCAGCGCCTTATCTGTGATCTCTTGAGGTGTTGCGACATCAGCTATTCTGTCCCTGCCGCATCCTGCCAGCAGCAGCAACATGAGAATCCATAAAAAATTCTTCATCTTGCGTTCTCCTCTCTCTTACGAGTGATAATTTGGCGACTCTTTGGTGATCGTCACATCATGGACATGACTCTCTCTCAGGCCTGCCGAAGTGATCTCAACAAACTCTGCTTTCTCCCAAAACATAGGGATGGATTCGGAACCGCAATACCCCATAGAGCTTCGTAGGCCGCCGATCATCTGATGGACCACATCCGAGATCTTTCCGCGATAAGGTACTCGGCCTTCGATCCCTTCAGGAACGAGTTTATCGGCTGCCGTTCCCTCCTGGAAATAGCGATCAGTACTTCCCTTGCTCATCGCACCGATACTTCCCATACCTCTGTACTCTTTGAATTGACGGCCATTATAGATGATCATTTCACCTGGAGCTTCATAGGTTCCGGCAAGGGCAGAACCGAGCATCACACAGCTTCCACCTACTGCCAAAGCTTTGGCAACATCACCGGAATATTTGATACCGCCGTCCGCGATAACCGGCACACCTGCCTTGTTAGCTATTTGCGCCACTTCATCGATCGCAGAGATCTGAGGTACGCCGACACCTGCGACGATACGCGTCGTACAGATAGACCCTGGCCCTATCCCTACCTTGACCCCGTCTGCACCGGCATCGATGAGATCCTGTGCTGCGTCAGCTGAAGCGATATTGCCCGCGACAACATCAACATCAAGCTCTTTTTTGATACGCTTGACTGTATCGATGATCCCCTGTGAGTGACCATGCGCCGAATCCAGCACGATGACATCAGCACCAGCCTCCACAAGTGCAGCAGCCCTGTCGAGTTGGCCTACACCGATAGCGGCAGCGACACGCAATCGGCCAAATTCATCCTTGTTCGCATTGGGAAACTGTATCTTTTTCTCAATATCCTTGATGGTAATCAATCCCATGAGATTACCGGCATCATCTACGATAGGAAGCTTTTCAATCTTGTGCTTCTGAAGTACTTTTGCCGCCTCTTCGAGTGTCGTACCCTCTTTTGCCGTGATGAGCGGCGCATGCGTCATGACATCACTGACTTTGAGTGACATGTCGGTGATAAAACGCATATCGCGGTTCGTAATAATACCGATAAGCTGTCGCCCATTTTCAATCACAGGCACACCTGAGATATGATATTCCCCCATCAATGCATCCGCTTCACCCACTGTCTCATTCGGACCGATAAATATAGGATCAATGATGATACCACTCTCGGACTTCTTCACTTTTTTTATCTGATTAGCTTGAGCCTCTATATCCATATTTTTATGGATGACACCGATACCGCCCAATCTTGCCATAGCGATAGCAGCTTTATACTCTGTCACGGTATCCATTGCAGCAGAGACGATGGGAATGTTCAAGCTTACTCTTTTGGTTAACTTTGTCTTAGTACTTACCTCTTTCGGCAACACATTTGAGTGCTGGGGAACCAACAGTACATCTTCAAAGGTTAATGCTCTTTTTTTAATTCTCAATAGTGATCCTTGTTATTTGGTCTGTGCAAGTGCTTGTTCCAGGCTGAACGAGCCATCAAAAACTGTCTGTTCGTCAAAGGCTTTGCCGATCAACTGCAATCCGATCGGCATCCCCGCTTCATTTTCCCCCACGGGAAGACTCAATGCAGGCAATCCTGCCAGGTTGATCGCAATCGTATACATATCACTCTTGTACATCTCCAATGGGTCTTGAATACTCCCGATCTGGGGTGCCACACCCGGTGCTACCGGAGAGAGGATCAAATCGACCCCATCAAAGATCTTCATAAACTCATCACGGATCAAGTGCCTGACCTTTTGTGCCTTAAGATAGTAGGCATCATAATATCCTGAGGAGAGGACAAAATTCCCCAGTAAAATTCTTCGCTTGACCTCTTCTCCAAACCCTTCACTTCGGGTATTATAATAGAGTTCAGCAAGATTTTTAGACTCTGCTCTGCGTCCATAGCGCACGCCGTCAAAACGCGCCAGATTGGTCGCCGCTTCAGCTGTAGCGAGAATATAATAGGTGGCGATATCATACTTGGTGTTGGACATATTTTTATGAACGATCGTATGCCCTGCCCCTTTTAATGCCTCTATCGTTTCTGCATAAGCACCCTGGATATCCTGATCTGCCTCAGAAATATAGTTATCGATCACTGCGATCGTCAACTTTCTGGAGGGATCGAGATTTTCAGTGATACTCACCGTCTCATAGTCAGCACTGGTCGAGTCCTTGGGGTCATGTCCTGCGATCGCATCATAGAGTATCGCCGCATCTTCAACGTTTTGCGTGATAGGACCGATCTGGTCAAGCGAAGAGGCATAGGCTGCCAGCCCAAAACGGCTCACCCTCCCATACGTCGGTTTGAACCCCACACAACCGCAATACGCAGCCGGCTGACGAATCGACCCGCCCGTATCCGAACCCAGAGCCGCAATAGCCAATCCGCCGGCCACAGCAGCCGCAGAACCGCCCGATGATCCCCCGGGAACACAGGAGGTATTGCGCGGATTAAGCGTTGGTCCATAATAGCTGCTCTCCGTCGTTGACCCCATCGCAAACTCATCCATATTGGATCGCCCGAATGCCATCATTCCAGATGCTTTCAGATTTATGATCGCAGTCGCATCATAAGGGGCGATATAGCCCTGGAGGATCTTCGAACCGCTTGTCACACTCCAGCCATTCACCTGAATATTATCCTTGATCAGGATTGGCACACCTTCGCCTGAAGATTCAAATCCGATATAGGCATTGAGACCGCTCTCCTTGGCTTTCTCTTCGAGCTCAGCTCTAAGGTATGCCAGCTCCTCTTTGCTTTTAGTCAATGCTTCTTTTAATGTGATCACTTGTCGATTCCTCTTGCTTACTTTTCAGGCTAAATGTGTTAAATTTGATGATTATATCCAAAAGTAGGTTTGGGGAGTATTATGTATTAAAAAGCAAGCTGCAAAAGCGGCAAATAAATATTTTCAGAAAATACCCCATCAGGCATCATCAGTCATCCTGAACTTCTTTCAGGATGAAATAGGATTTCAAAATTGCAAGTTTTCTAGGAGCCTGTCGGATTCACCCCATCCACCCCAAAGCCCAAAAACGATAAAATAGATATCATATAAAAAAACAAAAGCACACAAAATGGCAACAAAATTCATCCAATCCAACAGAAAACAAGCCTATCTTCTCCCTCCAAGTGTAGATGAGTGGCTGCCCAAAGATCATCTGGCTAGATACATTGTAGAGATCACGGAGCATCTTGATCTTGAGAGTATTTATAAAGCGTATAACGGTACTGGTGGAAAAGAAGCCTACGATCCCAAAGTATTGCTTTCTCTGCTCTTTTACGGATACGCAACAGGTACCTTTTCCAGTAGAAAAATTGAGAGAGCCACTTACGATTCAGTAGCCTTCAGATATATCGCTGCCAATACTCATCCCGATCACGATACTATCGCCACCTTCCGCAAACGCTTTCTTCCTCAGCTTCAAAGTCTCTTCGTTGGAATACTGATGATTGCTAAAGAGACAGGAATGCTCAAAGTCGGCAAAGTGAGTCTCGATGGCACCAAAGTCAAAGCCAATGCCTCTAAACACAAAGCACTCAGCTACGCACACGCAAGCAAACTCCAAGAGCAGCTTGAAACCGAAGTAAAAACACTGATGCAAAAAGCCCAGGAAGCTGATAATGATGATGAAAACGACGGAATGAGTATCCCCGAAGAGATTGCCAGAAGAGAAGACCGTATCGCAGTGATTAAAGAAGCCAAAGCCAAAATAGAGCAGCGTGCCAAAGAGCGTTATGACAAAGAAGAGACCCAATACCAAGAGAAGATAAAGAAGCGCAAACTCAAAGCAAAACAGAGTGGTAAAAAGCCACGGGGCAAAGCACCCAAGCCTCCCCAGGAAGATCCCAAACCCAAAGACCAGATCAACCTCACTGATGAAGAGTCCCGCATTATGAAAACATCAGGAGGCGGATTTGACCAGGCATACAATGCACAAGCATCAGTAGAGCACGACAGCCGTCTTATCGTTCATCAGCACGTGACACAAAACGGAAACGACAAGCAGGAAGCTGTACCGGCTTTGCAATGGTTCACTACTCATCCACAACTCAAACCACTCTCGATCCTGATGGATGCAGGGTACTTCAGTGAAGGCAATGTCAAACTGTGTGAAGCCAAAGGCATTACACCCTATATCTCCTTTGGTAAAGAGCAGCATAACCAACTACTTGAGGAGAGATTCAAAGAAGCAGATCCTCTGCCTGATGATCCCACTCCTGTCGAAAGTATGAAGCACCGTCTGCAGAGCAAAGAAGGCAAAGCGATCTACGCCGAGCGTAAAAGCACAGTTGAACCGGTCTTTGGTATTATCAAGCATATAATGGGATTCAGGCAATTTATGCTCAGGGGCTTTGAAAAGGTCAAAGGAGAGTGGGATCTGGTATGTATCGCGTATAATTTGAAGAGAATGCATACGATGAGAGGGTAAAAGGGAACGATATGGTTGGTGCAATAAGATATGTGAGGCTATTATTTGGAAAAATCAGTCTCTTTACCGGTAAAACTACTTTTTTAAAAAGTGAAGGGGAGTTTGAGGGGTGGTTTGCTGGCGGGAATCCGACAGACTCCTAGCCATTGTTTTGCCCTTTTGTATCTCTTGATCTATTGTAGTCTATCATAATGCTACCTCCTGTGTTTCATTTTTTTATATCCTTTAAGTGAAAAAGTTTTAGAGGATAAAGTCTCTGCTAAATAAATACTTTTTGAAACCTATAAAGTCACTATGTAAAGTCACAAAATAAAGTCACCTACTAAACCCCAAAATACGGGGCTTCAAGGTGGTTTTAAATATTTAGTGATTTTATCTATTAAAAATAAAGTCATAGTATAAAGCCCTGTATAACGGGGTTTACCCTTATTTAGTGACTTTACCCTCTCTCTAGAGGATAAAAAAACGCTTACCGTCGCCATGTCTTTTCTCTCGTTTCGGACTAAATAGAAGAGGCTCGACTACCCGAAGCTTTGATAGCAATTTCTTAGAGGATATTTCCTCTTCATAGATCAGCTCGAAGAGTCTCTTTAAACTGGACTTATTTACTCTGTTTTTCTCGAAGTCTGTCTGTAAATCCGATAATAAATGCTGATCCGATAGTTCGCCGTAGTCCTCAGTGTCCTTGATCGACTCAAAGAATGGAAGATCTTTACGCTTGATCGCGTGTGCAAACTGCTGGAAGCGGTCTGTAGTCGCTCCGACTAACGCCTCTTTCTCTTCGGTGTCTTGTGCTGTGTTTGCCAGCCTGGTATCTACTTTATATGAGTAGAGATAGTTAGCGAATGACTGTAACTCTTTTTTGATCGCTGCGCTCATAGAGTGATAGTTAGTGAAGCCTAACCATTTCACTGACTCCAGCTTTTCGCCTGTCGTGTAAACAGTGAATCGTCGATCGCTCGGCTCGATCTCCAGTGCATAGGGTTCGTTACTTGTAATAAGTACCTGACCATAAAGAGGCGTTTCACGTTCCATATTTTGAAACTTCTTTTCGAGTATGATCGCGTTATTTGTAACGAGTGCTTTTAAAAAGTTCTTCACTTTCTTACTGGACGCTAGATCGTGCTGCACTTCGTCAAGGTTATAGAATAGTCGCCCCTCTATAATGCTGCCTAAAAATTGAGTACCTAGACTCTTATCATTGATCTGGATCGTTTGATCTCGTCCGAAGAGTGGCTTTATTATCTCGTCGAATAAGATCCCCTTACCTGCACCCTGTGATCCTCTAAGGAGTAAACTTACCTGGGATCGCTTCAAGGTCTGGAAGAAGTAGGCTAACCAGTTGATAAACCATACCGCCCGATCTTCATCTCTGTTTACTAGGTGATAGATCAGCTTTAGGATCGTTTCGGGATAGTCATCGCTAACCTCAGCTTCCAGCATTAGAGGAGTCGGCTTAAAAGTGTTTCGGATATAAACAGATCCCGCACTATAAAACTCCTGCATAGAAGAGGGGTTAAACTCGTCTTTGACCACCAGCTTCAAGTCAAGCAGCCCTATATCTGGATACTCGTCGTCTTTTGAAGATATGATCGAGATACTTTTGTTTATAAAGTTACTCATTACCAGTCGCGCCTTGCTGACTATAGTTTTTATGGGTGGTTCTTCGTGGCTTAGCCTATAGAAAAGATCCCCGTCATTACCTAACCATATCGCGCCGCCCGCGTCTTTGATCGCTTCGAGTGTGTCGTTATCGTCTCTCTTTGTCCAGTTGTTAAACTCAAAGTCTTTATAGTTGACTCTGGGTAGCGCGGTCTCTAGCCGCTTCTTGTTTGCCCTTGCCTTATCCAACATGGCTTTCCTCCTGTAGCCGAATGATCTCCTCTTCAATCATGATCATAACTCCATGGGCACTCTTGATCTCATTGCATAGATCGCGGAAGTCATAACCATGGGAGAGTTCTCTTTCTAGTAGCCTCTCAAAGTCAATGATAAGCACGTCGGATCTGTTAAAAAAACTCTCTATCTCTGGAATAATCTTCCGAAAACTGTCGTCATTATCCTGCAAAACAATGATCGTTTTATCTATAGTCAACTCTTTTAACTCAAAAGGCAGGCACTTGACCATGCTGTCGCT
>Ga0209013_10004231_pt1 | contig 12634 bp, 9 predicted proteins | sample Cruoilmetagenom2_FD_187291 | JGI IMG/M metagenome (GOLD analysis project Ga0209013, IMG submission 187291) | Oil polluted marine microbial communities from Coal Oil Point, Santa Barbara, California, USA - Sample 2 (SPAdes) (version 2) | ecosystem: Environmental > Aquatic > Marine > Oil seeps ...
CACGACGTCGTCCTGGAGAAGACGCTCCCTTCCGACTCCAACAATCCGTCGGCCGCTAATCACTCGCTGGTCTCGGTGACCAAGGGTGGATGGGTTCCGGTGCCACCGGAATACCGCAAGGGTGGTGCCCCACCCCCATCTCACTTCATTGACCCCATGATGAACTTCCTGGGTCATCCGTACTACGTCGGCTTCTTGAGCGCCGCAGCAATGCACGGCGCCTCTCATCAAGCACCAATGGTCTTCCAGGTCGCAACACCAGCGCTCTTGCGCGACCGCAGCATCGGATCCTGGCGTATTCAGTTCGCTCGACGAGCCGCGCGCTCCTCGTCAACCGACCAGCCGGTTACAGCGTCGATGCGGCAGCCGTTGTCGTACGACAGGTCATGGACGCCATCGACGGGACCGAGCGGACGGTCCCCGATCGGTAGTTGAACGTTCGTCGCGCGCCCCCGCTTCACGACCTCCCATCAAGCCACATTTCCCCTGATCACATGGTCGCGAGCGCGAATTGAACTGAAGCTTCCCGAGCTGAGAACGGGGGTCCGATTCCCGTCATCCGCTCACTGCAAAGGCCATCTGGGCGCTTCGCTGCGCCTGCGTCAGCTCTAGACGGTGGGGAGAATGGAATCGGCGATCGAGATCGCCTGCAGCTCGTCGAAGAACCCCGCCGTGGGCGGGGAGACCAGGTCATCAGGACGATGGGGTAACTGCTCGTCTTCGTCATGAGCGTGCCACGGTATTGCTAGAGACGCATCGGTAGTAGCGTCTGCGCGAGCGAAGGAGATGGGGCCGCAATGGTGCAGCGTTGGCAGAAGATGGTCGTGGCAGCGTCGGTGCTGGTGGCTGCGAGTTGCGGCAGCGACAGTGCCGAACCCCTAGCAGAGTCGGCAACCGACGAGCAACGAACCAATGACGGCACGGCAACCGCGCAAAGCAGCGGACCGAGTGCCGATGATCCTTCTGTTGCCCGGGCGATCGAGTTGGCCGGATTACTGATTGATCAACTCGGCTCCGATGATCTCGCGGTGAGCGCCGTGTTGAGGGCAGGCGACGCCGGCTACGACATCTTCCAGATCGAGGCCGCCATCGTCGGAGCCACATTGAATCTAGATGGCTCAGTCGAAGGAGTCACGCCGACGTTCGCACCTGCCGATCTCGTGGTCGGGTTCCGGGCCAAGCCGGCCACCGCAGATCAGGATCCGGTGCCGATCGAAAAGCTACGAGATGGGGCCAATGGAGTCGCGGGAGATGAGGACGTTTGGCCGACCGGGACCCTCGCGACGTCGTGGATCCTGAGTATGCACCTGATGGGATATTCCCAGGCACAGATCGTCAACATGTTGATCCTCGGAGCCGAGGACCTCGAAGGCGGCTACGCGGGCGAGATCGAAGAAGGCGAGGAGCACTGTGGTGGCCTCGTGATCGGTGGCAAGCACGAGATACCCGACTTCTGCGACCCAGAGACCGGCGAACTATTCACCGATGCGGAGGATGAGCCAGCCGATACCGAGACAAGCGAAGACAGCAGTCCACAAGAAGGTGACGGTGAGGTTGAGGCAGCGATCTATGGCGTATCGCGAGTGCCGCAATTAGAGACGTACAGTATCGAGGTGGCCGGTGGTCGCCTCTCCGTGAGTTCGTCGGACGGAGAGTTGTTAGTAACCGGTCAACTCGTCTTCGACAAAGTGCTGTGGGGGACCGGTACGGAACCCTTGTGCTACTCAACTCACACTGTTGCGGTCGAAGCGACAACTCCGATTGCTGAGGAGATGAGTTTCAGGCTCCCCGCAACCTCCGCCATCGGGCTCGAACTCATATCTACCGGCTCGAGCGGCAACGGGCGGGAGTATTGCGACGCCAAGAATGGCGTATGGCTTCGGGATGCCGAGTCCAACGAAGAGTGGTTCGTCGAGGAGTATGGGGGGCCGTTCGTGGTCGTCACCGTCGATGACGGCGAGCTTGTCGGCTGCGTTGTCTACTCCGGTGAAGTGTGCCCCAACAACCTCCTACGCGCCGACTAATACCCCTGTTATCAGCGACTCATGATTACGGCGGTGGCAAGCATTGCCCGCTAAGGCACCAACTTCTCTCAACCGTCAACTCTCACATCCCACCCCTCCCTTACCCCGATCACAGCGTGAGCGGCGGCGGCCGCTCCGATGACCATCGTCATCGGACTCAGGAACGGCGAACCATCGAGTGCGACCTCGTCCAAGCGTCCGCGATGCACTAGTTGCTCGAGTCGCCCGGCTGAGCTGATCATCGCCACACGGTCGTCGGCCGGACGTCCGGCGGCAAGCAGACAACGGCACACGGCCGCCGCGGTCGAGGCGGCCATCAACACCACCAACGTGTCGGCCGAGCGCGCAACGGAGCTCCAGTCGTACGACTCGTCGTCCGCACGATGACCGCTGAGAACGGTGAAGCTTGCGGCATAACGACGGTCAGTGAGTGAAATGCCAGCCAATGCAGGCCCGGCCAACGCCGACGACAGCCCGGGCACGACATCGTGTTCCAACCCGGCCGCATCCAGCGCTTCCACTTCCTCCAGACCGCGCCCGAAAACGAACGGGTCGCCGCCCTTCAGCCGAACCACATGTCTCCCCGACCTTGCGTGGAAGACCAACAGTTGTGCGATCTCTTCCTGCGCGACCCCGAACCCTTTGCCCTTGCCCACGGGAACACGCAGCGCCGAGGTCGGCGCGAGATCGAGTACCTCCGCTTCGACGAGCCGATCGAAGACCACGACGTCGGCCGCTTCGAGCGCCCTCAACCCGCGCACCGTGATGAGATCGGCCGCCCCCGGCCCCGCTCCGACGATTGATACAACACCGGCGGCAACACCGGCACCGGTGGGTGCCGCGCCAACCGAATCGAGATTCGTCATCTCGGCAACATACGCACCCTGTGAAGCCACAAGGTTCGAGTTCTGTTATCTCTGCGTGAACACGACGCCGCCGTACGCAACGGAACTGATTGCCTGCGATGATGCGCAGATGGAAACGACCGAGCGCAAGATCCTCGACGGGCGCGTAATCGGCGTCACAGCTGAACGCCGATCGCATCAACAGGTGAGGTACTTGGAAGCCCGCGGAGCAACAGTGCTCCACGCTGCGGCCCTGCGCACCAGACAAGCCGACGACCAACGGGAGCTACTCGAGGCAACCGACGACATCATCTCAGACCCGCCGGAAATGCTCATCGTGCAGACCGGACAGGGCCTGCAATGGTGGCTGGACTGTGCCGAGGCGGCAGGCAAAGCGACCGAACTGGTGACGGCCCTAACCGAAACGGCGGTGCTCACAAGAGGGCCAAAATCCAGCAGCACGGTAAGACGGGCGGGCTTGGAGGTTGCCTGGCAGGCACCCGAAGAAACCGTTGCGGACCTCATTGGCAAAGTCTCCGAGATGGATCTGGGGGACACCCGTGTGGCGGTCCAGCTCGATGGGAACAATGCCCCAGGACTGGTGCAAGCAGTTCGCGCGGCGGGCGCGCAAGTGGTGGAACTCGACGTCTACCGCTACTGCCTGCCAAATGACCTCGCCCCGACGACCGCATTGATAGACCGGGTAATCGACGGAACAATCGACGCCGTCACGTTCACCGCATCCCCTGCAATCCGCCACTTCCGCGAGATTGCCGAGATGCACCACGCGGCCGAACAGCTCGACCACGCGTTCAGAACTTCAACGCTGGCGGTGGTGGTCGGCCCGGTGTGTGCGCACACCGCGCGCATGGCCCGTTGGGAACTGATCGTCGAACCCGAAACAGCACGTCTGATTCCGATGCTCGAACAGCTCACCGCCCAGCTGACGGCCGACCCCGGCACTGCGACCCCGCACCGGCCGCGGCCCGAAATCTAGAGCGGACCAACCGCCACTGCCTGCCCAGCACTATCGCTCTCGCCAGTCAACGCCCCGATCACTGCTTGCACCATCACGGGGGTGTACTTGAACCCGGGGATCTTGCTGAGCGGGTCGAGTTCGGGCGCCACAAGCGTGTTGCACTCGACCCAGTGGTAAGGCATGAAGATCGTGTCGTTGCGGAGGCGGTCATTGCCGACCCACGGAACCTCAACCGTCCCTTGCCGGCTAGATACTTCGACAGCATCCCCCACGGACAGCCCGTACGCGCGGGCCGTGTCGGGGTGAATCTCCACAAATGCTCCGGGAGCGACCCTGTTCTGTCCGGCGATCCGCATCGTCTGATTGCCCGAGAGAAACTGGGCAGGCACGCGGCCCGTCGTGAGGACCAAGGGGTAGGCCGAATTCACAGATGGCCCGGGCGGCCGAGGCACAACGGCATGGAACCGAGCCAGTCCGTCGGGATGATGGAAACGTTCTGTGTAGAGCTGTGGGGTGCCGGGATGCTTCTCATCCGGGCACGGCCAGAACACACCACCTTCGTCGCGAATTCGATCCCATGTGATCCCGGCATAGTCGTTCGGCCCACCCGCTGAAACCACCCGCATCTCCTCGAACACCTCCGCGCCGGTGAAGAAGTTGAAATGCCGCGCAGCACCCAGCCGTCGCGCCAAGTTCCGAATGAGGTCGATATCGGCCCGCTTCGCAACAGGTGATACCGCCTGGTCGACTCGAATGATCCGACCTTCGATCGTGGTGACGGTGCCCTCCTCCTCGGCGAAGGTTGATCCAGGCAACACGATGTCGGCGTGGCGTGCAGATCGAGAGAAGAACGGGTCGATCATCACGACGTGCTCCAGAGCGGCCATCTGCTCATCGACTCGTCGCAGGTCGGGCGCAGAGACGTTCATGTTCGTACCTATCGACAGCAGTCCCTTCACCTCGCCTCTCCCAGCCATCTGCAAGATCTCGACATAGGTCTTTCCGACGTCGGGCAGTACCGAGGAGTCGACCCCCCAGCGCTCGGCGACTACGGCGCGATGTTCGGGATTGGCCAGATCACGACCGGCCGGAAGCTGATCGCAGCGCTGCCCCCATTCGCGGCCGCCCTGCCCATTGCGCTGACCCGTGAGCATGTTGATACCACAACCGGGCCGCCCGACATGGCCGCACGCGAGGCCGACATTGATGATCGATAGCACGTTGTCGGTGCCGTTTATCTGTTGTTCCGGTCCTCGCCCGTGCAGGTACATACAGCGGTCGGCATTGCCGATCAGCTTCGCTGCCTCCAGCAGCGATTCGACCGGCACGTCAGCGAACTCCTGTACCGCATCCGGGTTCCATTGCCGCGCTGCCGCGAGCGCTGAGTCGAACCCTGTCGTGCGGCTGCGGATGAACTTGTGGTCGATCAGGCCGAGTTCGTCAATCTGACGAAGCAGCCCGTTGAAGACGATCCCGTCGGTGCCGGGTTCGGGCGCCAAGTGGAGGTCACCGGGCTTGACGAAACGCGATGCCCGAGGATCGATCACGATCACTCGACCGCCCCGCTTGCGTAGGCGGTCCAGAGCCTGGGGTATCACCACCGGGAAAGCCGTGGAGATATCCGAACCAACGACCACCACGACCTGAGCCCGATCGAGTTCGGCAAGCGGCGTCATCATCCGGTCGGCCCCAAACGCCTTGTTGTTGGCGGCTCCGGCGGCCGCCATGCAGAGGCGGCCGTTGTAGTCGATGTGGGGAGTACGCAACGCCAGGCGGGCCAGCTTGCCAATGAGGTAGACCTTCTCGTTGGTGAGCGAGCCTCCCGAGAGAACAGCGTTCGCGTTCACACCGTGTTGCTCGCGGATCCTCGAGAACCCGTCAGCAGCCCGGTCGAGAGCTTCCTCCCACCCGGTCTCGACGAAGTCACCCCCCTTGCGCAGTAGCGGCATCTTCAGCCGCTCTGCATGGTTGACCTGTTGGTAGGCGGTGGCCCCCTTCGAGCACAACGCACCCTTCGTGAGAGGCGAGCCTTTCCACCTCGCTCGACCATCGACGACCGACCCGTCTGTATTCAGCAGCATCCCGCAATTGAGGGCGCAGTAGGGGCAGTGAGTGGTTGTCGTGTTCTTGATTGTCAGTTCCATGGGTACGGCTCGCAGACGCCGGATTCCAACAGGGAATGCTCAGGCCAGGACAGAATCAGGTAGGGCGGGAGCGGACGATTCGGGGACCTCCGTCACGGCAACCTCGGGGTCCTCGACGCCCTCAGGGTCCTCGCCTATCGCGGGGTCCGTGACGATCTCGTCGACTACCAGGTCGGTGGCGAAGGAATTCTTGGGTTCCACCAAGAATCGATTGGCGGCGAAGGCGAGCAGGGCCGCCGCCGCGAGAACCAAGAAGAAGATCCGTTCAGCCGAGGAGACCGTGAAGCCATCCGTGGGACTCTCGTTGGCTCGTTCAATGAGCAACAACCGAATGGTGAGGAACGACACCGCCCCGACATTCCCTGCGGCACCCGCGAGGCCGGCGATCTGGCCCGATACCCGCTTCTTGACGAGCGGAACGATCGCGAACACCGCCCCCTCACCCGACTGGACGAAGAACGAACAGCACATGGCTGCGACAACAGCGAGAACCACAGGCCATGACCCGCTTACCGTCGCCAGCAGTACATATCCGACGATCAAGCCAACAAGCAGGAATGCGAGCGTGCGTTTCCGTGAGCCGAACAGGTCCGAGAGCATTCCACCAGTAGGTCGGGCAACCAGGTTCATGAAGGCAAAGCAGGACGCAGCAGCACCAGCGATCGTGGCGCTGAGGCCCCACGTTCCTTCAAAGAAGCCAGGAAGCATCGTGACGACGGCAAGTTCGGAGCCAAACGTTGCGAAGTAGGCCGCGCACAGCACGACCACCGACCGGAACGGATACTTGTCCTCTTCGACGTACTCGTTACGAAGTGCCGGCCCGTTCACCTTGAATACCAGGGTGAGCTGGATGACGGTGAGCACGCAGACGGCGACGATGACCCCGACGAGGACGAGATCACCAATCACCCCAACACGCCAGATCCTCCATGCAATAACGGCGAGGATCGCGTTGAACGGTACGGTCAGAACAGCCAGGCCGAACACTGCACCTCTAGAGGTGACCTCCAGCGCGCCCTTCTGCTTGGGCTTGGCGTAGGTGACACCTTCAGGCGTGTCGGTCACCAATCTTCTGAACAGCAAGCCGTATACCGCGGCGATGAGTCCAACCGAGAAGATTGCCCACCGCCAGCCGTTGTCGCCACCTGTGACGAAGGCAATCAGCACCGCGAACATCGGCAAGGTGAAGGCCGCGAAGGCCGAACCGAAGTTGCCCCACCCGCCATAGACACCCTCGGCTGTTCCGAGTTCCTTGGGCGGGAACCATTCCGCCACCAACCGGATGCCGACGACGAAACCGGCGCCGACAACTGACAGTGCCAGTCGGCTGAGGACAAGCGCCGACAAGGAACTGGAGAACGCGAAGACCGTGTTCGGGATGAATGCGAACATCAGCAGTGTCGAGAAAACACGCCGCGGGCCCCAGTGATCCAACGCCATGCCAATGAAGATTCGGGCAGGCACCGTAAGGCCGATGTTCGCCAGCCCAATTGTGGCCACCTCCGCCGATGAGAGACCCAACTCGTTCTGAATTGTTGTCGAGAAGGGGGCGAAGCTGAACCAGACAACAAAGGTTGAGAAGAACGCGAACCAAGTGAGGTGCAGGGTCCGGTACTTGCCCCGAAAGCTGAGCACACCCTTCAGACTTGTTGCGGCCTCCGCCGAGCGGCTCGTTGACTCGATAGCTGCTGTACCCATGACTGCAGTTGACAGCAGCTGTGTTTCAGTCGAGTTCATGATCTGTGAACGGGCTGAGCCGCCTGACGCACAGCCCGGGTGGCGTCACATGGCCTGCGCACACCACCGATTACCGCCTGTGCGATCTAGGACACATGGCGGCAAGATCGGGTTCACGTAGTACTCACTCGGTAGCCGCGACGCATCACAGTCTCCACTCCGACCCCTGCCTCACCGAGGCGTTGACGGAGTCGCCCAATCGTGACCTCGACGACATGTGGATCGGTTTCGCTCTCTCCCCATACGGATCGGAGGAGAGCGGGCTTCGAGCAGACAACTCCCGGCCGTTCCAGCAATGCCAACAGCACCTGCCGCTCGCGGCCGGTGAGCCTGCTTGGCGGCATGCCGTCAACGGTCACCATTCGTCCTTGCACTTCAATCTTGTGGCCGGCGATCGCCGCACCCAGCGATTGCCGGGCAAGAGTCGCAGTCACCAGACGCACCATCGACCCGAGGCGAGCGTGCTCGGGCACGTGGGCCGTACCAAGGCTCAACTCACCAACACGCCCGGCCACAACCGGGCCGATACAAAAGATCTTGGTCGTGGTGCGGAACGCCGAGACCACCTCCGCGAGCCGGTTGCAGCCGGATGCGACCTGAACAAGGTTCTCCACAGCAGGGCGCGAGGTGAAGGTCACGGCGTCGACGTGGCCGTCACAAACAGCCTTCAACAACCGCTCAGCAGGCTTGATCTCCTCAGGTAGTGACCAGGAGTAGACCTCGATCGGGATCGCTTCTGCGCCGAGAGCCGCTACACCTTCCATCAGATCCGAACCACTTGATCCTGCGAGTTGGACCGCGATCCGCTTCCCCGCAACATCGGTGTCGGCGAGGTAGTCGAGTAGCTCGGCGGAGGACGCACAGGGCGATGTCCATTCCACCCTCAAGCCAGCTGTTACCGCGGCGCCGGTTGCCTTTGGACCCCGCGAAAGCAACGTTGTGCGCGCAAGCACAGCGCGCAATTCATCGCCAAGAGAGATCGAATCGGCGCCGTCGAGCCATCCTCGAACCCCTACACCAGTCGACAGCAGCAAGATGTCGGGTGGGTCGTCCAGGAACAACCTCGTCGTCTCGCGCATCTCGGTGGCCGGCCGCATCAGACTGCTCTCCAGCACCGGTCCGTGAATGCACTCCGCACCCTGTGACCGGAGCATCAAGATCTGCTCGCTGGCACGCCGGCCAGCAGTGACTCCCACTGTGTAACCACCGATCGGGCCGAGCATCCAACGGAGTATCTCGGGTCAGTGTGTCGAGCGCGTTTCCAGCGGTTGAACGTGCTGGATTTCGACCCAGTCGCCCACGATTCGCACCGGATGGGTCCTGAGCTTCAGATCAGGCGAATCGATGCAGGAACCGGTCCGCAGGCAGTACTTCTGCTTGTGCAGGGGTGATGAAACCGTCGACACATCACCGCAGGAACCCACAAGCCCGCGGGCGATCACTGGTGCCCCGCTGACCGGATCGAGATGATCGACGGCGAACCACTGTTTTTCGCCACCGGCTACTGACGACTGGAGACCGAAGAGGGCAACTGGGTGATCATGCACGAGCAGGGCGACTCCGCGATCGCTGCGCACCCGATCGGCGCGACATACGGGCAACCACCGCTTGCCTCCTGGCCTCGGCAATGATCGAGCGGCCGATTCCTGCGGGCCAGTGGCTTCACTGAGAGTTGATGACACGGTTCCTCCTTGGACTGATGTTCTTGCTTGGATTTTCTATTTCGACGAATGTTTCGATCATGCGGGGACGTTCTGGCCCCGTTCGCGGATCCATACCGGAGTTGAATTGACATCCGGCGCATTGACGAATTCCACGAAATGCTCGAGCCTCTCGGGCGCGTTGAGGGTCGCCGTCCACTCGCACTCATAGGTCTCTACGTGACGGGCGAGATCAGCTTCCAGCTCATCACAGATACCCAGGCTGTCGTGAATGATCACTGCTCGCAGGTATCCGATGCCACCGTCCAGCCCCTCGATCCAAGTCGATGTGCGTTCCAACCTGTCGGCGGTTCGGATGTAGAACATGAGATACCGATCGAGATAGACGATCAGCTCATCGTCGCTGAGATCGGTAGCGAAAAGTTCTGCGTGACGCGGCTCGCGGCCACCATTACCGCCGAGATAGAGATTCCATCCGGAATCGGTGGCGATGACTCCGAAGTCCTTCGACCGGGCCTCGGCGCACTCGCGGGCACAACCCGAAACGCCCGACTTGAGCTTGTGTGGAGAACGTAAGCCCCGATACCGCAACTCCAGCCGGATCGCCATCTCCACCGAGTCCTGCACCCCGTAGCGACACCAGGTGCTACCAACGCACGACTTCACAGTTCTCAGCGCCTTGCCGTAGGCATGACCCGACTCGAGGCCGGCCGCGATCACCCGCTCCCAGATCAGGGGTAGCTCGTGGAGTTGAGCACCCAGCAGATCGATTCGCTGGCCACCGGTGATCTTCGTATACAGATCGAAGTCCTGTGCGATCTCGCCCATCGCGATCAGTTGATCCGGCGTGATTTCGCCACCTGGCACTCGCGGTACCACGGAGTAGGTGCCGTTGCTCTGCATGTTTGCCAACGAGTGGTCGTTGGTGTCCTGTAGAGATCCCTGATCGCCGTCGAGCACGTGACCATTACTCATAGATGCCAGAATCGATGCGACCGTGGGTCGACAGATTTCGCAGCCCCGGCCGCTTCCGTGCGCGCCGAGTACCTCCGCCCAAGTTGTGTAACCGTGGACGTGAATCAGACCGAAGAGTTCCTGACGGGTGTAGCCGAAGTGCTCGCAGAGCGAGCGGTCGACCTCGACGCCGAGGGTCTCGAGGCTCGCGTTCAGAAGCTTCGTAACCGACGGCAGGCAGCCGCCGCATCCGGTTCCAACCGCGGTGTCCTTCTTCAGCGAGGGAATCTCCCGACACCCCGCCGCGACCGCCGTGCGAACGTCACCGTGGCTCACGTTGTTGCACGAACAGATCAGTGCCGAGTCGGGAATCTCGAGCTCGTCTGGAGCTCCAAGGCCTTCGGGGAGCACCAACTGTGCGATGTTTGACGGAGTCTTCATCGACCCGTCGGCCATCGCGTCAAATGCCGCATAGCCGGATACGTCGCCGACCAGAACGCCACCGACTACCGCGCCATCGCGCAGCGTGAGTCGCCGATGAACCTTGCTCAACGGATCGGAGTACACGACCAAATCATCCTCTTCGGACCCGGTTCCGAAGCTTGCCATCTCGACGCCGAACAGCTTCAGCTTGGTCGACAGGCTGGCCCCGGTGAACTCGCTGAGCGCATCGCCGGTGAGTCGCCCGACGAGCGCGTCGGCCATGCGATAACCGGGCCCGACGAGCCCATAGACCATCCCACGGTGGCATGCCACTTCGCCGATCGCTGAGATCGCGGGATCGGACGTGGCCAAAGAGTCGTCCACGACAATGCCGCCGCGAGGAGCAATCTCGAGCCCTGCACTCTCGGCCAGTTGATGGCGTGGGCGAATCCCGGCGGAGAACACGACCATGTCACAGCCGAGCACCTCACCGCTGGTTTGCCGCAGACCGGTGACCCCGTCGTCAGACCCCTCAATCTCCTGGGTCGCAAACTCGAAATGGCAGGTCACACCCAGTTCATCAATCCAGCGGCCAAGCATGCTCGACGACGGTCGGTCGAGCTGCTGTGGCATCAGCCGATCGGCCATCTCGACGACGTGCGTCTCCAGACCGAGATTCTCCAACGCGTTCGCTGCCTCGAGCCCGAGCAGGCCACCGCCGACAACAACGCCTCGCTTGCGACCCTGCGCCCAGGCCCGGATCCGGTCGAGGTCATCCAGAGTGCGATATACGAAACAACCCGGCAGGGTGCTGCCCTCAACGGGAGGCACGAACGGGTATGAGCCTGTGGCAACAACTAAGTGTTCATACGGCACCAAGTCGCCATCGTCGACCGTCACGGCTTTCGCGACGCGATCGATCGACACCACCCGCCGCCCAAAACGGAACTCGACTCCCGCACTTTCGAGACCGACGGCATCGCACAGATTCAGGTCATCAAGGCTCGCACCATCGAATACCGACGATAGAGCCACTCGGTCATAGGCCGCGACGGGTTCCTCGCCGATGACCGTTACGTCCCACGCGTCACACCCCCCGAGGCGAACAAATTCCTCGACAAAACGTTGACCGACCATTCCGTTTCCGATGACCACGAGGGGACGCCTTGCCATGCCACAATCCAAACTGGTCCCCGTTGCGACGCCGTTACCTGAAGATGAACGGCCGATGACGACGCTGCACGCGGTCATCGACGCAAGGGGAGAGACTTCTCACAGGCCGTCGACCTCGGTGAGAGCAGCCCGGCGATTTCGGGTGGTGACAGGGCCAGCCCGCAGTGCTTCGAACCCGGGAGCGACTGACTCATTTTGGCCACCATTCGAGGTTCGCAACCAATTCCTGACCTTTATGATCATATTTATGTGGATTTGATCGTACCGTGCTGCTACGGTGCCCCCGATACCTGACTAACCGAGTCGGGAATCGACCGATTGGCTGCGTATGTTTCCACCCACCTCCTCGTCGGCTCCGGTACTTCTGCGGCCTCGCGGTGCCATGTCGACGACTGATCTAGAGGCCGCGAATCGGCTTCTCGAGTTCGCGGAACCCACCGATATCGTCGCGTGGGCAGTTGCCCAGTTTGGTCGTCGACTCGCAGTAGCGGCGTCGTTTGCTGACACTCTGCTGATCGACATCGCATCAAAAGTGGACGCCGATATCGAGATCGTGTTCCTGGACACCGGCTTCCATTTCCCCGAGACACTCGAAACGGTGCGCCGAGCGATGGACCGATACGAGCTTCGCCTCACCGTGCTGCGACCCGACGCCGATTCTGCAGACCTGTGGGCCGATGAAGCCGAGGCTTGT
>Ga0209013_10004232_pt1 | contig 12631 bp, 9 predicted proteins | sample Cruoilmetagenom2_FD_187291 | JGI IMG/M metagenome (GOLD analysis project Ga0209013, IMG submission 187291) | Oil polluted marine microbial communities from Coal Oil Point, Santa Barbara, California, USA - Sample 2 (SPAdes) (version 2) | ecosystem: Environmental > Aquatic > Marine > Oil seeps ...
AGCTGACCGTGCGTTGAATCAACCGCTACCCACTCGCCAATGTAGACCTCATTCCATGCATGGTAGTAAAACCTTTCTTTATAGTACATGGTTCCCAGAACAGTTTTAGTAGGTATGCCCGCAGCTCGTGACATTGCTGAGAATAAGGCAGCGTGTTCATTACAGTCACCTACTTTAGTCCTTAAAACATCCTTCGCATTGGGGATACTTACTGTAGCAGATTTCTTAAGGTTTTTATATATCCATCTGTTAATTTTTCTAGCCGCTTTGAGCGGATCCTTCTCCCCATTTAAAACTTTATTAGTTATCGCTACTATATCTTTATCATCACTTTGAATTAGAAAATCAGCTTTAGTTAGTTCCAGGTACTCGGGAGAATCATAGGGGAGAGTATATGAATTCTCAAAGGAGTTAGATTCGTTTAATTTTATTTCTACTATTTGCCCGTCTAAGCGCTGCCTGTAACCATCCTCAATATCAAACTTATCCAGTGCGCCTATCCCGTCTATTCTGATCCTTAGATATTTAAGTTTCTCTGTGTTATCAAGCCTAATATTCGCGGGTATGGATGTTTTTTGGACAATATCAAAACTTGAGTTCTTTTTATTGATGATGTCTTCTTTGGATTCTTTTATAGCAATTAGTCCGGGAGGAAATTCCTGTTTTACAACGTCCCCCTCAGCCGTGATCCATGAGGTTGATCGAGCCCCCATAAAGTCAGAAGAAACTTTGTATGTATCAAATTTCCCTAACGGAATTTCCATAATCTCTTTTCCTTCAATAAGGTGCGTAGAAACGGAATCATTCATTCCCATTAGTAAAGATAGAGGCTCAAATAGTGGAATATTAAATTTTTCTCCAGGGGCAAGTTTGTTTTCTGTGAGCAATTTTGAAATAAGCGACGGCAGGATGAGCTCTTTTTCCAGAGGCAAAATACGCTCTGTTTTGCCGGAGAGAGTCTCCATTGTGATTTTTAAAGCATCCCCTTCCCTCTCCCCCCAGGCTTTTACGTCTATTGATCCTGATTTCATCTCAAAATTAAAAGAAAGAATTTTATAGCCCTCTAGTTTATAAGATGCCTTCGTTTCCACATCGTCTTCTTTACCTAGAAGGTCTATTTTTAGTTTAGTAAGCTCTTTTACTTCGGTAATTCCATTTTGGAATTCAATTGAATTATAGGAATATCCAACCCTCTTATCTCCCGAGTATATTCCCATCCAGTATTCTTCCGGCGTATTTTCTAAGCTTTGTGAATTAGGGGCAAAGAAGATAAAAAGTGAAATGAATAGAATTAATAATATTAATACCTTCCTAGATGCATTCATCTTAGAATAATGTACATATGTTTCATATCACACTCAAGTTAAATTTGCTTGAGCGCATTTTTAGTATCAAAAGATACAATCTTATAAAAAAACAAGGTATTTTGGTATAATATCCTTAATATTTAGTCAGATGCTAAATTGACACAAAAATTATATAGGGTTCAATAACTACTCATGAAAGTTGACGAAATATTTGATAAGGTTTTAAGTGATGAGCAAATAAATTCACAAGAAGCTCTTACCCTACTTAAAAACGCCGATACTATAAAATTAGGATCCCTAGCTGATTTTAAAAGAAGAAAGTTCCATCCCGACGGTACTGTAACATTTGTTGCCGATACAAATCCCAATTACACAAACGTTTGTGATACTGAGTGTCTGTTTTGCGCGTTTTGGAGACCACCCGGAGCGTCAGACGCTTATACGCTGAGCGTAGATAAAGTAATTGAGATTATGCGGACCTCTTACTATAACGGAGCTACTACAGTGCTCCTGCAAGGCGGCCACAACCCTGAGATAGGGCTTGACTACTACCTTGAGCTGGTTAGAAGAACAAGGGAAGAAATACCTGAGCTTCACTTTCACGCTTTCTCGGCGCCTGAGATAAGTGCAATCGCGAAATACACAGGCATTACTACTGAGGAAGTACTACAACAGCTCTGGGATGCTGGGTTAAGGACAATACCCGGGGGGGGCGCCGAGGTGCTTTCAAACCGTGTGAGAAAAAAAATCAGCCCACTTAAAATTGACGCGGACCAGTGGATGAGAGTAACTAGAGAGGCTCACCTAATCGGTTTTAAAACTACTGCCACAATGATGTTCGGGCATTTTGAGGAAGATGAGGATATAGTCGAACACTTAGAAAGGATTCGAGCACTGCAAGATGAGACGGGCAACTTCCTGGCATTTATTCCCTGGACATTTAAACCAAAAAACACTTTTCTCGAAAGAAAACTCCCCACTGAAGTAGGAGGAGACAGATATTTACGGGTGCTTGCACTCTCACGAATTTATCTCGATAATTTTTCTCACATTCAGGGTTCCTGGTTTACTCAAGGAAACAAGGTGGGCACTATATCGATGTACTATGGGGCAAGCGATCTTGGCGGCACACTGTTTGATGAGAACGTTCTTACATGTGCTGAGAACAAATACCGCTCAAGTCTGGACGAGCTCATTCATATGATTAAGTCCGCCGGTTTTAAACCCGCTCAGAGAAATACCTTCTACGAAGTGCTAAACCGCTTTTAGGATTTACACTTCATATTATGTTTCGGATTTTTTGTACTTAAGAATATTGATTCTCCAAGAGTTGCCCGTGAAATCCAGAATACATTCCAAGTCAGGGTAGTACATCAAAATAAAATCGAAAAATTCATACGCTGAACTTGTATATATCGTTTGTTTGGTGAAATCCTCGATCTCGATAGAATCCAGAGACAGATACTCTGAAGGCGAGAGCTCAAAATCAATCCCGCCTTCCCTTATGCTGCCACTCGCTTTTCCCTGCCCGATAGTGATATAGCCTTGAGAGTCGTATTTAGAAACTGAAAACATAAGCGGTGTTGTCTCACTATTCACAAGCCTAGAGGCAAGGAAATCATCTAATTCGGATAGGTGAATTGTCTCTTCTTTATCAGTGGTATCTATCATTAATCACATATAGTATCCGAATGCTTATTTTATAAAAGGCTCTTCATATTTATTACTAGCGCTTTGAGAATGAGCGAGCGTTTGATGAAGGCGGCGTTTTTATTGTCGTATTGTAGGATCTCGTTTGCGATACATTGTTTTTTGCACTTGATGCGCTTTTCTTATTTCTAGAATAATTACTTTTATTAGTATTCTGATTCGACTTGTTTGCTGAACGGTTTTTGTATCCGTCAGTGGTTTTGTTGTTGCTCTTCACACTCTGGGTATTTTTATTTGCGGCGTTGTATCTGTTATTAGAATTCTTTCCTTCATTCTTAACTTTAGGGCCTTGAGCATTTTTGGTTTTTAACTTGTTTTGCTGGATTAATCTTTTATTGAAATTATTCTTTCCATTTGAACTTGGCGATGTTTTATAAGCTTGTTTGTTTATGTTTTTTTGTTGATTGTGTTTATATACTTTCTCATTTGCAATATTCGAGCTGCCGCGGTTTCCGATTCTATTAGAGCCCCCGGGCTTAGTTGATACGCCAGGGTTACTCTTGGGGATGTCGTGATTTTTCTGAAGGTTGGTATTAACACCCGTTTTATTAAACTGTCCGTAATTGTGGTAAACGGGACTACTGCCCTTGTCGTCCTTTGCCCTGTCCGGGCTCTCAAATTCTCTATTGCTTCTAGTTTTAACAAAAGGGGTTCTCTCGATTTTGGGTCTATAAACATTGTAAGTGTTGCCTTTAACAGCATTTACATTCTTATTCCCTCTTAAGACAACATTATCTCTATCCACTATGTTGTGCTTAACTAATTTCCTGTTAGACCGCTTCTCGATATAATACTTGTCAGGGCCGTAGTAAATTGCTTTGTTCCCTGCGTGCTGAATATTGGTGATGTTCTTACTGTTCCTAAATACAATGGCATCCTGAGGATCGGGTATTGCGGCTTTGCCTGCGTGTTTATGGTGCCCAAAGCTGTGTGTGGGTAAAAATACACAGTGGCGAGCCGGAGGTCTGTAGTTGTGGTAATTGTAGTAGTAATCGTGGTAGTAACGGTGTTTTTTATGGCGGTGTTTATAGTGATATGGTTTGTAATAATATGAGTTGTATGAGTTGAAAACAAATCCGATTTCAATAAAGAAACCCCTGTCGGGCGGCAGCGGAGACCATCCTATATACTCAGGGCTTTGGTGCCAGCTTACCCAGGCGGGCGCCCAAGTGGTTCCCGGAATCCATATCCAACCCTGGTAATCATCAAAGACCCATCTTCCGTAATGATATGTAGCCCAACCCCATGGCTCATAAGATATCCATATCCAGCCCTGGTCCGACCACGCCCACCTACCGTCGGTATAAGGTTTCCAATCAGGACCGACCTCGTAGGGCTGCCATACATCACCGAATTCTTCATGAGGTGACCATCCGCCGTATGGGGAGAGTTCTTCATAGAACAAATCTATATTAACGTATGTTTGCGCTTGTGCACGGTTCTCTAAAATAACTCCTGACAAAATTGCGAAAAAAACCCCTATTATCAGTATTGTAGTTCTCATTTAGCCTCTCCTTTTCTGCATTTAAAATCGAAGCTCGCATTCATTTGCAAACTAGGATTGCGATGCTTGCTATTATATTAAACTTGCCGCCGAGCAATATGGTTTCATGTTATATCAGAGGTCTATCTGTTGCTGTGGGCCTATAAGGAGCAAACAGTGGGTAGAATGCTTAAGGTTCTTAAATATATGATGGGATTATCTGGTTACGTAAGAGATATATAGAATTAATTTTTGGTTAGGAGTTGCTGGTAAATTTCTTTGTACTTTTTGCCGGACTTTCTCCAGGAAAAGTCCTCCTTCATCGCTCTGGATATTAACTTCGACCATGCTTTATTATCCTCATATAGGGAGATAGCCCTTAGAAGAGCGTCAAGCAAACTTACCTTGGAGAATTCATGGAAAATGAATCCGTTACCGTTTTTATTATCCTCCGTATAGTCTTTGACAGTGTCCAAAAGCCCGCCTGTTCCTCTGACAATGGGTATTGTGCCGTATCTGAGAGCTGTGATCTGACTCAGTCCGCAGGGTTCAAAACGTGAGGGCATCACTAACATGTCTGAGCCCGCATAAATCTTTCTTTGAAGCTCTTCACTTGGTTTAATAGTGATGGAAAGATTCTTTTTGAACCTTCGGTTTGCATTTCTTAGCATTTGCTCAAAACGCGTATCTCCTGAGCCAATTATTACAACCTGGTACCCTAAATCGAAAATTTGAGGTAGAGAGTCAATCAGAAGATCCAGTCCCTCTTGCTCGTTAAGTTTAGATACAAAACATAAAACCGGATATTCTTCATTTTCTCCGAGGCCAAGTTCCTTTTTTAATTTCTGCTTGTTTGCAGCTTTAGCGCTTATGTCTTTGGCACCGAATTTTGAGCAAATTACACTGTCAGACTCGGGGTTCCACACATCATAATCTATCCCGTTTAAAATTCCAATCAGGTTATTAGAGTCCCTTGATATCCATTTTAATACTGGGTCAAGACCATGGCCGTACTCGCGTTTTTTTATTTCTTCTGCAAATGTAGGACTTACTGTGGTTACCAAATCAGAGTAAAGAATTCCGCCTTTTAGTAGATTGGCTTTTCCGTATAGCTCGAGCCCTTGTGAGGTAAACAGGAAGCTGGAAAGGCCGTATTTATCTAGAATACTTTTATCAAACTGACCCTGATAGGAAATGTTGTGAATAGTAAAAACGACTTTTGTATTCTTAAAGTATTCATCTTCTTTAAGGTGTTTTCTCCACTTTAGGCAAATGGGGACAAATGCGGTCTGCCAATCGTGACAGTGAATTATGTCCGGCTTAAAATCGAGCGCTTTCGCCACCTCAAGCGCACCTAAGGATAAAAACCCAAATCTAAGATCATTATCTTCAAATTCTCCCTTGGGTGTCGCGTAGACTTGATCTCTCTCAAAGTACTCGTCATTCTGGAGCAAATAAACTGTGACGTCTTTATATAGAACTTCATATATGTCGCCCTCTTCGGGAAGCCAGTCCATACAAAATAAGACCCTCTTGTTTAGTTTCTTAGGTTTTATCTTAAGCTTTTTAAGATTTTTTCTGACCTGCTTGTAGTAGGGCAGAACAACTCTTATATCGCAATCAAGTCCCGAAAGCTTTCTGCTAAGGGTGCCTATTACCTCAGCCAGTCCCCCAACCTTTACAAAGGGTTCCATCTCGGAGGCGACGAAGAGGATTTTTATTTTATCTTTTTTTGTAGTTGCCAATGAAAAACCACCCTTCCTATACAGTTGATAATTTATGAACTATCTTTTTTGTATTTTCAATAATTGTCTCTAATTTAATCTTTTTATCAGGGCCTAAAAATGCGCTTGAGAGACCAACGGCAGAAGCCCCGGCTCTAATATAGTCGAGAAAATTATCGTAATTCACACCGCCTGTCGCCATAATTTCCGCAAAGGGCAGCGGGTCTTTAATTGCTTTAATATATGAGGGGCCTCCTACTGCGCTTACGGGAAAGACTTTCACCATATCCACACCCCGCTTCCAGGCATTTACAATCTCAGAGGATGTTAAAGCTCCTTGTATTGTGGGGACGCGCTTTGACATAGCTACATCTATTATCTCCTGATCGGTATGGGGGGAGACTAAAAAACTTGCTCCTGACTCAAGAGCCTTAACAGCCATATCAGCGTCAAGCACAGTTCCAGCACCGACAAAGATGCCGTCTACTTTACTAAGCTCGGCTATTACTCTTTCAGCTCTTGGAAAAGAGAAAGTTATCTCTATTAGCTTTAATCCGCCCTTAATGCACCCTTCCCCGAATTCAAGCGCCTTATCAGGAGTATCAGCTCTTATAACGGCAATTACTTTATTCTTCTTTATCTCATTTAATGTGTTCACTTTGACTAAGTTAACAGACATACCCTGAATGTTTCAAGTGCAGCTCTAGTGTTTATTTAAAACATTTCGCTTAAAACGTATGTGTCTATGAAGTTTAAACAATATTAAAAATTAACCTCATGATAATTAAATCAAACAACTTGCTGGAATTTTGACTAATAATAGTATAAAATAACTTTAATAAAGTGAGGTGTGTTATAGATAATATAATCATTAAGGAAAGAGTGAGCGAGTTTATTGATCGCAGTAAAGAGCTTGGTATTAAGGTTACCCCTCAAAGAATAGCTATTTACAAAGAGCTTGCAAGTACCGACCAGCATCCAAGCACTGAAACCATTTATAAGAAAATTAAGGATTACTATCCTAACATTTCTCTTACAACGGTTTACAGGACTCTTGAAACATTTGAGAAATTAGGCCTTATTTCCGTTGTAAACGTACTATACAATGCCGCAAGGTATGACGCTAATTTATCACCTCATCACCATATCGTATGCACCGAGTGCAAAAAAGTTGAAGACGTTTATGATGAGTCTCTTAATAATTTAGACATCTCTAATAAAACTTTGGGAGACTACAAAGTAGAAGGATATTCTCTCCTTTTAAGCGGCGTGTGCCAAAGCTGCAGAGGGAATTAACTATTAATCCCCGATTTCACCCGGTTTAATTTTAGCTCTTCTATTATTTCCAAAAATACTTTTCTTGTGTAATTCTATATAACTATTCTATCTTACTGGTTAAAGGAGAACTCTATGGGCATTCCTGAGGGTTTAGATGTAGCTCTTAATTTCGGGTTTATGGACGCTATATTTACAAGGCGCTCAAGAAGATTCGGCCTCGGTATGGAAATCAATGAGGGGACATTAAAGCATAAGTCCCTACATAAACCCGTAGCGCTAACAGAGCTTGAAGAGGCGTTTTTAATCTGGTCGGGTACCGGGATGACAGGACTTTCTTTGGGGGACTTGCCCCGCACCGGGATATCATGGCTCTTTCAGTGGACTGGAAGGAGCTGGCCCTGCTCGTGCAATTCCCATTCTACTGAGCTTTTTTATACAAATGATAACGGTGTCTACATGGTCAAGCTCCACGATATGATGCCCGAGCCTAGCGAGACTTCCATATTCTCCGGAAAATCTGAAGAAGAAAAACTGGACAAGGTACTTAAGTTATTTAGGAGCAGTCTAGTCAAGCTTGAAGACGGACGTGCTGATCTTCCCAAGGGGGAGCCCGGGCTATTTGATTTTAACGCGTGGAACTGCAATCAGCCCGGCACATCGTTTTTTGTGCCTGTCACAAACACTACGGTTGAGTACATGGTGCTCTTATTTATTTACTTCGGTGCGAAGTACGGCTTTAACATCGTAGATGAACTTAACGGCGGCAGGTCCTGCGGACTCGATAAATGGATTGAAAAGGGATATATCAGAAAGGATGTAGAGCTGTCGCTATTTGATTTGGAACTTAGAGTACTTACGACATTAAACGTCGAGCAGGCGTTTATATGCCAGAATATGAACCTTGCCCTTCAGACGCTGGGGCTTGGTGGCTGGGCATTCACAGGACTCCTGCCCCATTATGCGCTTGGCGTAAACCCCGATTACAAGGGGCTTGGCTTTAGGTTTACACATCCTAAGAAAACTCTAAGAACCTCCAAACCTCCTGTTCCAGTCGGCAGGGACGGAGTCTTTGAGGCCCTATGTCCTCCTTATGTAGATAATATGAGGGACGCAGTAGATAAATTTCTTCAGCAGAGAGGACATTTTTGGGAAGAGGACAACCCCTACCCTTATCAAAACCCCGAGGGAGTGCTTGCCGACGAATACCATCCAAGTGAAGTCAGGATTGAGATAGTTAAGGATTTCTGTTCGTATGTTTTTGAGAATTACGGACGCTTCCCGGCTTTTCTGGACCCTATGTTTGCAAGGCTGGTATTTCAAGCCCATCATCTTGATTTAGATTTCTATGACAAGTACTACAACGAAGGAGCGTATACGGAAGTTCATAAGAATCACTTTAAACTATGGCATCCGGAAATGGACAATCCTTTTGATAAAAAGTGAGAAAAATCTAAGAAAACTATATTATCAATCATATTGTATTAAGTCTCATAATCGTTTATTCTTGACAATAAATTATTTATAAAAACTTAAATGATATGGGATAGGCAACAAATAATCGAACTACATAGAGTTACAGATTTAGTCGATGTCTTCTTATTTAATTCTTCTATATACCCTCTTAATCCTTCAATTCCCTTGATTGATTCTGATGAGTTAAGGGGAAGTACATATTAATATTCCTTTATTATTTCTTATGATACAAAAATCTAAATGGAGCTACACACACTCGAGACTATTGGAATTATATTTCAATAACTGAATCAATCCATAGGGGCGTATATGCGAAAACTTCAGATAGGAATTATTGATTTTATTACAAAATCTCCGAATAAATCAATCTGGGCGCGTATGATGCACGCAAACCTTGCGGGCCTTATGCCTCAAGTTGTTGCTGTATGGTGTGAAGAAATGGGTCATGATGTTGAATTATTTTCATTTACAGGGTGTGAAGAGTTAAAAACAGATACACCCAAAGATGTTGATATAGTTTTCATCAGTGCTTTTACACAATCCGCAATACAAGCTTATGCTTTGAGCAATTTATACCGCTCTAAAGGAATAATAACAGTTTTAGGCGGCCCTCACGCGCGCTGCTACCCTGAGGATGCCCAAAAATATTTTGACTATGTTCTCGGCCTAACCGATAAAGAAATTTGCAGAGAAGTATTAGAAGACTGTTCACATCACCTTGAATTAGGGAGGCATTTATCCGCCGCACAGCAGCCCACCTATCTACCTGGAATACGCGAGCGCTGGAAATATATTGAGTTTGCTCTTAGAAAGGCTCCTTGGGTCAAGATGGTCCCCATGATAGGGAGCTTGGGCTGTCCTTATAAATGCAGCTTTTGTATAGACGCAGATATAAACTACCAACCGCTTGAGTTTGAGGCTATAAAAGAAGATTTAAGATTTGTCAGGACTAAATACAAACGCCCCGTTGTTAGCTGGTATGATCCTAATTTTGGGGTCAGGTTCGACGATTATATGAAGACTATTGAAGACGCTGTACCTCTCAACAGTATAGATTTTATAGCGGAAAGCAGCTTATCTATATTGTCCGAGCCTCACTTAAAACGTCTTAAAGAAAACGGGTTTAAAGCTATTCTTCCCGGAATCGAATCCTGGTTTGATCTGGGGGCCAAGTCCAAGACAGGTAAGAAGCAAGGGATGGAAAAGGTTGAAGTTGTTTCAGAGCATGTAAACATGATTCTTAGATATCTGCCCTACATACAAACTAATTTTGTGCTTGGTCTCGATTGTGACGATGGACCTGAATCCTTTGAGCTGACTAAGAAATTTGTTAATATGTCCCCTGCCGCTTTTCCCGCATTCCCTCTTTTAACTTCATTTGGAGAAGCAGCTCCATTAAATCTTGAATACCAGGGAGAAGGCAGAGTGCTGCCGTTTCCATTTCACTTCTTAAACAATAACCACGCTATGAATGTAAGGCCCAAATACAGCTCGTGGCCTGAGATGTACGACCGCATAATTAGCCTAGTTGAATATTCTTTCTCCTGGTCAGCAATTTGGAACCGTTTTGTTGAAACTAAAACTACATTTCCAAAGGCTCTGAATTTTGTTCGTGCCGTATCAACTGAGGGTTTTGGAAGAATGAAGTTTTACAGAGAAATCAGAAGACGTTTGGATGAAGATAGACCATTTAGAGACTTCTTTGAAGGTGAAACAACGATTATTCCTGAATTCTATATTGACATGATGAAGAAGGACTTAGGACCACTCTGGGAATGGCTGCCCGAGGGAGCTATCTACCACGATCAGAACGCATATTATAAGAAAGATATGGCAAGAAAAAGAGACAGAGAAGAGAGGCAGACGCCAGAAATGCCGACCGAAAAGAAAGTAGCACAAGTAGGTCAAAGGGTATCGGTTTAAATCATTCTCAGGTTTTTTAGTGGATTTAAATTAGTTCAAGTCATTTGATAATTAATACTTTAGCACCTTTAATTTCTCCTTGTTTTAAATCAACTAGGGCTTTATTTGCATCTTCGAGAGCATATTCTTCTATCTCGGGCCTAATTGGTATTTGAGCCGCTAACTCCAGAAATTCCATAACATCCTTTCTACTTACATTTGCCACGCTCTTTATCTCTTTTTCCATCCAAAGGTCTCGGGGATAGTCCAGATTTAGAAGGTAGTTCTTATCTGCCTCTTCTTTTCGAATTGCGTTGATGACCAGCCTTCCCTCAGTGTTTAGATTTTTAAGAGCCTCTACTACAGGCTTCCATACGGGTGTGGTGTCGATTATGGCATCAAGTTTTTGAGGGGCTGTATCTTCGGTGTTGCCTGCCCAAACAGCTCCTAGTTCTTTTGAGAACTCTCTTTCTTTTTCACTTCTGGCAAACACATAGATGTTTGAGTTTGGGAACATATATTTTGTCATCTTTATAACTAAATGACCCGAAGCTCCAAACCCTGTAAGCCCTAAACTCTGGCCGTCCCGGAACTCTGAAAGTCTTAGAGACCTATAGCCGATTGCGCCTGCACATAGTAGAGGCGCAGCCTGTGAATCAGTAAACACTTCGGGGATTCTATAAGCAAAGTTCTCGGGTACTGTCAGGTACTCCGCATAACCGCCGTTCATGTCCCTACCGGTTGCTTTAAACTCTTCACATAGATTGTCATTCCCTTCTATACAGTAACGGCATTCGCCGCAGGAAGAATATATCCAAGCCACCCCTACTCTATCGCCTTTCATAAATCTGTTCGCTTTACTGCCGAACTCTTCAACTGAGCCCACTATCTGGTGCCCGAGTACGGCAGGAAAGCTCGGAGGCGGGGTCCGGCCCTCTATTTCATCAAGCTCGGTGTGACAAACTCCACAAACTGATATACGGATCAAAATCTCTCCTTCTTTTGGGACAGGAATTGGCATATCTATCGGTTCGAGCGGAGACTTGTTTTTACAAAGATCAGTGGTTTCATTTAAGATCATAGCCTTCATGTTATGTTAGCACCTGTAAAAAAATTTTATTAGGGTTATTATATCACCTGCTTATCCAAAAGAATAAGCAGATATGTGTCTTATAGAGTAGAATAATATCAGATATAAAATAATAAGAATATTTCATTAGGAGGTTTATAAAGTGATTAAGAAAATACTTTGGGCATCGGACGGATCACCTGATTCATTAGACGCGCTTGAGTATGTAGAAGAAATTGCCAATAGATGTAAAGCGCAGGTCGTGGGACTATATGTAATCCCCGATTATTTTGAAGTCGACATAAAGGACCAATTCCCTGAGCAGGAGTATGATTTGATCGCGAAATGGATTAAAGAGACAGAGTCCAGTGAGAGTGACAGATTAAATAATATAGCCAGGGAATTTGAAAACAAAGGGCACAGTTTTAAAACACGAATTTCTCATGGTGTGCCTCATCTTCAAATTATACAAACTGCGGAAGAAGAAAATTCAGATTTAATAATATTAGGAAAAGGGAGAGCACAAGAGAAACTTCTTTTAGGCGCTACTGCTCTTAAGGTAATAAGGCGCTCCCCAATACCTGTAATGGTCGCAAGGAAAAAGCCGGGCCCAATTAAAATTGAAAATATACTTGTACCTACTGATCTCTATAATATTGCATCCAGAGACTTACTCTTTACAGTG
>Ga0209013_10004233_pt1 | contig 12627 bp, 9 predicted proteins | sample Cruoilmetagenom2_FD_187291 | JGI IMG/M metagenome (GOLD analysis project Ga0209013, IMG submission 187291) | Oil polluted marine microbial communities from Coal Oil Point, Santa Barbara, California, USA - Sample 2 (SPAdes) (version 2) | ecosystem: Environmental > Aquatic > Marine > Oil seeps ...
TAACAGACATGACCTGCTTCGTGCAGGCCCAGGAGGCAGCTCCTCAGCCACTAAAGTCGATTACCCATTTGACCCCGAGGGGCAAGGCGCTGGAGCTAGACATATTATGTACTTTCTTAGAGCGCAAGCGCCTATCTCTGCACAGAAGTAGTCGCTTACGTTAGACGAATATAAAAAAATAGCATCGAGCTAAAAAATGGAGGTTTATTATGTCAGAGGCACCTATTATTCGATTTGAAAATGTTACAAAATTCTATGATTCAGAAACTACTGTACTAGATAATATTAACTTTGAGTTAGAACGCGGTAAATTTTATACATTACTTGGACCTTCTGGATGTGGAAAAACAACGATTTTACGACTAATTGCAGGATTTATGCAGCCATCAAGTGGAAATATTTATCTAAATGGCAAGTTGATTAATAACGTTCCAGCAAATGAACGCCAAGTAAACACTGTATTCCAAGACTACGCTCTGTTTCCACATTTAAATGTATTTGAAAATATTGCGTTCGGCCTTCGGATTAAAAAATTGGGGAAAAAGGTAATAGAAGAAAAAGTAATAGAAGCGCTTAAATTTGTTAACTTAGATGGCTTTGAAAATAGAGAAATTGCAGAAATGTCCGGTGGCCAAAGACAACGTGTCGCGATCGCACGTGCAATCGTCAATGACCCAGAGATTATTTTACTCGATGAACCTCTTTCTGCTTTGGATTTAAAATTGCGTTCTGAAATGCAATATGAACTGCGTGAACTACAACAACGATTAGGTAAGACTTTTATATTTGTTACGCATGATCAGGAAGAAGCACTTGCCATGTCTGATGAAATTTTCGTATTAAATGAAGGCCAAATAGAACAAAACGGAACGCCAAAAGATATTTATGATGAGCCAATTAACCGATTTGTTGCAGATTTTATCGGTGAATCCAATATTGTTGCTGGGACGATGGTCGCAGATTTCCGGGTACATATCGATGGAAATGAATTTGAATGTGTCGATCAAGGATTAAATCCTAATGAAAAAGTAGATATTGTTATTCGCCCAGAGGACTTAGAAATTACATCAGTTGAAAATGGCAAAATGAAAGTGAAAGTAGATACACAGTTATTTAGAGGAGTGCACTACGAACTTTCTACTTATGATGAAGCTGGAAATGAATGGCTTGTTCATTCTACAAAAAAAGCAGAAGTAGGATCTTCCATTGGTTTAAATTTTGATCCAGAAGCAATTCATGTAATGCGACTTAATGAAACAGAAGAAGATTTCGATAAACGTTTAGAATCATACGGAGAAGAAGCTTATGCAAAATAAAAATTCAAAATCCATTTATTCGGTACCCTACTTTGTATGGATTTTATTGTTTGTTATTGCACCAATTGCATTAATTGCTTATTATTCCTTTTTAGACTTAAGCGGAAATTTCACATTAGATAACTATAAAAACTTTTTTACTTCTGTTTATTTAAAATTGACACTTAGTTCATTTTGGTACGCTTTTTTAATCACTTTATTTTCTTTAATCATTGCTTATCCAACTGCTTACTTTTTAACTAAAACAAAGCACAAACAATTATGGCTATTATTAATCATAATTCCATCTTGGATTAATCTATTATTAAAAACATATGCATTCATTGGAATCTTCGGTTTGTCAGGTCCCATTAATGCATTTTTACAAGTGTTCGGTATAAGTGAACAACAAATATTATTTACTGACTTCAGTTTTATCTTTGTTTCAGTATATATCTTTATCCCATTTATGATTTTACCTATTTTTAATTCACTCGATAAATTAAATCCATCTTTAATTGATGCAAGTCAAGATTTAGGCGCATCGAGTTGGACAACCTTTTCAAAGGTAATATTTCCTTTAACAATTAATGGTGTAAAAGCTGGAGTACAAGCGGTATTTATCCCTTCCCTTTCTCTATTTATGATTACTCGATTAATCGCAGGTAATAAAGTTATTACGCTAGGTACGGCTATAGAACAACAATTTTTAGTTACACAAAACTGGGGTATGGGTTCTACAATAGCAGTATTCTTAATCATCTTCATGGTTATTATTATGATCATTACTGGTCAACGCGAAAAGGGGGCTACTTCTTATGGAAAAAACAAGTAAGTTAGCAAAGATTTATTTAGCCCTCGTTTTTATCATCTTATATGCACCAATTTTCTACCTAATTTTATATTCATTTAATAGTGGTGGCACGATGAATTCATTTGACTCTTTCACTTGGGAACATTATGCTGCAGTATTTTCCGATACTCGACTTATTATGATTTTAATCAACACGGTTATTGTTGCATTACTTTCTGCATTAATAGCAACGATTATTGGCGTTTTCGGGGCACTTGGAATTGTCTTTATGCGAAACAAATCTCTAAGAAGTTCTATCTTATCTCTAAATAATGTATTAATCGTTAGTCCTGACGTAGTAATCGGTGCATCTTTTTTAATCTTATTTACGATGATTGGTGTTAAATTAGGATTTGCATCTGTATTGATCTCACATATTGCATTTAGTATTCCTATTGTTGTTTTGATGGTTTTACCTAAACTACAAGAAATGAATAGTTCGCTTATTGATGCAGCCGCTGATCTTGGGGCTACTAGAAAAGATATTTTAACTCGCGTTATTATTCCTTTTATCAAACCAGGAATTTTTGTAGGCTTCTTCATGGCACTAACATATTCACTGGATGATTTTGCTGTAACCTTTTTCGTAACAGGTAATGGTTTTACTACACTTTCCGTTGAAATTTACTCTATGGCTCGCGCAGGAATTACCTTAACTATTAACGCTTTAACTGGTATTATCTTTGTTGTTACACTGTTACTAGTAATCGGTTATTACTTTATAAGTCAACGAGGGAAAAAACCTGTCGGATTGGGGGTTAGAAAGTGAAAGAAATTACAAGATCCGTCATTGCCATTATCTTAGTATGTATTGCTTTATTCTTTGTGAATGATTATTTAAATAAGAGCTCAGGAAATGCAAGTGATGATGCTGTCACAATCTACAACTGGGGAGAATATATTGATCCCGAATTACTCAATCAATTTGAAGAAGAATCAGGCTATCGAGTCGTGTATGAAACATTTGACTCCAACGAAGCGATGATGACGAAAATTGAACAAGGTGGTACTTCATACGATATTGCAGTCCCTTCCGAATATGCTATTGAAACGATGAAAGAAAACGATTTACTTTTACCGATTGATCATTCAAAAATTCCTAACTTAACGAATATCGATCCTTACTTTTTAGATTTGTCGTTTGATCCTAAAAATAAATATTCCATCCCTTATTTCTGGGGTACTGTAGGTGTCGTATATAATCCTGCTTTACTCGATGGTCAAACATTTGAAAGCTGGGAAGCACTTTGGGATCCTTCTTTAAAAGGTCAAATTCTTTTAGTAGATGGTTCTAGAGAAGTTATTGGAATGGGGCTTAATAGTTTAGGTTACTCTTTAAACTCAACAGATGAAGATGAGTTGCAAGAAGCATTAAGCAAATTGAATAAGCTTACTCCTAATGTAAAAGCCATTATTGGTGATGAAGTGACACAGCTGATGGTTAACGAGGAAGCCGCGGTTGCACTGACATGGTCTGGGCAAGCAGCTGATATGATGTGGGAAAACGAAGAGTTAGATTTCTCTATTCCCCAAGAAGGATCTAACTTATGGTTCGATAATATGGTTATACCAAAAACAGCTGCCAATGTAGAAGGTGCACATGCCTTCATTAACTTCATGTTAGATGCTGAAGTCGCTGCCCAAAATGCAGATTACGTTGGATATTCTATACCAAATGCTGCTGCAATTGAGTTAATGGACGAGGAAGTTACGTCTGATGAACGCTTTTATCCTTCTGAAGAATTACGTGATAATTTAGAAGTGTATAATAACCTAGGCCTTGAAATGCTTGGGGTATATAATGAGCTGTTTTTAGAGTTCAAAATGGGTATGAATTAAAGCTAGGGTCATCTTTAAATAGATGATCCTAGCTTTTATTATTTCAAATAAATAGTTTATATTTATTCGAGATACGAAAGTTTTTATTCTGTCATGAATGTGGTAAAATCTATAGACACAAAATATGGTATTTAAAGAAAGAAGGAAATTCATGGCTCAGAAAACAAGTAAGTTTGCACTTTACATACTAATGTTTAATATGTTCATCGCTATGGCTGGGGTAGGTTTAGTAATTCCAGTTATGCCACAATACCTTGAAACTTTTGGAGTTGCTGGTCAAGCGCTTGGATTCATTATTGCATCCTTTGCTTTAGGACAATTTCTTTTTTCTCCATTAGCCGGTGATTTATCCGATACTTTTGGACGTAAGAAGATGATCATTATTGGGTTAGTTATCTTTTCTGCTTCTCAATTCTGGTTTGGTACGGCAACACAAGAGTGGATGTTATATGTAGCACGGTTTGTCACTGGTATTGGGGGAGCATTTTTAATTCCTTCAACAATGGCGTTTGTGGCAGATATTACCACTCTTAAAGAACGCGGTAAAGGCATGGGATTCCTTGGGGCTTCTATGTCACTTGGCTTTATGATCGGACCAGGATTGGGAGGTTTCTTATCTACTGTCAGTTTAACATTTCCATTCTATATGGCTTCTTTAGCTGCAATTATTTCTGCAGTAGTGTCTTTCTTAATCCTACCTGATATTAAAAACAAAGTTGCAGAAGGTCCACAAGAAGCGAAAAAACGTGAAAATATTTTAGTTCAAATGAAAAATTCAATTAAAACTCCTTATTTTATGATGTTAGTTATTATATTTGTATTCTCATTTGGTATTGCAAACTTTCAAACAACATTCTCTTTATACGTAGATCATAAATACAACTACACACCTCAGGATATAGCAATCGTTTTAACAGTAGGTGGTTTTATAGGGGTAATTGTTCAAACGCTCGTAGTAGCTAAGCTATTTAAACGGTTTGGTGAACTAAATGTAATATTAGTAAGTTTAGTAGTCGCTGCAATAGCATTTTTACTTTTCTTCATCGTAGATGGTTTCTGGCTTGTATTGGCTGTTGCCTCTGTATTCTCAACTGCAACTACGCTTATTCGCCCTGCTGTAAATACCGTTGTTTCTAAGCTTGCTGGCAATGAACAAGGGTTTGCTGCAGGAATGAACAATGCTTATATGAGTTTAGGGACAATGATTGGACCGGCACTTGCTGGGGTGTTATTTGATATTAATATTAATATTCCATTCGTACTTGGTTCTGCGATATTATTAACCTCTTGGGCTATCACACTCGTATGGATTAAAAAGAAAAACCCTATCATTGCCTAAGAAAAGCTTAATTATCTATATTGGTCACTAACAAGCAGTAGCCATAGTATTATTTAACGGAGCCAAAACCTGAAAGAATAATATTTCCATTCGTTAAAAGATAAGAAAGTATAAGAATTTCCTCGATATGGAACAAAATAGTACGATTTTTTCTAGTTCGCTCTGGACAGTTTTTTTAGCTTACACTTTATCTTAAAAGAAAAACAATGGCTTAAGAAAGCGACTGCGTCACTTTCTTAAGCCATTTCTCTTTTTAGTAATTGTGTAAATAATGACTGTCCGCCGCACTCTAAGAATAACCGTAATCATTGTGTGGAAGCTTTTGTTAAGAAGAGAGGAGCCGCACCCTTACAAATGAGGACGCCGAAGATGGCATTTCGGCTTTCATGTCCCCCTCTTAGTTAGATGAATGCTTCTTCCTTTTTTAGAGACACTTCTAAATAGCGGTCCTATTTTTTCTAGTATCTCATGTAGACAAGTGTCTCTTCCTTAAAAATAAGCAAGAATTATACTGTAGAAAAGGCGATGGAGCCTGAAATTGCATCTTCAGGCGTTGGTCATAAGGAAAAGCGCAAGCGCCTATCTCTGCGTAAGGCAGCAAATGGGGAATCGCGAGGAGGCAGCACCTCAGCCACCACAGCGATTTCACATTTGACCCCGAGGGGCAAGGCGCTGAAGCTAGACAGATATTAATTAGAAAAGGATCTCTTCTTTTATTCCCAAAAGCGTTTGCCCTTTTTCCTTGAATGTTTTAGGTAAGCGACGGACAAACAATAGTAAGAGGATGACCGAAAGGATCGAGGAGCTACGTGACGCAGTCACGTAGCTCCTCGATCTTTTTCTCGTTTATCCTATTATAATAAGATTCGTCCAATGCGAACCGGCAACGTCCATGTGTAAAAAGGGCGCTTGCGCTTTTCTTATTATCTTTTCTTTTTCTCTTTAACAAGCTTCTCCAAATTACTTACAGAAATATTTGTTTCAGCTCTTCCTTTTTTCTTCTTTAATTTACTAAAAGGTACCATTAATTGATGGAATCCAAATCGTCTGATCGTAATATCGATGAAAAACAAAAAGATTGCTGCAAGTATTAGTTGTTGTTGAATCGATTGCTTTTCAGCGCTTTTCTTATCAATTTCTCTAAAAACATCCGATGCATTCGTAAGTACCTTTCCGTTTGTTCGACTAGCTATCAATTCAAGTAAATTTGTATTTGGTCTTTGTACTTTATATTCTTCACTATATGGGACAGAAATTCCTGCTTGGTAAACAGCATCTTGTTCATTTGATACACGGAAAAAAACAAGCCCTGGTTCACTTTCCACTGTAACTCTCGACTTCCCTGGTGCAAGTGGTTCTGTCGTAACAGACAGCTCGTCCCCTTTTTCATTAACCGCAGCTACTTCGATAAAAGAAGAGTTTCCACTTGGGTCAGTCACTGTATAACTTCCATCACTTGCTTTCTGAATCGTAAATGGAACTTCACTATAGGACGGTAAAAGTCTAGAGACTGCTGTATTCCAAAAGTCTCCCCAATTATTCCATCTCGCAAAATCACCGCTCCACTCACCCGTTGAATCGGAAGTAAAAGCGATAGTTCTTCCCAAACCATACATCCACTCTGCCAAAACGGGATCCTCTTTTTCACTTTCTGCAATAATCGATGCAGTTTGCTTAGGAGTTGTTGCAATATAAGCATTCATTTGCGGAACTCCATCTGCGAACAAACTAGTCCAAGATGCATCACCATAAATAATCGGATAGAATGGATTATCCTCGATATATGTCCTAGAAATCATCGCTGTTTCTGTAGACATGATTGCAGGGACTGTCGATTCATCCACTACATCATAAAAATTACCTCCACCCATTTCAGCTAAGCTTTCAAGTAATGCTCTATCCGCATCTTGCCCAACAGCAACGGTAGAAACAGTTATTAAATTTTCCGCACCATCTTCGATTAACGTTTGGTAATCATTACTAGTAGAAGATTGACCATCCGTTAATAAAATGACGTGCTTACGTTGTAATTTAAGTGGAGATAGTTTCTCGTAAGCCATTGCTAAACTTGAATAGATTTCTGTTCCCCCACCTGCTCCGACAGACAAAATACTCTCCACTGCTTCTCCTCTATTTTTTAGCGGTGCTATTTCAATAATTTCCCATGGTGTATCATCAAACGCGATAAAACCAAGCGTATCTTCATCTCGTAGCATTTCTACCGAACGCGCTGCCGCTTCTTTTGCATACTCAAGTTTTGAACCACTCATACTCCCTGAACGGTCCATCACAATGACTAATCCTAAAGAAGGTAATTGGTGCTTTCCTTTAATCTCCATTTCAACTGGTAATAATTTTTCAATTGGCGTTTTAAAATATCCACCTAGTCCAAAACTATTCTTTCCTCCAACCATCATGAATCCAACACCAAAATTTTTGACAGCCTGTTCAATGACAGTCATTTTTTGCTCTCCTACTGCATGACCAGGAACATTATCAAAAATAATGGCATCATACGCTAAATAATTGGATAAATCGAATGGCAGTGAAGCTGCATCTAAAATATCTGTCTGAATAGTAGCTTGGTCAATTACCTTTGGAATATTGGATTGATGGCCATCGTGTGTAACAACTAGTAATTTTGGAGAACTTTCTACATTTGTTACACTCGTCAATTTATTATTTTCGATTAATGCATCTCCTGCAACTACTACTTGAACCTCGTATTTTAATAATCCTTCTCCCATTGAAGCATTGCGGAAAGTATAATTGTTTGTTCCTTGTTCTAAATTAATTTTTTCTTTCGTTAGCAATTGATCATTTTGATAAAGAAGAATCTCTCCAGAAGTACTAGTAGTTGCATCCATTTCAACATTTAGTTGCAGTTGCTCACCTTCAAAAGCCACTGCTGGTGTTTCAAAAGAAGTAATAGCAACATCTTCAGAAGCAACTCTTTCTAGCCCCACAACATCTATCGTGACATTACCGCCTACAATTTTCACTAGTTCATCTGCAACTGAACCACTTGTCTCTAAACCATCCGAAAAGAGAACAATTCTTGTAGCTTTATTTGGCTCCACAATGCCTGTGGACAGCTGAATAGCTCTTGCTATATCAGTATTTCCTGGGGACTTCATAGGTGTAAAGACTGGCAAATCCACTTCTCCATCAGTTATCGAAACTTCCGATTGAAAGTCTTCGGCAAATGTGTATACACCAACTAAGTGAGAGTTTTTTCGTGCATCTAGACTTTCTTCAATCCAATCTACTACAACCTGGTCAGTATCCTGCACAGAAGCAGATCTATCCACTAAAAAAATAATTTGTTCTTCTTTAATTGGCAATAAAAGATAAGGATTCGTTATTCCAAAAACCAAACAAATAATTGCTAGCACACGAATGCCATATACTACTTTTGCTTCTTTTCGAAGTGACTTCTTATCTTTTCTCCATGCCCATGCGAAATAGAGAAGTATTGGAACAAGCAACAATAGCCATAGTGGTTGGTCAATTCGTAAATCCACGTCGTCTTTGCACCTCCCACTCTATTACAAATAACAACAACAAGATGATAAGTAAATATGGAACCAATGAATATGGCTGATAGTTTTCTTTTGCATCCACCTGCTGTCCTGCTATCTTATAGGACGCTCCTTTTGTTACCTCTTTCTCACTCTGAGATAAGGCTACAGCAAAGTTTTTCTCCACAGCATTTGAACGAAGTACATACAAACCTGGTTTTTTCGGTGCTATAAATACTCCACCGTTTTCAATTGAATACTCATATGAATCATCCATCGTATAAATTTCCCATTCATTTGTAGAACTTCCTAATGACAGAGGCTTTCTTTCATTTGGTGAAAAAGTTCCTAAGTAAGCATTACCTGCTGACAACTGTTCTTTTGCACTCCACATGAACAATGGAAAAGAAGGATGAAGTGCCCAATCAGTCATTTGGATGTCCGATAGAATGACAATATCACCCCGAGGGGACACTTGGATAAACGGTTCTTCTCCTACATTTGCAATAGTTTCATAGCCTTCAACTGGAGGATATACACTACTAACGTATATATCCTCTAAATTAGCAAATGAAAACAGTTCATGCTCTGTTGTTTCCACAACTCCATTTACTTCTTTTGCTACTTCATCATTTCTTCCTATAAATAAAGAAGGTCGGCCCAGTCGATCTGTTAAACCAAATTGATTGGTAACTGTAATTCCTTCTTCTGTTAACAATCCAATCTGCTCTGCTGGAACACTACTAACTTCTATATCCATTGATTGAAAAGCAGTGCGTACAAGGGAATGTATGGAGCTATCCACATAAACGGTAGATAATTGGTCTTGTAAAAAAACAGTCATATTATTATCCAAACTATATTGATCATTTACTTGGATAGAAGCTTTTAAAAGCCCCGATTCTTCCATTTCATTAAATGATAAAGTAATGATCTCATTCGGAGGTATTATGACCTCCTCTTTTACCACTTCTGTTTGTTCATTAGTCAATAATAATTCCGTCGTTTGCTCCACATTTGATTGATTTTCTAGTTGAATTAATGCAGATAGTCCATTTGTGGTTTTAGTTGCTCCAAAACGCTTAATGGATATGTTTTCAACATCTGTTTTCAATCCATTCACATTCCACGTTACATTTTCGTATTGAAGAGGCAATGTTTGACGGTCAAGTTGATCTGTAAATATATAAACAGAAGTGGCTTTATCCTGGAAGAACGATTGTGCAAAATCCAATGATTTTGACATATTCTCTTCCTCATATGCTACTTCTAGTTTCTCAATTTCATTTTTAATGAGGTTAAAGTTGGTTTCTTGCCTTACAATTACGGTTGGCTGGTTTCCTGTAGTAATAATCGTTAACGGTTTACCTGCTAATTGTTCAATGAGTACAACCATTTCTTTCTTATGTTGATCAAAAAGTGTTGTATCTGTTAGTGAAACTTCCATTGTGGCAGAGGTATCTACGATAAATACAATTTGTTCCCCAGCAAGCGCTTTTGTTTTCCAAAATGGTTGGAGCAAAGCAAGAACTAGTAAAATCATTGCTAATATTTGTAAATAAAAAAGTGCGTTGCGTTGTAAATGCTGTAAATAAGGAGAAGCTTTTGTTTCTTTCATTACTTCTTTCCAAAAAAGAGTAGATGAAACAGATTGTTTTGAATACTTTTTACGGAAAAAATAATAGAGTAATACTATTATTGGAAAAATAGCTGTCCACAAAAATGGTAGTTGATTAAAGCCCAATTATTCTCACCTCACTGCACCCAATTTGCTCGTAATAGCTGATGAAATAATACATGTGAAATGCCATCTTCGGCTTTTACCTGCAATAAACTTACACCTAATTTTCTACATAATAACTCAAGCCCTTCTTGGTGTTGCTTCCTTTCGTGCTCATAAGCCTCCATTACACGGGATGACATCGAAACATTAAGCTGCTCCAATGTTTCCAAATCTTCTAATTGGACATCACCAGAAAAAGAAGGAGACAGTTCATCATTCGTAACAACTTGAAAAATTCGTACGTCGCCAGCAAATTTTGGAAGCTTTTGAAGTAATTTTTCCCAAGCAGTAAGACTTTCTAAACAATCAGTAATAACAAATAAGACCGTACTATCTTTTGGTATGAAAGGAAGTGCATGTTTGGTAAAGGAATCAGTAATGATGGGTTCGTCTAATTCAGTAATAAGTTGTGTATAAGCTTTTCGATAAGTAGCGCCTTTTCTCCTAAATGGAGGTTTCAATTCATTTGTTACTGCTGAAAAAGATAGTCTGTCATCTCGCTGCAATACAAGAATTCCAAGTGATACAGCAAGTTGTTTAGCGAATGTCCATTTCGCTTTTTCACTCATTGATTTGGAAGAATCTAATACAATGTGGACACGCATTTCTTGTTCATCCAAAAATCGCTTGATAAAATACTTATCTGTACGTGCAAAAACATTCCAATCGATTTGTCGTACATCATCTCCAGGATGATATTCTCTAAAATCGGAAAAGTCGAGAGATGCTCCAAAACGCTGTGATCTATGGGATCCTTTATGCTGTCCGCGAAGCTTTGACTTTGTAGCAATAGATAGTCTGCTTAACCTTCCTGCCCAATCCTTAGGCACTAGTTGTTCTTGTGTCATACGGATTGCCCTTGCTTAATCTTTTGCAATACAATATCGATAAGTTCATCGGTCGACTTTCCTTCTGCTTCACCTTCGTAATTGAGTAATAATCGATGGCGAAGTACAGGTTTAGCAACTGTTTTAATATCCGCAATCGATACATGAAAACGACCAGCAACAAGTGCCCGTGCTTTCGCAAGTTTTATCAAACTTTGAAGTCCACGAGGCCCACTTCCATACTGCACATATTGTCCGATCTCTGGTATGACTTCTGCATCTGGATGCGTTGCTGCGATAATATCCACTGCATATTCCAGCATATCATCCGCAATTAATACCTCTTTCACCATTTGTTGTGCATGTACAATTTCTGCTGCGTTCATTATTTTATTCAGTTCAATTGTTTGAGCCCCTGTTGTGCGTTTAGATATTTCCATTAACTCTGATTTTGACGGGTAGGAAACTAAAATCTTGCATAAAAAACGGTCCATCTGAGCTTCTGGTAATGGATAGGTTCCTTCCATTTCAATTGGATTTTGAGTAGCTAATACGAAAAAAGGCTTAGCCATTTGCTGCGTTTCACCAAGAACAGTAACCGTTTTTTCTCCCATCGCTTCGAGCAATGCACTCTGCGTTTTAGGTGTTGCACGATTTATCTCATCAGCTAATACCATTTGACTAAAAATAGGTCCTTTCTGAAAAGTAAATTGTTGCTTTCCATTTTCCAATCGTTCAATCATACTCGTACCTGTAATATCAGACGGCATTAAATCCGGGGTAAATTGAATACGTGAAAACGATAAATCTAGTACTTCTGAAACAGTACGTATGAGCATCGTTTTTCCAAGTCCAGGTAAACCTTCTAATAATGCATGACCATCAGCTAACACACAATAAATTGAAAACTCAACTGCTTCTTTCTGTCCAACAATAAAATGACCTATTTCGGTACGAACTTCTTCTAAGCGTTTACTCATACTTGCATAATCTTCGGCTGTAAAAGTCATATGCGTCCTCCATTACTCGCTATTTTCTACTGATGAAAAATAATCTTGCACAATACGTTGTAAGTCCGATGGCAATTGCATGCGGTCAGAACTTTCTATATAAGAGGCTGAATACTCATTTACTACTTCTTCATAAGGTCTAGCAGTCCCTCTAGTTACT
>Ga0209013_10004234_pt1 | contig 12621 bp, 8 predicted proteins | sample Cruoilmetagenom2_FD_187291 | JGI IMG/M metagenome (GOLD analysis project Ga0209013, IMG submission 187291) | Oil polluted marine microbial communities from Coal Oil Point, Santa Barbara, California, USA - Sample 2 (SPAdes) (version 2) | ecosystem: Environmental > Aquatic > Marine > Oil seeps ...
ATACAAGACCTTCCTGACGGCTGCAGCTTTGAATATTGCGATTTTAGGAGCATAATGGCACGGCTACAAAGGAAAAAAACTTCAAGCGCCAAAAAAAAGAAGAAACAAAGTGCCGCCGGGGGGACATCACCCCGGGCAAAAAATGATGTTGTCGCAAAAAAGACCACGATGTTTACAGGTTCTGCCAGGGAGATCAAAAAAAGATCCTCTTCATCACAGACCAAAGCTTTAGCCAGAACCAAGACCGAGCCCGGGAAGGTCAAAAGTTATATAAACCAAGGTCTTCAATTTCTGAGAGAAGTAAAGGTGGAGCTTAAAAAAGTTGTCTGGCCTACACGCAAGCAGACGTTGACCTCTACCGTTGTTGTCCTTATCTTGACCATGATAATAGCAACCTTTCTTGGAGTGGTCGATATCGGTTTGTCAAGCCTGGTCCGTGTGATTCTTTACTAACAAGGAGAAGAGAAAAGTGGCTCTTAAATGGTATATAGTCCATGTTTATTCGGGGTTTGAAAGCAAGGTCAAAGCTGCCCTGGAAGAGCGAGTGGCGTCCTTTTCTCAAACCGAGAAATTTGGTGAGGTGCTGGTTCCAACCGAAGAGATTGTAGAGCTTGTAAAAGGTAAAAAAAAAACATCATCCCGAAAGTTCTACCCGGGATATATATTGGTAAGGATGGAGCTTGATGATGAAACCTGGCATATTGTGAATAATACAGCCAAGGTGACCGGATTTTTGGGTGGTAGGGAAAAGCCGACACCAATTTCAGATGAAGAGGCCGAACAGATCTTGAATCAGATGGAGGCCGGCAAGCTCAAACCACAGCCGAAATATTTTTTCGAGATCGGAGACGAGATTCGTGTCATAGACGGGCCTTTTAAAAATTTTAACGGCACAGTGGACAAAGTTAATCCGGAAAAGGGTAAGATAAGAGTTTTAGTGAGCATCTTTGGTCGTTCAACACCGGTGGAACTGGAATTTTTACAGGTTACAAAGTTGTGATAAATTCGTAAAAAGTCGAATTCACCTGCGTCCAAAAACCCCAGTGAAATGGTCATGCCGGAATTTCATTGGGCAAACAGAATGACAGGAGCATCGTTTTAAAATGGCAAAAAAAATTATGACACAGATAAAATTGCAGGTAACAGCCGGTCAAGCCAATCCGTCTCCTCCGATTGGTCCTGCACTTGGACAACATGGCGTTAATATAATGGATTTTTGCAAAGCTTTTAATGCCAGGACTGCAAATGATGAAGGTATGATCATACCCGTAGTTATTACTGTTTATCAAGACAGATCATTTACCTTTATAACTAAAACACCGCCTGCATCCGTGCTTTTGAAGAAAGCGGCAAAGATAGCAAAAGGTGCCGGTGATCCAAAGCGCGAAAGAGTTGGCAGTGTCACTCAAAAGCAGGTTGAAGAAATTGCCAAACAGAAAATGGTTGATTTAAATGCAAATGATTTAAGTGCCGCTTCTAATATTATCGCCGGAACGGCCAGAAGTATGGGGATTGATGTTGTCTAAAAGAAGATGTTGCAGGCCCAAAACATGTAAACAAGGAGTAAATGGAAAACATGCCGAAGCGGGGTAAAAAATATTTAAAATCGAGTAAGAAGGTAGATGTTGGAGCAAAGCATATTTTTAGTGATGCCGTCAAATTAGCAATCGATTCATCTTATGTTAAATTTGATGAGACTGTTGATGTTGCCGTTCGTCTTGGTGTGGATCCAAGGCATGCCGATCAGATGATTCGAGGGACAGTTGTTCTGCCCAATGGCCTTGGCAGGGAAGTAAAAGTCCTGGTATTTGCTAAAGGGGAAAAGGAAAAAGAGGCTTTGGATGCAGGTGCTGATTTTTCCGGGAATGACGAATTAATAGAGAAAATTAAAAAGGGGTGGTTCGGTTTTGATAAAGCTGTTGCTACTCCCGACATGATGGGTTCTGTTGGAAAGATAGGAAGACTTCTTGGTCCCAGAGGGCTCATGCCCAATGCAAAAACCGGAACTGTAACTTTCGATATAGCGAGAGCGGTCCAAGAGCTAAAGGCTGGGAAAATTGACTTCAAGGTTGAAAAAGCCGGAATCGTCCACGTTCCAATGGGCAAAGTTTCTTTCGGGGCAGAGAAGATTATGGAGAATGCAGCCGCCTTTTTAGAAACGATCGTTCGTCTCAAACCGGCTTCCAGCAAGGGAACTTATCTGAAAGGTATCGCCATTTCAACGACCATGGGACCTGGCATTAAGATAGATGCGGCCAGTGTCAAGGACTTGATCAAATAGTCTACTTCCATACAGGGATTTTGCAGTCTTGACTCTACTATCCCGAGAAAAACCAAATCGAGAGGCTTTTTTAGTATAGCTGTCTATTTTTTATATTGTTTCCAAGCTAAAATATTTCTGTCAAAGACCGTAGGTGCACTTATTTTGTGTTTAATCGGTGTTGCCGACCTACCGAGACATTTTATGATAATAAGTGTTACCTCCGGTTTTTACGGATCAAGGAAGGAGGTGTTGTAAGTTGTGAAGATAGAAAAAAAGAAAGAGATTGTCAAAAGTCTGCATGAAAAATTTGCAATGTCCAAAGTTGTCATCGTAACAGATTGTAAAGGACTCGATGTTGCAAAAATGAATGATTTGCGAAAGAGGCTCAGAGAGTTTGAGATTGAATATAGGGTGGCAAAAAATTCGCTACTTATCAGAGCTTCTGAGGAGACAGACGTCGAATTGATAAAAGATTGCTTTAAAGGTCCGAGTGCAGTTGCTTTAAGCTATGACGACCCGATTGCACCCGCAAAGGTCTTGATAAAGTTTTCTAAAGAGCATGACAAGCTTGAAATTAAAACCGGCGTTATGAACGGCAAGGTGATCGATTTAAATGCCATCAAGGCGATGTCGGTCCTTCCTCCCCGTGAAGTTCTTTTAGGGCAATTCCTATCAGTTGTTAACGGTGTTCCGGAAGGTTTTGTCCGGGTTATTAACGCTATACCGATGCAGTTTTTAAACCTATTGCAGGCCGTCAAGGAACAGAAAGAGACGGTCTGATATTCGACAAAAACAGAAAAACATTACTTGAAAGTTAATATGGAGGAAAAATAAAATGGCGGATATTACCAAAGAGGATGTAATTGAGTTTATAGCAAACATGACTGTACTTGAACTGTCTGAGCTTGTTAAGGAAATGGAAGAAAAATTCGGTGTTTCCGCAGCTGCGCCTATTGCTGTGGCGGCTGCCGTTTCCGGGGAGACCGGTGGAGATAAGGCGGAAGAAAAGACCGAATTTGACGTTATTCTTACAACGTTTGGTGACAAGAAGATCCAGGTTATTAAGGAAGTCAGGGCGATTACAAGTCTGGGTTTAAAGGATGCCAAGACTCTGGTTGATGAAGTTCCAAAGCCTGTCAAGGAAGGTATTTCTAAAGATGAGGCTGAAAAGATCAAGAGCCAGCTTGAAGATGCAGGCGCCCAGGTTGAAATAAAGTAATATATAAACAATTAATATATCGGAGATTCCATGTCAGAAAGGATTTTGGCAAATAAGCGTAAAAGGAAAAACTTCGGCAAGATAAAAAAGATCATTGATATTCCTGATCTTATCGCGGTTCAACGGGAATCATTCAGCCGGTTTTTGCAAATGGATATTCCTCCGGAAAAACGTATAGACATCGGTCTGCAGTCAGTATTTAAGTCCGTATTTCCGATAAAGGATTTTACCGGAAGTGCTTCCCTTGAATTTGTATCTTACAGATTTGCCGAGGTTAAGCACGGCATTAAGGAGTGTATAAACCGGGGAATGACCTACGAAATTCCTGTTCGGATCACTGTCAGGCTTGTTGTCTATGATATTGATAATGATACAGGAGTTACGAATATCCGTGATATCAAGGAGCAGGAGATTTACTTCGGAACAATTCCTTTGATGACCGACAATGGTACGTTTATCATAAACGGAACAGAACGTGTTGTGGTAAGCCAGCTCCATAGATCTTCAGGAGTGTTTTTCGATCATGACAAAGGCAAGACGCATTCGAGCGGCAAGGTTATATATAGCTCCAGGATCATTCCGGTGCGCGGATCGTGGATCGATATGGAGATTGATCACAAAGGTATCGTCCATATTCGGATTGACAGGCGGCGCAAGTTTCCTATTACAATCCTTTATAAAGCGATTGGATATACTTCCGAAGACATTCTGGCTTATTTTTATGAAACAGAAAAGTTTGTTATCCGTGGTAAACTGATTTCCAAGAAATTTAATGAGGATTTGCTGCGAGGGAAGCGTGCCAGCAGTGATATTAATGATCCTGAAACGGGCGAGCCTATTATTCTAAAAGGGCGTATGTTTACCAAAGCTGCGATCAAGAAGCTTAAAACCGCTAATTTAGAATTGGTTCCGATAAGTGTTGAAGATGTTCTTGACAAGGTGTTTGCAAAGACAATAGTCGATCCTGATAGTGGAGAGACCATCGTAAAATGCAACCAAATTTTTAACCAGGAAATTTTCCAGGCTTTGCTTGATGCTGGTATAAATGAATTTGAACTCCTTCTTATCGATGGTGTAACCAGTAGTGACTCCATCCACAAAACCCTGATTTTGGATAAGGTCGAAACAAAAGAGGACGCGCTTATTGAGATATATCGAAGACTCCGACCTGGCAACCCCGCAACACTGGAAGTGGCCCAGGAATTTATTGACCATATGTTTTTCAAGTCTTCCTATTACGATCTTTCCGGTGTCGGCCGCATGAAGATTAACCTTCGACTCGGTATTAGTTCTTCCATCGACTTAAGAACACTCAGAAAAGAGGATATACTCCTTACAACTAAAACCCTTGTGAAGCTGAAAGATACACAGGGAGCTGTTGATGATATCGATCATCTCGGTAATAGAAGGGTGCGTGCTGTTGGCGAGCTTTTAGAAAACCAGTATCGTATCGGACTGGTCCGTATGGAACGTGCTATTAAAGAACGGATGAGCCTTCAGGAGGTTGATGCGCTTATGCCCCACGACCTTGCAAATTCAAAGCCGGTTTCCGCCGTTGTAAAGGAATTTTTCGGGACCAGCCAGCTCAGCCAATTCATGGATCAGACCAACCCCCTTTCGGAAACCACCCATAAGAGGCGTCTGAGCGCCCTGGGTCCGGGGGGATTAACCCGTGAACGAGCCGGCTTTGAGGTCAGGGATGTTCATCCGTCACATTACGGGCGGATATGTCCCATAGAGACACCGGAAGGGCCTAATATCGGTCTTATTGTTTCCCTGAGTACTTATGCCAGGGTTAATGAATATGGATTTATTGAAACGCCATACAGTCTTGTAAAAGATGCAAGTGTATTGCAGGATGTAAAGTTTCTCAGTTCATTTGAAGAAAAGGATCACCCGATTGCACAGGCCAATGCGCCTATTGACGAAAATAGAAGATTTGTCAAGCCCCTGGTAACATCACGAGTAGAAGGGGAATTAATGATGGTCAAGTCCGAAGATATTGAGCTGATGGATATCTCTCCCAACCAGCTGGTGAGTGTTTCTGCATCCTTGATTCCGTTTTTGGAAAATGATGACGCAAACAGGGCATTGATGGGATCGAACATGCAACGCCAGGCGGTTCCTTTGCTTGTGAACCGGGCGCCTCTGGTGGGTACAGGTGTTGAGGGCGTTGTGGCTAAAGATTCAGGTGTTACGGTAGTTGCCCAACGTGATGGTACGGTGGTAGACGTTGAGGCTTCCCGTATTGTTCTCAAACATGAGCCCGAAGACGATAAAAATTCAGAAATTCCTGTAACGGTTTACCAGCTTTCAAAATTTATACGGAGTAATCAGAATACATGCTTCAACCAGCGCCCTATTGTCAGAAAAGGACAAAAAGTCAAGGCCGGAGAGATTATTACGGACGGGCCTGCAACAGACAAGGGTGAACTTGCCCTGGGCAAAAACATAATGGTGGCATTCATGCCATGGGGCGGCTATAATTTTGAGGATTCGATTCTGGTGGGTGAAAGGCTTCACCGGGATGGCGTGTATACGTCTGTCCATATTGAAGAGTTTGAAGTCGTGGCGAGAGATACCAAGCTGGGCAAAGAAGATATCACGCGGGACATTCCGAATGTGGGTGATGAAGCCCTAAAAGATTTGGATGAAAGCGGTATTATAAGGCTTGGCGCTGAAGTCGGTTCAGGAGATATTCTGGTGGGAAAAATTACTCCCAAAGGTGAAACACAGCTTTCTCCTGAAGAAAAGCTTTTAAGGGCTATATTTGGTGAAAAAGCTGGAGATGTGAAAGATAGTTCTTTACGGGTGCCCCCCGGTGTCCATGGAATAGTGGTCGATGCAAAGGTGTTTTCCAGGAGTGGTGTTGAGAAAGATGACCGCACCCGTTTTATCGAAGATAAAAAGATTGCTGCCCTTGAAAAAGACAATAATGATAAGCTTGCAGTCATTAAGGATGTGTTTTACGCACAACTTGAAAAAATGCTTGTGGGCCAAAAATGTTTCACATCTCTGAAAAAAGGCAAGAAGGTTCTGATTACAAAAGGGAGCAAGATAGATACTGAGATGCTGGCCGGGATACCTGTGGCGCAGCTTGAGGGGATCGTACTTAAAAGCCCCAAACTGACCGAACAGGTCCATGATATCCTTAGGCGATACAGAAGCCAATGCGAGATTTGTAGAAAATCTTTTGAAAAAAGTATCGCCCGGTTCGAAAAAGGGGATGAGCTTCCTCCAGGCGTAATTAAAATGGTTAAGGTCTACGTGGCGATGAAGCGCAAGCTGTCCGTGGGTGACAAAATGTCAGGACGACATGGTAACAAGGGGGTGGTGTCGAGAATTCTTCCACAAGAAGACCTTCCTTATTTTGAAGACGGAACGCAGGTTGATATGGTCCTTAATCCCCTTGGAGTACCTTCCAGAATGAATGTAGGGCAGGTTCTGGAAATTCATTTGGGTTGGGCCGCAAAAGGGCTTGGGGATCAGCTTAACAATCTCATGGAACAAAGAAAAAATGAGGCTCTTAGAGAGAAGCTTAAGCGAATCTTTTCAGAACCGTCCGCTCAGGAGATGATAGACGGTTTTGATGATGAAGACCTGTACGAATTTGCAAGTAATTATAAAGACGGTGTTCACATGGCAACACCGGTTTTTGATGGTGCTAAAGAGAATGAGATCAAGTCTCTTCTCGTCGAAGCGGGGCTTCCCACAACTGCTCAGACCACATTGTATGACGGGCGTACCGGGGAGGCTTTTCAGGAAAAGATTACCGTTGGTACGATGTATGTGTTGAAACTCCATCACCTGGTCGATGACAAGATTCATGCTCGGTCTATCGGTCCATATTCTCTTGTGACGCAACAACCCCTTGGCGGAAAGGCCCAGTTCGGAGGTCAGCGTCTTGGTGAAATGGAAGTCTGGGCCATGGAAGCGTATGGAGCGGCGAATGCTCTTCAAGAATTTTTAACAGTAAAGTCGGATGACATGGCAGGCAGGACTCGTATGTATGAAAAGATTGTAAAAGGTCAGAATACATTAGAACCGGGCTTGCCTGAGTCCTTCAAGGTCCTGACAAAAGAATTGAAGAGTTTGGGTTTGGACATAACCCTTATGGAAGGAAAATAATCAATGGAAACTATATACGATTTTTTCACCAAACCGACCGATCCAAGACTTTATTCCGGTGTTAAGATTTCCCTGGCATCCCCCGATCAGATTTTAAAATGGTCCCACGGTGAGATAAAGAAACCGGAAACGATCAATTATCGAACTTTTAAACCTGAACGTGACGGCCTTTTCTGTGCCAAGATATTCGGTCCGACAAAGGACTACGAATGTAACTGCGGCAAGTACAAGCGGATGAAACACAGGGGCGTTATTTGTGAAAAATGTGGTGTGGAGGTTATTCAGTCCAAGGTACGGAGAGAACGGATGGCGCACATTAAACTCGCCACACCTTGTTCCCATATATGGTTTTTAAGAAGCCTTCCTAGTAAGATTGGTAATCTGCTCGATTTGACGTTAAAAAATCTTGAAAAAGTGATTTACTTTGACAGTTACATTGTGATCGATCCCAAGGACACGGATCTTAATCAAAATCAACTTCTATCGGAGGAAAAATATCGAGAAGCATGTGAAGTTTACGAGACAAAATTTGAAGCCGGGATAGGGGCTGAGGCTGTCAAAAAACTGCTGGGTAAAATCGATCTCGATGCGGTGTACAAAGAGTTGAGAGTTGATATCAGTTCCACTCGCTCTATAACAAAGCGGCAAAAATTGTCTAAACGACTCAAGATTGTCAAAGCATTCATGAAGTCGGGAATAGATCCGACCTGGATGATAATGGATGTTATTCCGGTTTTACCACCGGATTTGCGGCCCCTTGTTCCTCTTGAAGGTGGAAGATTTGCAACATCTGATTTGAACGACCTCTATCGCAGGGTCATTAACCGAAATAATCGGTTAAAACGGCTTATTGAATTAAAGGCTCCTGACATTATTGTGCGGAATGAAAAAAGGATGCTCCAGGAGTCAGTGGATGTTCTTTTTGATAACGGCCGGCACGGCAGAGCGATTATGGGAACTAACAAACGACCGTTAAAGTCGCTTAGTGATACATTGAAGGGCAAACAGGGGCGTTTTAGACAGAATCTTTTGGGCAAAAGGGTCGATTATTCCGGCCGTACCGTTATCACAATAGGGCCGGATCTCAGACTACACCAGTGCGGTTTGCCCAAAAAGATGGCCCTGGAGATATTCAAGCCGTTTATTTATTATCGTCTTGAACAAAAAGGACTTGTTTCCACGGTAAAAAGTGCCAAGAGGATGGTGGAAAGAGAAGTTCCTGAGGTCTGGGATACATTAGATGAGGTGGTAAAGGAGTATCCGGTTCTATTAAATCGAGCTCCAACGCTTCATCGGTTGGGAATTCAGGCATTTGAGCCTATTCTCATTGAAGGCAAGGCCCTGCAGCTTCACCCGCTGGTCTGTACTGCATTTAATGCAGACTTTGATGGCGACCAGATGGCTGTTCATATACCACTTTCGGTAGAGGCTCAAATAGAGGCCAGGGTATTGATGCTGTCTAGTAATAACATTCTTTCTCCTGCCAACGGGAGCCCTATAATTGTACCGAGTCAGGATATTGTTCTTGGTATCTATTACATGACGAGAGGGGTTTCCGGGTCCAAAGGCGAAGGTAAAATATTTGCAAATGCTGAAGAAGTTAGATGTGCATACGATGCAAAGGCCGTTGATCTTCATGCCAAAATTATTGTTCGCATGGAGGGTAAAAGGTTTAATACTACCGTGGGGCGTATCCTGTTGTGGGAAATTATTCCAAAAGATAACATCATAATGATACGCCATATCGAGGTTTTTGATGAACAAGAGGCAGATACCGTTTTAGAAAAGCTGCAGGCCGGCGGGGATTTTGTTGAAATGGTAACCCAATATTCAAAAGGCCCTGACAGGGATAATCAAGGGCTTGTCGGTCTATTCAGAAAGGACGAATTCAAGCGGATATTCAGTGTTTCAGATGAAGACACCGAAACAGTCTTTGCTTTGGAAGAAGAGGGGATAAGCAGCGCTATTATTGCCGACCAATCTTATCATATTTTTCAGGTGATTAAGAAACGTCCCGAGATACCTTTTTCTACAGTAAACAATGTTAGGGATAAAAAGACCCTTAGCGAACTTGTGAACTACGCATACAGGAATCTTGGGCCAAAGGCCACAGTTATCCTTTCCGACAGATTGAAAGACATCGGTTTCCAGTATTCAACTCAAGGCGGGCTTTCCATTTCCATTGATGCCATGATCATACCGTCTACCAAATGGGATATTTTGAAAAAGGCCGAAAAGCAGGTTGAAAAAGTCAGCCGTCAATACATTGAGGGTCTTATCACACAGGGTGAAAAATATAACAAAGTTGTTGATATATGGGCAAAAGCAACTGACGACGTGGCCGATGAGATGATGAAGTCCATGCGAATGGCCCCTGTAACCGACCATGATGGAAATCCTGTTTTGGATGAAAGTGGAGAGCCTGTCGTTGAAGAAAGTTTTAACCCCATTTTCATGATGGCAGATTCCGGGGCCAGGGGGAGCAAAGATCAGATGCGGCAGCTTGCAGGAATGCGAGGACTGATGGCTAAACCATCAGGTGAAATCATTGAAACGCCCATCAGTGCCAATTTCAGGGAAGGACTTTCCGTGCTTCAATATTTTATTTCGACTCACGGTGCCAGGAAGGGTCTTGCAGATACGGCCTTAAAGACTGCCAACTCGGGATATCTTACCCGGCGGCTTGCCGATGTTGCTCAGGACTGTATTATCCTTGAAGAAGACTGCGGAACTGTGCTGGGTGTTGAAGTTGAATCGTTGATGGAAGGCGGTGAAGTGATTCAGCGTCTTGAAGAACGTATTTTAGGGCGTGTTGCCATGGAGGATATCCATGATCCGTTTACTGATGAAGTGATTGTCAGGGCCGGAGAAGATCTGGATGAAGAAGCAGTAAAGGTCGTTGAAAATGCAGGAGTTGCCAAAGTGAAAATCAGGTCGGTTCTGACATGCAGGAGCAAGCATGGTGTGTGTGCCAGGTGTTATGGCCGGGACCTTTCCCATGGGGCAGAAGTTGAAATCGGTCAGGCGGTTGGAATTCTTGCGGCCCAGTCGATCGGTGAACCTGGAACCCAGTTGACCATGCGGACATTCCATATTGGAGGAACAGCTAGCCGGAGGGTTGAGCAGGCCGATATCAGGGCCAGAACGGATGGTATGATTAAGTTTGTTAAACTCAATGTGGTAAAAAAAGATGGAAATGTAGTTGTTGTAATGAACCGGCGGGGGGGTGAAATTGCCATAATCAGTGATTCAGGACGCGAGAGAGAAAAGTTTTCTGTCATTTATGGAGCACATATTGAGGTAAAAGACGGCGATAGGGTAAAGGCCAATGACCTTCTGGCGACTTGGGATCCTTTTGCAACACCAATTATTGCAGAAGTTGACGGGACCGTTAAATTCGGTGATATCATAGCCGGCAAGACCATGCAAGAGAAGGTCGATTCTGTTACAGGGAAATCGAGCCGTACGATCATTGAATCTAAAAGTGGTGAGGAACGTCCAAGGATTTCAATCAAGGACAAGGCAGGCAAAACAGTCAACCTTTCCGGGTCATTGGGGGTGGCGCGCTATTTGCTGCCGATAGGTGCTATTCTGCTGGTTGAAGAAAAGGATGAGATTAAGGCCGGTGATGTAATAGCAAAACTACCCAGGGCAACAACCAAGACAAAGGATATTACAGGTGGTCTCCCCAGAGTGGCTGAACTTTTTGAAGTGCGAAAACCAAAAGAAACAGCTGTGTTGAGTGAAATCGACGGGTATGTTTCAATATCAAAGGCAACGAAAAAAGGGAAACAAAAAGTTACTATTACGCCGGTAGATGTTGGTGAAAAAAAGGATTATTTGATTGCACATGGTAAACATATAAACGTTTATGAAGGTGATTACATCAGGGCAGGCGAGGCCCTGATAAGCGGTTCCGCTATTCCTCAGGACATATTGAATATAAAGGGTGAAATTGCATTAGCACGCTATCTTGTTGATGAAGTTCAGGAAGTCTATCGCTTGCAAGGTGTCCGGATAAATGACAAGCATATCGAGGTTATTGTACGGCAGATGATGCGGCGTGTTAAAGTTCTTGAACCCGGTGATACCGATTTTATTATTGAGGATCAGGCTGATCGAAAGCTCTTTGAAGAAGCTAACCGTGAAATAGTTGAAAAAGGGAAGAAGCCTGCTGTTGCTGACCACCTTATACTCGGAATTACCAAGGCATCACTTTCCACTGAAAGCTTTATATCTGCTGCTTCATTCCAGGAGACGACCAAGGTCCTTACTAATGCCAGCATTGCCGGCAAAGAAGACCACCTTCAGGGGCTTAAAGAAAACGTTATTATGGGAAGAATCATTCCTGCTGGGACCGGTCTTTATGAATACATAGATGTTAAGGTTTCAGCCGGTTAAGACTTGTTTTAAATAATGGATTATTTGTAACATTATAGCTTTTTGAAAATATTGCTGCTCGTTTGAAATCGATTTGTTTCAAAGAACTAAATTATTACGATTATATTTATATAAAATGCTTGACAATCTAAGGATACATGGCTAATAGTTAACATTTTGTCGATACGGCCTAATTATGAGTATAAAAGGATTCAGGGGAGAAAATGCCGACCATTAATCAGTTAGTAAGAAAGGGAAGGAAGCGAATAAAGAAAAAGACAAATACTCCGGCGCTGAAGAGTGCTCCACAGAAAAGAGGAGTCTGTACACGCGTTTATACTTCAACACCAAAGAAGCCTAATTCTGCCTTGCGGAAAGTTGCCAGAGTCAGACTGACCACCGGTATAGAAGTTACAGCATATATCCCCGGCATAGGGCATAATCTCCAGGAACATTCGGTTGTTCTTGTTCGTGGTGGACGTATTAAGGATCTGCCTGGTGTAAGGTACCATATTGTCAGAGGTACTCTTGATACACTTGGTGTTGAGGATCGAAAACAGGGGAGATCAAAATACGGCACAAAGAAACCCAAGTAGTCAGATTTTGTAGCATGAAAATGGATAACAAATAG
>Ga0209013_10004235_pt1 | contig 12620 bp, 9 predicted proteins | sample Cruoilmetagenom2_FD_187291 | JGI IMG/M metagenome (GOLD analysis project Ga0209013, IMG submission 187291) | Oil polluted marine microbial communities from Coal Oil Point, Santa Barbara, California, USA - Sample 2 (SPAdes) (version 2) | ecosystem: Environmental > Aquatic > Marine > Oil seeps ...
AAAATTTACCAGTACATGGCCAGGGGCAAGCCTGTGATCGTTGGAACCGCCAGGTACATGAAGGAGTTTGTGGAAAAATTCGGAATCGGTCTGGCTATCGATGAACGCCATCCTGATGAATTTGCCGATGCCGTGTTGCGTATCTATTCAGACAGTGATCTCAGAGAGAAATTCTCGGCCAATGCCAGGAAACATATGGAACAATATTACTGGGAGAATACGGTCCTGCAACTGGTGAATTTTTATGCTCCGGAGGATTGATTACCTCCGGTGAGGGCTAAAGCCGTTCATAACCTTAACCAATTCGCCGGTAAGGTTCTTGCGGGAGAAACGCAAATGGTAGGTATCCTTTTGTTTTAAATGTGGTTTTTTATACCCGTCGAAATATTTTAAAAGAGCCAGCTTAAGTCCTTTCTTATCCTCAAAATCTACCATAATCCCGGATTTCGTCTTTTTCATGATTGCTGCAGAATCACCGTTTACCGGTCCTGTTCCAACAACGGGCGTTCTGGAAGCCAGGTATTCAAATATCTTACCCGGAATGATTGAATTGGGTTTTGGAGTGTTGTTAATGGGCAGGTAAAGCAGGTGTGCTGACTGAAGTACGCCGGCAATCTGATCATGGGGGAGGTATTCAATTTTAATGATATGATTTTCCAGTCCATTTACTTCAATCTGGTGGAGTACGGAGTAGTCCACCTTACCAATCAGACGCATTTCCATGGCTTCTGAAAATGCCGGATTCTCCTGCACAAGGGTTCCCAGAACTTCCCAGAATGCCGGATGGTTTCGATCTCTGTTCATGGCACCCACATGGATGATGGAGAATTTTTCGTCAGGGTCCACCGGGGTTGAGGCGAAATCAGTTTCATCATAACCATTGGTGATTACTTTAACTTCACGACCGGCAATGGCTTCCAGGTCCTTTGCCCTGATCTCTCCAACCGCCACCACCTGGTCGGCTGTTGTCAGCACCCTCTTCTCCTGTCGCTTCTGTTTCCTGTCTGCCAGGCGGGTCAGATAGAGCTGTTCATAAAAATCGATCTCTGACCAGGGATCCCTGAAATCGGCGATCCACGGGATAGAAAAGTGCTTTTTCAAACCCAGCCCAATCAGATGCATGCTGTGGGGCGGACCGGTGGTTACAATCACATCCACCGGATTCTCTTCCAGGTATTTCATAAGAAAACAGATGGAGGGCCGGATCCAGAATTTGCGGGCATCGGGTATAAAGAAATTGCCCCTGATCCAGACCGAAATTTTCTCTTTAAGTTTCGGTTTTTCCTGTTCAGATATAAAACCAGCATTGATCTTCTCCTCTTTTCGGATCCCAAGAAACTTTTTATACCAGCTGTAGGGTTCCCATATGGAGGTTTTGAGCACCTCCGTTTCCGGAGAAATGTCTTTGAAAAGGGTTTCATCCTTTGCCGGGGCTTCCGGATTTTCAGGAGTATATACCACTGGCTGCCATCCAAAATCGGGAAGGTACTTGGTGAATTTCAGCCATCGTTGCACACCCGCTCCGCCACTGGGGGGCCAATAATAGGTTATGACCAGAACTCTTTTCACTGCTTGTGACTGCTAGAGTTGCTTCAGTATGTTTGACATATCCACCTTCTCTTTGATGGTCTCCTTCAGGATCCCGATCTCTACGCGCTCTTGCTCCATGGTATCCCTGTACCGGATGGTAACTGTGTTGTCCTCCAGGGTCTGATGGTCAATGGTAATGCAATAGGGTGTACCGATGGCATCCTGTCTCCTGTATCTTTTTCCGATGGAATCCTTCTCTTCGTACTGACAGTTGAAATCAAACTTCAACTGGTGAATGATGGTCCTGGCCTTTTCGGGTAGCCCGTCTTTTTTTGTAAGAGGGAAGACCGCAAGTTTTACAGGCGCCAGCGCAGGGGGAAGCTTCATGACCACGCGAGAGTCGGTGGATCCGTCCTCCTTGGTGAGGATCTCCTCGGTGTAGGCGGCTGAAATGATCTGCAGGAACATCCTGTCAACCCCAATGGAGGTCTCCACCACAAAGGGCACATAGTTTTTGTTGGTCTCCGGATCGAAGTACTGCAATTTCTTCCCTGAATACTCCTGGTGACTCTCCAGGTCGAAATCGGTCCGTGAATGGATCCCTTCCACTTCTTTGAATCCAAACGGAAACTTGAATTCTATATCGGAGGCAGCATTGGCATAATGGGCCAATTTATCATGGTCGTGGAACCTGTAATTATCCTCCCCGAAACCCAGGGTACGGTGCCACTTCATTCGGGCCTCTTTCCAATATTCGAACCACTCCAGCTCGGTTCCCGGGGGAACAAAAAATTGCAATTCCATTTGCTCGAATTCACGCATCCGGAAAATGAATTGGCGTGCTACGATCTCATTCCTGAAAGCTTTTCCGATCTGTGCAATACCGAACGGGATCTTCATTCGTCCGGATTTCTGAACGTTCAAATAGTTTACGAATATTCCCTGTGCAGTTTCAGGCCTCAGATAGATCTTGTTGGCACTTTCCGAGGTGGATCCCATCTCGGTGGAAAACATCAGGTTGAATTGTCTCACACCGGTCCAGTCTCTGGACCCGGATATGGGACAAACAATCTCTTCATCCACAATGATCTGTCTGAGTTCCTCCAGGTTGGAATCATTCAGGGCCTTTACAAAACGGGCATGCAGTGAATCCTGTTTCTCCTGGTTGGCAAGTACCCTGGGATTGGTACTGCGGAACTGCTCCTCATCAAAAGCCTCTCCAAAACGCTTGCGCGCCTTCTCCACCTCTTTGTTCACCTTGCCCTCGTATTTGGCCATCTGATCTTCAATCAGCACATCCGCTCGATATCGTTTCTTGGAGTCTTTGTTGTCTATCAGAGGATCGTTAAATGCATCCACATGACCTGAGGCCTTCCAAATGGTGGGATGCATAAAGATGGCAGAATCGAGGCCCACCACATTCTCGTGAAGTAACACCAGGGAGTCCCACCAGTATTTCTTGATGTTATTCTTCAATTCAACGCCATACTGGCCATAATCATACACCGCGGCAAGACCGTCATAAATTTCACTGGAAGGAAAAACAAAACCATACTCCTTACAGTGTGCAACCAGTTTCTTAAAAAGATCCTCCTGGGCCATAGACTCAAAATATTAGTTAGAATTTAGGAATCACAAAAGTACATGAAAAATGTGACTTACTCCCACCGGGCCGTGGTTAGAACTTTTAAAATCTCCCTGGCTGCATCGCCGTTTCCAAACAGGGGAGGAAAGGATACCGGAGGGGTGTCCAGATAATTGAGAGTGGCCTTTATAATCATATTCATATCCGAACCGGTAAGCCGTCCGTTACCCGATTCAATGATCTCCACCCATTCAGTCTCTTCCCGCAGGACCACCACCGGTTTTTCCATAAACCAGGCCTCCTTCTGTACACCACCCGAATCGGTGAGGATCACACTGGCGCCCGATTCAAGGCTGATCATCTCCAGAAACGATACCGCCGGAATGAACCGGACCAGATCCGAAGGGTCATTCCATTGGAAAGAGTTATTCGATTTCAGTTGTTCAATGATAGCGGCTGTGCGTGGATGCAAAGGGAGGATGACAGGGATCTGCTTTTCCAGTGCGATCCTGTTCAGTGCTGCAATAATGTTCTGAAGGTTCTCTTTCACATCGGTATTGGAAGGACGATGTACAGTAGCCAGAATGTATGGCTTCCCTGTAAGATCAAGGTCCCTGAGAAGTGTTGATTTTTGACTTGACAATTTTTTGAAATAGAGGGTATTGTCATACATCAGGTCACCGCAATGAAACACTCCCTGTTGATCAAATGTATGGGGCTCAGCCATGGAGTGAACAATTCCTTCATTGACCAGGTTCTCAACACCAGTTTGGGTAGGAGAGAAGAGCAGGGTACTCACATGGTCGCATGTAATCCGGTTGATCTCCTCGGGCATCTGTTTGTTGAATGAGCGCAATCCTGCTTCGATGTGTATAACAGGGACATGCATTTTAGATGCAGCCAGGGCCCCGGCCAGTGTGGAGTTGGTATCCCCGTATACGATGACTCCATGTGGATTCTCTTTCAGGATAGCCTCTTCAATGCCCTGGATCATCCTGCCGGTTTGTACTCCATGGGAATCAGATCCGATATCCAGATTGTAGGCCGGTTCAGGGATCCCCATTTCATGGAAGAAAACCTCCGACATGGAGGTGTCGTAGTGCTGACCTGTATGTAGAATAACTTCGTCAACGACATCACTAAATTCCTCACGGATTACCCTGCTCAGTGCTGCAGCTTTGATAAATTGGGGTCTTGCACCAACAATTGTAAGTAACTTGATCATAGCTGATAAAATTAACGGATTTAAATTAATCTCTGCAGGTTTTTTTATCTTTGTCATTGATTACTGAGCGGATTTTATGGAAAAAAAATGTGATTTTCTGGTGATTGGATCGGGCCTGGGAGGGTTAAGCTTTGCCCTGAAGGCAGCAGAACATGGAAAAGTATGTCTAATTTCCAAATCTGAACTGGAAGAGACCAACACCAGGCTTGCCCAGGGAGGAATTGCAGCTGTCACTTATGAACCAGACAGTCATGAAAAGCATGTACAGGATACCCTGATTGCCGGAGATCATCTCTGCAACGAAGAGGTTGTGAGACTGGTGGTAAATGAGGGTCCGTCCCAGATCCGGAAGCTTATCCAGTGGGGAACTAAATTCGACAAATCTTCCAGTGGTAAGTATGACCTGGCCAGAGAGGGCGGTCATTCGGAACATCGGATCCTTCATCACAAGGACAACACCGGACAAGAGATACAACGTGCGCTTACGATGCAGGTACGCCAGCATCCCGGCATTGAATTACTGGAGAAACATTTTGCTGTGGATCTGATTACACAGCACCACCTTGGCAAGCTGGTGAAGCGACATATGACCGATATAGAGTGTTACGGGGCTTATGTGCTGAACCTGGAAACTGAGGAGGTAATCAAGATTCTTTCCAGGACTACTCTGCTGGCTTCAGGGGGAGCAGGTCATCTTTACACTACCACCACCAATCCACCTATTGCCACGGGTGATGGGATTGCCATGGTTTACCGGGCCAAAGGCATTATTGAGAATATGGAATTCGTGCAGTTCCACCCCACTTCGCTCTTTAATCCAGGGGAGACCCCCTCCTTTCTTATTTCAGAGGCCGTGCGCGGTTACGGGGGGATTTTGAAAAACCAGCTGGGTGAGAAGTTCATGGACAAGTATGATGAGCGGGGAAGCCTGGCACCAAGGGATATTGTGGCCAGGGCCATTGACAATGAGATGAAGATCCATGGCCACGATTTTGTCTACCTCGATACCACTCATCTTGAGGAGAATGCCCTGAAGGATCATTTCCCCAACATCACTGCAAAATGTCAATCCCTGGGCATTGATATAGCAAAGGATATGATTCCTGTGGTGCCTGCCGCCCACTACCAGTGCGGAGGGATCAAGGTGGACCTGGATGCCCAGACAGGGATCAAACGGCTCTACGCGGTGGGGGAGGTATCCTCCACGGGATTACATGGAGCAAATCGACTGGCCTCCAATTCATTGATTGAGGCTATTGTGTTTGCCGACCGTGCAGTAAAACACGCCTCCAGGCAGGCGCCAGGCTATCAATATGCTTCAAGCATTCCTGATTGGGATGACACCGGCACCTCCCACCCCGAGGAGATGGTGCTGATCACCCAGAACCTGAAAGAGGTAAAACAGATCATGACCAATTATGTGGGAATTGTACGGTCTGACCTGCGTTTGAAAAGGGCCACTGCCAGGTTGGAGATCATTTACAGGGAGACTGAGGATCTCTATAGAGACTCCTGTGTTTCTCTGAGGATCTGCCAGTTGCGTAACCTGATCAATGTGGGGTACCTGGTGATCAAAATGGCCCAGGCCAGGAAGGAGAGCAGAGGACTTCATTACAACCTGGATTATCCCAGGAGAGCCGAAAACGGCGAATCCACACTCTAATTCGACTTTCGACCTTCGAACTAAGAATTACGACCTTCGACTTACCCTTTTTCCCAGAATCCTCCGGCCACATCAGGCTTGTAATCGCCATAGTTTTCCCTGATCTGTTCCAGCAGGGCAAAGATCTCATCCACCTCCAGGGTAGTAAGTAATTTCAATCGCATCTCTTTGAAATGAGGAAGCCCTTTGAAGTAATTGGAGAAGTGACGGCGCATTTCGTATACGCCTACCGGTGCTGACTTAATTTCAAGGGATTTGGAAAATTGCAGTTTGGCCATATCCACCTTTTCTGAAACTGTGGGATCGGACAGCAGTTCATTGTGCTCCAGGTAGTGTTTTACATGCCGGAACAGCCAGGGTTTTCCAACAGCTGCCCTTCCGATCATGATCCCGTCCACTCCGAACCGGTCAAAGGCTTCTTTTGCCTCCACAGGATTTGTGATGTCCCCGTTGCCTATGATGGGAATGTGCATCCGGGAATTTTTTTTCACTTCCCCGATCAGGGTCCAGTCAGCCGTTCCCTTGTACATCTGCGCGCGTGTCCGCCCATGGATGGTAAGCGCACTGATCCCCAGATCCTGCAGCTCTTCAGCCACCTCCACGATCACCTTGTTACTATCATCCCATCCCAATCTGGTTTTCACAGTCACCGGTACCGTTGAGGCTTCAACAATGGCCCGGGTCATCTCCATCATCAACGGGATGTTGGCAAGCATACCGGCTCCGGCCCCGCGGTTGGCTATTTTCCTGACCGGACAACCATAGTTGATGTCGATAATCTCGGGTTGAGAATCCAACGCACGGTAGGTCGCCTCCACCATTGATTCTATGATGTGTCCGTAGAGCTGAATACCCATGGGTCTCTCGTAATCGAAGATCTCCAGCTTTTTAACACTCTTGGCCCCATCCCTGATCAGTCCATCCGACGAAATGAACTCGGTGTACATCACATCAGCCCCGAATTTCTTGCACAGGAACCTGAAGGAAGGATCGGTAATATCCTCCATGGGTGCAAGGAAAAGGGGTTGGTGACCGAGATCAAGATCGTCAATTAGCATGGTGAATAATTAATGTAGGAACTAACCTTTCAAATCGCTTTCTTTGTGCTTTAAATCCGCAGTAAAAATACAAAAATTAGTGGGTGAGAGAGCATTGCTTGCCGGATTGAGACCGGCAGAAAAATTCTTGTTTACAGTAGTGATCCTTTTAATTCTGGGATTGGTCTTCCAGTTCCTGGGAGCTTTCCTTGCGGCATGGATCTATGGTTTTAGTATCTCTGAGATCCTCACCCTTGGTGCGTTTGATGATCCTAGGTATGTGGCCGCATCAAAGTTGATACAGATCCTGGGAGCCATAGGCACGTTTATCATTCCGGCTTTATTGTTTTCATACCTTTTCGAAGGAGACTTTTTTTCATATTACCAGTTTCGCAATCCTGCACGGAGTGTCCCAATGTTGCTGATCATAGCCATGATGATCGCAGTTATCCCATTTATCAATTATCTGGCTGAGATAAATTTGAAATTGGAATTTCCAATTAGAGCTGTGGATAGGTTTCTTAGGAGTCTTGAGCATGAGGCGGAAGAGGTGATGCGTGCATTTACCACAACCCGGACCGTAGGTGGATTGCTGGTGAACCTGTTAATGGTAGGTGTGATTGCAGCAGTGGGAGAGGAGTTGATCTTCCGGGGTCTGCTTCAGAGGCTAATGTATGGAATGGTGAAGAATGTGCATGTGGCCGTTTTGATCACAGCCATCCTTTTTAGTGCCTTTCATTTTCAATTCTTCTCGTTCCTGCCACGATTTGTTTTGGGTCTCATTCTTGGATACCTGATGTACTACGGACGTTCCATATGGTATCCCATACTGGCCCATTTCGTGAATAATACGATGGGTGTGATCTACTACTATTTCTACTCAAGGGGAAGTGCGGATGATATGCTGGAAGAGATAGGCACCAGTTCATTGATGCCCATGGCTGCAGTGATAAGTCTGTTTGTATTTGCCTTATTTTTTGTCGTCTGGTATTACCAGACAGGGGGGTTAACTACCCGATCTCCTCTATCCGGGGAGATTGAAAAAGATTGACATTGTTCAGTTCATTCTTCCTGAACACATAGACCAGTCCATATTCTGAAGATTTTTCCCTGCGCATCTCTTCAGGCAGGTCGTTGAAGGTGTTTTCAACTTCGTTCCAGATCTGTTGGATGACTCCGTCCACCTGGGAACGTTTTTCATTCAATTGTTCCTGTGCGCGCTGACTCCTTTTTTTCAGGCTTTTCTGGTAGTTATGGTACTCCATGAATTTGTCATAGTGGACCTTCAGAACGGCAATGGTAGGATTGGTAACCGGGCTTAAACCTATGTTCCGCCTTTTCTGTTCGCCATCAATCAACTGCTGACCCCAGCTTATAATCTCCTCTTCCGTGTTGAGTGAGGGCACCTTTTTCTCTTCTTCAACCAAACCAAAAAAGTTTCTGGTGTCAGGAACCATGTCACCTCGCGAAATGGCCATATTTACCACCTGGATGAAGTGGGATATGTAAAGTCTGACCTTCTTGAGACGTTTTTGATACTCCTTATTTTTTTCTGCCTGAATGTTCAGCGAATTTTTATGTTCAAAGATGGCAGATTCAAATACGGGGAGTACCGATTGAATTCTTCGATAAGAGGTCGGACTAAAGGCCAGTTTAAATGGGGGAACATCCCGTCCCTTTTCATGGGCGCACTTGATGGATTTCAAGCGGGCAGAGTCAGTGTTAGGTAGTCGGCGGTAGGGCATGTTAGTAAAATTGTTGATAAATTGTTGAACAAGGATTAGTCAAGTGCGAATATAGGAATTTATTATTACCATGCAAGTCTATTCGCATTTTTTTACGGTTTGGGTATTAAAAGGTTACAATATGGATCTTTTAAATGAAGATTTTAGCTTGATAAATTTTGAAGTGGTGTATAACATGAGGTTATCACATCAAAGTAAATGGCGGTTTTGGACTCTTTGTCAAAAATTGAAACTACTTTTATGCCTCTTAAAAATAAATCACTAACAATTAAATATTAAAGAATATGTTCCCAAAAGAAGTCTATTGGCAGAGAAGAAAAATGCTTCGCGAATTGGTGGGTGACGGTCTTATCCTGTTCCCAGGAAATGAGGAAAGTTCCATGAATTACAAGGACAATACCTATCATTACCGGCAGGATAGTAATTTTCTCTATTTCTTCGGGATCAATAAGCCAGGATTTTACGGAGTATGCGATGTGAATGCAGGCAAGGACACCATTTATGGCGATGATTTAACCATGGCAGATATTATCTGGATGGGCAATCAACCTTCTGTAAGGGAATTGGCCAACCAGGTTGCGGTTGAGTCAACAGAATCACAGGCAAATCTGAAAAATGATCTGCAGTCGGTACTGAAATCTGGTCGGAAGATTCATATTCTTCCCACCTACAGGGGCGATCATGTGATCAGGCTGGCTGGGCTTCTTGGGGTAAGCTGCGAAGAGGTACAAAAATATGTATCTGAGGAGCTCATCGGTGCAGTTGTAAAACTGCGTGCGGTGAAGGATCAATACGAAATAGCGGAAATTGAAAAAGCAGTTGATGTGGCGGGTATCATGCATACCACTGCCATGAAAATGGGTTTTGCCGGGAACTATGAACGAGAACTTTCCGGTGCCATTGAAGGTATTGCTCTTTCTCACGGCGGACCGGTTGCCTTTCCGGTGATCCTGAGCATGGATGGACAGACCCTGCACAACCATTATCATGGCAATCAACTGGTGGATGGTAGAATGGTAATTTGCGATGCCGGTGCTGAAACAGAAATGTGTTATGCCAGTGACATCACCAGGACTTTTCCGGTGGGTGGAAAATTCTCAACGCAGCAGAAGGAGATCTATAACATTATTCTTGCAGCAAATATCCGGACATTTGAGGCCTCAATTCCGGGAAAAACATTTCTTGAAGTTCACCTGGAGGCTGCCAGGATCATTGCCGAAGGTTTGAAAGAGCTGGGAATTTTAAAAGGGGATGTAGACGAGGCTGTTGCTGCAGGTGCCCATGCCCTGTTCTTCCCACATGGTCTCGGGCACATGATGGGGCTTGATGTTCACGATATGGAAGGCCTGGGCGAAAATTTTGTGGGATATACTAATTCACTGAAGCGAAGTGATCAGTTCGGGCTGGCCTACCTGAGAATGGGCCGGGAACTGGAACCCGGATTTGTGATGACCAATGAACCCGGCTGTTATTTCATTCCTGCACTGATCCAGCAGTGGAAGGTGGAGAAAAAACTAGAGCAGTTCATCAATTATCAGAAGGCCGAATCTTATCTGGGTTTCGGTGGCATCAGAATTGAGGACGATCTCCTCATCACCGATACCGGAAACCGCTTACTTGGCACCCCCATTCCAAAAACCATAGAGGAGGTCGAAGAGACCATGCGGGACTGACATTATTAACCCTGTAGCACATATTAATTTGCAACGTGGTTAGTTAGCTTCGCTGAGCTCGCAAGCTCGGTTGTCTTCGCAACAAATCCCATGTTGCTTCCTTAAATATGCTACAGGTTATAAGTGAATATATGCGAAGGTGTGACTTAGAAGGTGGCCTTGTAATACTCCCGATTCAGTCTGGCAATATTGGTCAGTGTAATGCCTTTGGGGCATTCTGCCTCACAGGCTCCGGTGTTGGTGCAGCTTCCAAATCCCAGTTCATCCATCTTGGTTACCATTTTACTCGCCCGTTCAAGGGCTTCAACTTTTCCTTGAGGTAACAGGGTCAGGTGGGAAATTTTGGCTCCAACGAAAAGCATGGCTGAAGCATTCTTACAGGCTGCAACGCATGCTCCACATCCGATACATGCGGCAGCATCCATGGAGAGATCTGCATATTTTTTCTTAATAGGTATGCTGTTGGCATCTGGAGCACTCCCTGTATTCACGGAGATATAACCAGCCTCCTGGATCAGTTTGTCAAATGCTGACCTGTCCACCACCAGGTCCTTAATAACAGGGAATGCACGTGCCCGCCAGGGCTCTATCACTATGGTATCCCCGTTTTTGAATTTGCGCATGTGGAGCTGACAGACGGTGATCAGGGAATCAGGTCCATGGGGATGACCGTTGATGTATAAACTACAAGCACCACAGATCCCTTCCCTGCAATCGTGATCAAATTCCACAGGTTCTTCATTCCTGGTGATCAACTCTTCATTCAGGACATCCAGCATCTCCAAAAAGGAGCTGTCGGGTGAAATGTCCCTTAACTGATAGTTAACGAACTTACCCCTGGTCTTGGGATCCTTCTGACGCCAGATTTTCAGTTTCAGATTCATTGCAAGTCTTATATTATTTGTAATTTCTTTGTTTCACTTCAATGTATTCAAAATCAAGGGATTCCTTATGGAGCTGCGGATCTTTACCCGGGCCAATGTATTCCCAGGCTGCCACGTAGGTAAAGTCCTTATCGTTCCGCAGGGCCTCACCCTCTTTGGTTTGAAACTCATCTCTGAAATGACCCCCGCATGATTCTTCCCGGTTAAAGGCATCCATGGCCATCAGTTCTCCCAATTCAAAATAATCTGCAAGGCGACTGGCCTTCTGGAGTTCAGTATTCAGGTCGTCCATTGCTCCCGGAATCTTTACCTGTGACCAGAATTCCTCTCGCAGTTCTTTAATCTCTTCCCTGGCCTTGATCAGCCCCTCTTTGTTCCTGGACATCCCAACATATTCCCACATAATTTTACCCAAACGCTTGTGAAAAGAGTCTACGGTCTGACCTCCCTTCACTGCCATAAGCTTCTCCAATTGTTCCCTTACCTCTTGCTCTGCAGTATCAAATTCAGGTGTATCCGTGCTAAACCTGGGTGTATTGATCTCATTGGCCAGAAAATTCTGAATGGTGTATGGCAACACAAAATAGCCATCAGCCAATCCCTGCATCAAGGCCGAGGCTCCAAGGCGGTTGGCCCCGTGGTCGGAGAAGTTGGCTTCACCGATAGCATACAATCCCGGGATGTTGGTTTGCAGTTCATAGTCCACCCAGATCCCTCCCATGGCGTAGTGAATGGCCGGGTAGATCATCATGGGCACTTCATATGGATTGTGATCGGTGATCTTCTCATACATCTGGAACAGGTTTCCATATTTGGCCTCAATGACGTCTTTCCCAAGTCGTTTTAAGGCATCTTTAAAATCGAGAAAAACGGCCAGACCGGTGGAGTTGACACCATATCCAGCGTCGCAACGTTCCTTGGCTGCCCTGGATGCAACATCCCTGGGTACAAGGTTTCCGAATGCGGGATAGCGTCGTTCCAGGTAGTAATCGCGATCCTCTTCAGGGATATCTGTTCCGTTGAGATCCCCTGACTGGAGTCGGTCGGCATCCTCCTTTTTTTTCGGTACCCATATGCGTCCGTCATTGCGAAGGCTTTCACTCATGAGGTTCAGTTTCGACTGAGAATCCCCATGTACCGGGATACAGGTGGGATGGATCTGAACAAAGCAGGGATTCCCGAGCAGCGCTCCTTTCTTATAGCATTGCCAGGCAGCACTTGCATTGGATCCCATGGCCATGGTGGAGAGATAATAAACATTTACGTATCCCCCTGATG
>Ga0209013_10004236_pt1 | contig 12619 bp, 14 predicted proteins | sample Cruoilmetagenom2_FD_187291 | JGI IMG/M metagenome (GOLD analysis project Ga0209013, IMG submission 187291) | Oil polluted marine microbial communities from Coal Oil Point, Santa Barbara, California, USA - Sample 2 (SPAdes) (version 2) | ecosystem: Environmental > Aquatic > Marine > Oil seeps ...
TTTTTACAGGGTGATGAGCAGTGTGAAACAACCTATTCAGACAGAAAAGGGAAGTATCAAAGTCAAACAGGTATTACCCTTCCAAGAATCCTTAAAAAAGATTGATTTAGTGTGGATATTATGCCACACTAGCCACACTTCTTCTTTCCCACTGTATAAAATCAAGATAAACTTATAGCCTTTTATCTACTTTTGTGTTACAATGCCAAAAATTAATATGGATAATTCCTATATATAAAGTAAGGTATTAATGAAAAACTTAATCATAGTCGAATCACCGGCAAAAGCAAGAACCATTACGAATTTCTTAGGCAAAGACTATAAGGTCATCGCTTCAAAAGGGCACATACGAGACTTGCCAAAAAGTACATTTGGGATCACTCTTGATGATGAAACCGGAGATCTTGTACCAAAATATTCCATACCAAGAGATGCAAACCCTACGGTAAAAGAATTAAAAAAACTTGCAAAAACAGCAGAAACAGTCTTTATCGCGACCGATGAGGATCGTGAGGGTGAGGCTATCGGTTACCATATTGCAAAAGCTATAGGGAAAGAGCCTACTGAACTTCCACGTATCGTTTTTCACGAGATCACAAAGTCTGCCATCCAGCATGCACTTGAGACACCCCGTAAAGTTGATATGGATTCTGTAGATGCTCAGCAGACAAGAAGACTGCTTGATCGTATAGTTGGGTATAAACTTTCACCTCTTCTTGCAAGTAAGATCCAAAAGGGCTTGAGTGCCGGTAGAGTGCAAAGCTCTACTCTCAAACTGGTTGTAGAGAGAGAACGTGAGATCAAAGCCTTTAAGCCTGAAGAGTATTGGACCATTGATGCGCTTTTCCAAAAAAATATTGATGCCTCTATTTATGATTATAATGGGTTAAAGATAGAAAAACTTACTATTAAGACCGAAGCAGATGCATTAGAGATCACTACTGCTGCAAAGGGTGAATCTTTTATAGTAGCATCTATAGACAAGACCAAAAGAAAAACAAAAACACCTCCTCCATTTATGACCTCAACACTCCAACAGACAGCATCCACACAGTTAGGTTTCTCTCCTAAAAAGACAATGATGGTTGCCCAAAAGCTGTATGAAGGTGTCAAAACAGACAAAGGAACCATGGGTGTCATTACCTATATGAGAACAGACTCAATGAACCTTGCCAAAGAAGCTGTAGAATCTGCAAGAGAGTACATCAAAACGACCTATGGGGACAAATATCTTCCGAGTAAAGCCAAAAATTATGTCACAAAATCTAAAGGTGCACAAGAAGCACACGAAGCTATACGCCCTACTATGGTTGAATTTGACTCAAAAATGGCTGCTGATTATCTCTCTGTAGATGAACTTAAACTTTACAGACTCATCTACAACCGTTTCCTGGCTTGTCAAATGACAGAAGCAGAACTTGAGTCACAAAGCATACTTTTTAAAGGGGATAAATGTACCTTTAAAGCAAGTGGAAGAAAACTTCTTTTTGACGGTTTTTACAGAGTTACCGGGCACAGTGACAAAGACAAACTCTTACCTGATCTGGAAAAAGGTCAAGCTGTAAGCCTTGATGACATCAAGCAAGAGCAACACTTTACGGAACCACCGGCACGATACAATGAAGCAAGTCTTATTAAGAAACTGGAGTCGCTTGGCATAGGTCGTCCAAGTACGTATGCTCCTACAGTAACAACACTTCAGACACGCAAATATATAGAGTTGGAGAAAAAACGTATTCATCCTACAGAAGTGGCATTTACTGTTACAGAAATGCTTGAAAAACATTTTCCTGAGATCGTTGACAGTAGCTTTACAGCCAACATGGAAGAGACACTTGACGAAGTGGCTGAAGGGAAGACAGACTGGCAGACTATTTTGAAAGCATTTTATACTCCTTTTCTGCAAAAAGTAGAAGAGGGTAAAAAAAGTATTAAGAGCCTAAAAGTGGCGATTCCTACCGGTGAAGACTGTCCTAAATGTGGTTCTGAACTGCTTTTAAGAAAAGGGCGTTACGGTGAATTCATCGCCTGTTCAAATTTCCCTAAATGTAAATATACTAAAAATACTGATGGAACTGAAGTAGAAGGTCCGGAAGAGACAGACGAAAAATGTGAAAAATGTGGCTCAATGATGGTGATAAAAAATTCCAAAAGAGGTAAATTTCTTGCCTGTTCTGCCTACCCGAAATGTAAAAATGCAAAATCACTTGAACCTGCAAAAGAACTTGCAGTTCCTTGTCCCGAATGTGGGGGGAAATTGCAAGAGAGAGAAGGTAGAAGAGGTAAGTTCTTTGGTTGTGTCAACTACCCTAAGTGTAAATTCATTGCCAACTTTGAACCTGTTGACAAAAAATGTCCTGAATGCAACTATACCATGGGCATCAAAACATTAAGAGGTAAAGAAGTTTACGAATGTTTTAAATGTAAACATAAAATCGAGGCAACCGAAAGTAAATAATGACAAATAACAAACAAATATTTTTATGTGCCATCAACAATATTCTTAGTGGTACCTGCCAGGAAGACTGTAAATTCTGTACCCAAAGTGTCAGGTATCATGCAGATATTGAACGTTATAACTATAAAGATATTCCCACTATTGTTCAAGAGGCAAAATTGGCGAAAGAACACGGTGCACTTGGATATTGTCTTGTTACTGCAGGCAAAGGTCTTGATGATAAAAAAGTAGATTTTGTTGCACGGGCAGCCCAAGCCATTAAAGCTGAAGTTGAGGGGCTAAACCTTATAGCCTGCAATGGTACCGCAACAAAAAAGCAACTACAGTACCTCAAAAAACATGGGTTAGACAGCTACAATCACAACTTGGAAACTTCAGAACGTTACTATGCAGAAATTTGCCAAACACATGCCTGGAGTGAACGTTATGAAACGTGTGAAAATGTCAGATCTGTAGGCTTGGCACTCTGTTCTGGAGGTATATTCGGTATGGGTGAGACTTCTGAAGACAGGGATCAACTTCTAAGATCGATCACCTCATTAAATCCGGAGTCAACTCCACTTAATTTTTATCATCCTAACCCTGCACTCCCGATCAAAACACGTAATATTGAAGCAGAAGAAGCACTCTCTATTATCAGCAAAGCACGCAGACTTTTAGGTAATGATACACTGCTTATGGTTGCGGGGGGAAGAGAGCTTCTCTTTAATGGGCAAGAGCATAAAATGTTTGAAGCCGGAGCAAATGCTATTGTGATCGGAAACTATCTTACAACAGCCGGACTTGAACCAAACAAAGATAAAAGTATGTTAGATTCTCTAGGATACAAAGTGGCTACTTCCTGTGATACACAGTAATATTACACTTATACTTACTCTCTCTTTACTGATCTGGGGTACTCCATTTGTATCTAAGCTCATTCGTATACCTATCCCTCCTGTAGAGATCATTCTAGGTTCGATCTTTGCTTATATTGGGCTTGTCAGTCATAATGAGTATTTCGATCTTATCGCAGAGGTAGGATTTTTGTATCTTATGTTTCTTGCAGGAATGGAAGTGGATCTGAAGCAGATAACAAAAAGCCCAAGAAATGTCATACAAAAAGCTATCCTCTTTATCGCTTTTATGTCTCTGTTTTCCATCACCCTGGGTATGATATTCCGATTGAACACTATTACTATTATCTCCATGCCTCTTATCTCCATAGGGCTGCTTGCCTCTTTGACTAAAACCTATGGTAAAGATCAGCCATGGATAAAATTGGCATTTATCGCAGGTGTTTTAGGAGAGATAGTAAGTATCGCTGCACTTACTATCTTTGATGCAGCCAGTACAACAGGTTTCAATATAGCACTTATTATAAAAATAGGATATCTCCTCTTCTTTATTGCCTCTGTCTATATGCTGTATAAACTGTTAAATCTTCTTTTTTGGTGGTTCCCTGAACTAAAAAATATTCTTGTTCCAAAGTTAGATACTTCAGACCAGGATATACGTTTAGCAATGGCTCTATTTTTCATTCTTATAGCTGTTATGCTCTCTTTGGAACTTGAGCTTGCATTGGGTTCATTTATTGCAGGAATCGCAATTTCAGCATTTTTCCATCACGAGAAGAAGTTGGGAGAAAAGATGTCAAGTCTCGGGTTTGGGTTCTTGGTTCCTCTGTTTTTCCTGCATGTAGGAGCATCATTTGACCTGAAATCACTTATGGTTGAGGGAGTTGTATCGGGGGCTTTGCTTATTACTACCTTGATGATACTATCAAGAATTCTTGCGGCTGTTGTACTTAAAAAGATAAGTGGTTCAAGAGATGCGCTTCTTGTAGCACTGTCTCTCTCTATGCCGCTGACTCTTCTTGTTGCTGTTGCAACAATAGGGTATGAAACTAAATTATTGGATCTGTTGAGTTATTATCAACTCATTTTAGCAAGTATCTTTGAGATCTTGATCTCAATGACTGTCATTAAAGTATTACAGTCGAGAAGAAAAGAAGATTAATCTTCTTTATCCATTTCTTCTACTGCATCGCTATATTCTTTTTCAGCTTTTTCCGCTGCCTCTTTCTCTTCATGTTCAATATTAACTTCTAATGCAGCTTTTTTTGCAGCTTCTTCTTGTTCTTTGGCAACTTTTTCTGCAGCTAGCTTTTCAGCTACTGCTTTTTTTGCCTCTTGCTCCAAAAATTCTCTCGCAAGTCTCTCTTTTTCAAGTTTTAGTTTGACTAACTCTGCCTCTTCTTTCTTTTTCTTCTCAGCCTCAAGTTTAGCTAGTGCCAATTTTTCTTGCTCTTCTTTAAGCTTTGCTCTCTCTTGCTCTATACGTTTTTGATCTTCTTTAACTTTTTTAATTCTCTCTTCTTCTGCCGTTGCCTCCTGCTTTAAAGCAACCTCTTTCAATTCTCCAAGAAGCACATCCTGATCTTGTTCTATTTTTTTAAGATTTGTATTCAACTCAAATGGGTTTTCTGCTGCTATTGCACTTATACATGCCAACACAGCCCCTGCTAATAAATATTTTCTGATAGTCTTACTCCTTAGGTTCCAATTGCTTTAATTCAAAAAACTCTTTTTGGAGTCTTTGATTCTCGGCTTTTAATGCTTTTTCTTCTTGAACTAAACCTTGTTTTTTCTCTTCTAACTGGTTCCAGACAGTCAATGAGTTTTCACCATATATTAAAATACCGACATAAATACCAAAAAGTAAGATACATATGGCTGTCACCAAAAATGTTTTAAGTGACAATCCGGCAAGAGCTTCTGCTTTTTGAATAGTTCCCAAATATTTACTCTCTACATTTTTTACTTATTTAGTAAAAAGTGTAGCTCCCAAATATTCAAATTGGCCTAGTTCAGCTTCAATTTCCAGAAGTCTGTTGTATTTAGCGATTCTATCAGATCTAGCCGTTGAACCTGTTTTAATTTCTCCCGTATTCAATGCTACTGCAAAATCTGCAATAAAGGTATCTTCACTCTCTCCTGAACGGTGACTCATCACACACATATATCCAGATCTTTGAGCAAGTCTGACTGTCTGCATTGTTTCAGAAACGGTTCCTATCTGATTTGGTTTGATCAAAATAGAATTAGCTATATCTTTTTCTATCCCTTCTGCAAGAATAGAAACATTCGTAACGAACAAGTCATCACCTACAAGCTGTATTTTATCTCCAAGAATCTCTGTAAGTTCTTTCCACCCTGCCCAGTCATCTTCATCCAAACCATCTTCAATAGATACTATCGGGTACTTCTCACACATATCTGCATAATAAGCAATAAGTTCAGAACTTGTAATTTCTCTATTTTCAGACTTAAGAACATACAGTCCCTCATCATTTGTCAATTCACTTGCAGCAACATCCAATGCAATTGCAATTTCTTCACCAGGTTCATATCCTGCTTTTTCAATCGCTTTGATGATCACTTGTATTGGTTCTTCATTGCTCTTAAGATTTGGTGCAAATCCACCTTCATCACCAACTGCAGTACTCTCACCCATCTCATCAATGATCTTTTTAAGCGTATGATACACTTCTGCACAGGCTCTAAGACCTTCAGAAAATCTATCGAATCCTACTGGCATAACCATGTATTCTTGAAAGTCTACAGAGTTATTTGCATGCTCTCCACCATTAATAATGTTTAACATCGGAACAGGCATCACAACGGCATTCGCCCCACCAAGGTAACGATACAAAGGCATACCCATACTTTGAGCAGCAACACGTGCAATTGCCATAGAAACACCCAGAACGGCATTTGCTCCCAAATTACCATAGTTCTCTGTTCCATCTACCTCTTTCATAGTAAGGTCTATCTCTGCTTGATTGAAAGGACTAAGACCCACCAAGGCATCACAGATCGGACCGTTTACATTTTCACATGCCTGAAGTACACCTTTACCCATATAGCGATCACCACCATCACGAAGCTCCAGTGCTTCACGTTTACCGGTACTCGCTCCACTAGGAACAATGGCACTTGCAGTAGTACCATCACTTAAACTTACTGTCGCACGAACCGTAGGGTTACCTCTACTATCCATTACTTCTGTTGCTACGATCTCATCGATAAAAATCATCTATATCCTTTTTTGGGGCATCTCTAATAACCCTATATTTCATTTAGCTATTATTTTATCAAAATTCACCCTATATTTGAATGAATATCAAAAAAACAGAAATTATGGAGGATTCTATTAGAAGTTTATAACGAAGGGAATGTATATTTTTGATCGTGTCGTCGTGCTATTATCACAAATTTTTATTTTTAACTTTAGGAATTGACCCCCTAATGAATAGCTTATATATCCAGAGGGTCAATACATTTTTAATTTAGTCGTCTTGCATTTCACTTTCATCTACAGTAAGTGCTGCCCCATAACCTAATGCTTCTTTGATCTTACCTTCAATTTCAGCCATCATTTCCGGATTTTCTTTTATGGTGATCTTGGCATTCTCTTTACCTTGTCCCAACTTCTCAGAACCATAGGAGAACCATGCTCCGGATTTATCAACAATATCCATTTTTACACCATAGTCTATGAGTTCACCCACAAAAGAGATCCCCTCTCCAAACATGATGTCAAACTCTGCTTGTCTGAATGGAGGAGCCACTTTATTTTTAACAACTTTTGCTTTTACTCGGTTACCGATACTTGATTCACCCTGCTTAAGTGTAGCAATACGTCTTACATCAATTCTTACAGAACAGTAAAACTTCAATGCATTACCACCCGTTGTGGTCTCAGGTGAACCATAGCCCATAGTACCGATCTTCATACGGATCTGATTAATAAAAATTACCGTGGTGTTTGTTTTGTGTAAAATCGCTGTCAGTTTACGGAGTGCCTGTGACATAAGCCTTGCCTGAAGTCCAACGTGTGTATCTCCCATATCTCCTTCTATCTCAGATTTTGGTGTAAGTGCTGCAACTGAATCTACTACGATCAGGTCAACTGCACCTGATCTTGTTAGTGTTTCCAATACATCCAATGCCTGCTCACCAAAGTCTGGCTGAGAAACAAGAAGGTTATCTGTATCTACCCCTAGATTTTTTGCATAAACCACATCAAGAGCATGTTCGGCATCTATAAAGGCACAAACCATATCTTTTTTCTGTGCAGAAGCAATTGTTTGTAGTGCCAAAGTTGTTTTACCTGAAGATTCGGGTCCATAGATCTCTATAATACGGCCCTGAGGAATCCCGCCAATGCCAAGTGCCATATCTAACCCTAGAGAACCTGTAGAGATCGATTCGATCGGTTCAAATTCCTTATCTCCAAGTCTCATAAGCGTACCTTTACCAAACGTTTTATCTATCTGTTTGATCGCCATATCCAGTGCTTTTTGTTTGTTCGCGTCCATTGCCATTGTCATATCCTTAACCTTCATATGTTGAATTTTATCTAAATAAATAGATATTGTTTAGTCATATTGGCAGTTTAGTACAAATTTTAGAAAAAGCTCAAAAATATGTCAAATTGACATATTTTTTATAAAATTTCTTTTTTTAGAGCCTTATGATAAAATACACAAACAATAAAATATAAAGAGTTACTATGCCAAAAACCATTCAACTAGCCCATTCACCAGATGCAGATGATATATTTATGTACTTTGCCATTAAATTTGGTTGGGTTGACACGAAAGACTATGAATTTACAAATATTGGACTGGATATTGAAACACTGAATGTTGAGGCAATGAAAGGTACCTATGATGTATCTGCCATAAGTTTTGGCATGTACCCGCTTATTAAAAATGAGTATGCACTGCTTCGCACTGCTGTTAGCTTTGGTGAAGGCTATGGACCCAAACTCATACGACGCAAAGACAAAAAGCTCAAACGAAACTTCAAAGTAGCACTTTCCGGAAAGTACACAACCAATGCTATGTTGTTTAGGATATATTATCCTGATGCAAGACCTGTATATATGGATTTTCTTGAAATTGAAGATGCCGTTGTCTCTGGAAAGGTAGATGCAGGAGTACTCATTCATGAATCTATCCTGGATTTTGATGAGAGTCTTGAAGTAGAAAAAGAGGTGTGGGATATTTGGGTTGAACTGGCAGGTAAAGACTTGCCCTTGCCTCTTGGTGGAATGGCAATAAGAAGAAGTCTTCCTCTTAGCCGTGCCATAGATATAGAAAATATCCTCATAGATGGTGTCAAAGTAGCTAACGACAGAAAAGAAGAACTTTGTGCAAAGCTTGAAGAAAACAATCTTGTACGTATTTCAGATGAAATGCTCAAAAAATATCTGGACATGTATGCATCAGACGAATCAGTTGAGTTATCACCACTTCAATTAAAAGCTCTTGATACTTTATATGAACTAGGCTTCAAACACGGTTTATGGGATACACCTATCAAAACAGAAGATTACCTTATCCCAAAAGAGTATGAAGCGTTGCGGAACAGTTAAATGTTTTTTAAAACCATTGACTTCTCAAAATATTCAAGCATTAAAGTAGGACAACCAACAGAAGTACTTATACTTGAAAAAGGTGATTCCATCCCCCAAGACAGATATCTCATCGGTGGGGCGAACAATTTATTGGTTTCGCCAAATCCTCCTCCTCTGATGATGTTGAGTAAAGATTTTGCAGACATAGAGAGAGAAGACGGTATGCTCATCATTGGCTCTGCAATGCCCACTGGTCGTATTGTATCCTATGCAAAAAAACACAATATCTCCGGTTTCGAATTTTGTTCAAAACTGCCAGGTACCCTTGGGGGTATGCTGGCAATGAATGCGGGAGTAAAAAATTATGAAATATTTAATATTTTACACTCTATAGAAATCAATGGCAAATGGATTGCAAAAGAAGATATTGAGCATGGTTACCGTTTTGCAAAACTGGGCGGTATCGCCACTGCTGCAAAGTTTAAAATTGTCAAAGGTTTTGATCAAGAACTTCTCAATGAACATCTCACTCTTCGTTCCAACCAACCACACGATCCAAGTGCCGGTTCTGCTTTTAAAAATCCTGAAGGAGATCATGCCGGAAGGCTGATTGAAGCGGTAGGATTAAAAGGTTTTAGAAAAGGTGATATGGCTTGGAGTGAAGTCCATTCAAATTTTTTAGTTAATTTGGGGAATGGTAAATTTGATGATGCTAAATATCTTATAGATCTAACCAAGCAGAAAGTTTTACAAGAATTTGGAATAGAGCTTAAAGAGGAAATAAAGATCCTCTAAAACCATCTCTATACTTAATTAGTACCTGTACAGCGTACACATCTAATAAAGTTTGACTCTTTTTTAACTCTTTTATATATATATGCATCTGCAGGATAAACTACATAATATTTACCCTCAGTTGTAGGTGTTGATGACCAAAAATCTTTATCTCTAAAATAGCTAAATACTTGTCCTTCTATTCTATGAACTTCTGATAACTCATCACTCGTAGGCAGTCTCCAATCAGTGTATCCTGCATAGTTAAGTCTACGACAGTACTTTGCTGCATGATTCCACTTCCCTACTTTACCTGCAGAACGGTTGTTTGCATATGCTCCATCTTCAGCATCTACATATTTTTGATCCTGCCACATAAGATTTACATCTTTCTGAAGATATGTCTTGTCTGCATAACATGCATTCGGGATATCTTCAACCGGTGCGACATTGCCACCTGCCATAAGCAGTGCTGTAGATAAAAATAACCATAGAGTTAAAACTGTTTTCTTCATTAATTTCTCCTTCAAAGTCCAATATTATTCAATATAATAATATAACATTTATCAATTTAAGATAAAACTGTACATTTTTTTGCATTATATTAATCAGAACTATAGACAATTAAACTCTCTGAATAATCTAGCTATACTTAACATTTCCAGATTTTTATCTAGACAAGGCACTCTTTTGAACACCTATTATAAGTAACTAAGTTATTTCAGAAATTTAAGAATGAATCTCTATCTTCACACCTCTTTGAACTGCTTTCCATAGTGTATCCATGGCAAGGTTGGGTACAGCCATACACCCCTCTGTCCAATCATGTGCCAAAGTATAGTTGTCGCCACGTCCATCTGCATTCCATTTAGGTTGTCCATGAATCGTAATATAACCACCAGGATTAACACCATTTGCTCTAGCTCTTGCTTTATCCACTGCATTTGGATATGAGATCATCAAAGATTTATAGAGTCTGTCATCACACTTCTTTCTCACAATAGTGTAAAACCCTTCTGGTGTTCTGTAGTCACCTGCTTTTACTTTGTTCCCTTTATCTCCATTTTTTCCTAAAGAGAATCGGAATTCATCAATTTGTTTGCCATTACGATAGGTATACAGTGTTCTTTTTTTCTTATAAACCACTATTTTGTCTATTTTGTTACTATGGTCTATCTCTGCACCTCTAGACATGGTCTGTATACACTCTTTTGTTGCATACGGACTTTTATCCAGTTTTCCAAATGAAGCTTGCTTATTACATCCCGACATTAGAAGACCCAATGTTATGGCCACTATACCTATTTTTAATTTCATTTTTCCTCCAATCATTAAATTTTAACCCCAATCTTCATTTTTATGTTTTGCTTTGTGTTTATCTTTCTTGTAAGAAGAACCATTTTTCAATTTTTGTAAACGATTCAAATTACTCATTTCAGCATTTCTAACATCATTAAAAGCTTTATCATCAAAAAGTTCTACTGAACAAGTTTGATTATACAGTCTTTCTATATAGAGCTTAAGCTCTTGATGATACTCTGAATCAAGATGCACTTCTACTTTTTCATCAAACTTCTTTTTAAGCGCTTCAAATTTTACCATAAACGTCTCGGAACATACATTGTCATCTCTGAACATACGAAAAAGATTTTTACTTATTTTCTCTAACTCTGTGATGTATTTCTGACGATTGAATTTATCTATCTGCTTTTGAGTATATCTGATATTTATCCTTTACCGTATAGTGACAGGCACACCCTCACGTACTGCGTACCATAGCTCTTTCATTGCAGAATTGCTCACTGCTACACAGCCTTGTGTCCAATTACGGGAAAGTGTATAGCTATCACCCTTTCCACTTGCATTCCAGGTTGGTTGTGCATGAATCGTAATATCTCCACCAGGGCTTACTCCTCTGGCTGCTGCTTTTGCTTTATCTTGAGGTCTTGGGTAAGAGATACATAAAGAACGATAGTATTTCGGTGAACAAAGTTTACGATGGATCCAGAATTCCCCTTCAGGTGTTCTGTTATCCCCTTTTTGAACCTTGTGACCAATTGGATTTTTCCCTAATGAAACAGGAATGATACTTGTTACTTTATTGCCTTTATAGAGGTACATTTTACGCTCTTTTTTCACAACAACAATACGATCTATGCTTACCCCTTCTGAAAAGTCTTCAGCTTCTAAAAGCTCTTCTCTACATTCATCCAAGGAATATCTGTTTCCTTTGACTTCAGGGTCACCGCAACCGGCAATAAACAGCATAGACAGCGTGCCAATAAATAAAATGATTTTTTGATAAATATACATAAAGAGATTGTAACGAAAATAGATAAAAAGGTAAAGTAAAAAACTTTAATTAATGAGAAATAATGGGGAGTAGGCATCAAAGCCCAAAAAGGACTTTGAAAATATAATTATAGAGCAGCTTTTGCAGCAGCAAGAGCTTCTTCATAGTTAGGCTCTTCTGTAATTTCTGGAACAGTTTGCTTATAAGCAACTTTACCGTCTTTACCAACAACAAAGATAACTCTAGCTGTTACACCAGCTAAAGGACCGTCAGCCAAAAGAACACCATAAGCGTTTGCAAAATCTCTGTTTCTGAAGTCTGAACATACTTTAATGTTTTCGATTCCAGCTGCACCACACCATCTAGCTGCTGCAAATGGAAGGTCCATAGAAACTGTAATTACTTCTACACCGTCAAGTGACGCTGCTTCTGAGTTAAATCTTCTAGTCTCTGCATCACATACACCTGTATCTAGTGATGGTACTGCAACTACAAGTTGAACTTTACCTTCTCCACCAACTTGCTCATCTTGAAGCATTGGGTTACAATTTACTACTGTTACTACTGGTGCTGTATCACCTACGTTAATTTCTGTACCTGCTAGGTTACATACGATGTCATTTTTAAATGTTACTGTTGCCATTTAATATCCTTTAAATAATTTTGATAACCGTATTATAATCCAAATA
>Ga0209013_10004237_pt1 | contig 12617 bp, 9 predicted proteins | sample Cruoilmetagenom2_FD_187291 | JGI IMG/M metagenome (GOLD analysis project Ga0209013, IMG submission 187291) | Oil polluted marine microbial communities from Coal Oil Point, Santa Barbara, California, USA - Sample 2 (SPAdes) (version 2) | ecosystem: Environmental > Aquatic > Marine > Oil seeps ...
GGGTAATACTCCATACCGAATTAGGAGATATTTACGGCGTAATCGGAGCCAAACCGCCCCATGCAATGAAGGACGAAGAACGCAAAAAAATGGTAGAAGCCGAAAACATGTTCATTGATATAGGTGCAAAAGACGACAAAGACGCCGAAGCTATGGGAGTGATCCCGGGAGTCACGATCACCCTGGACCGCCAGTGTGTCCGCCTTGCCAATAACAGGGTCACAGGCAAATCATTTGACAACCGGGCCGGTTGTGTGCTCATGATCGAAGCCATGCGCATTATAAGTGAACTGGATGTAAAATCAACAATATATGCAGTGGGCACAGTCCAGGAAGAAGTGGGCCTCAAAGGTGCCAAGACCAGTGCTTTCGGCCTCGACCCTGATCTGGCCCTGGCCGCTGACGTTACAATCTCAGGTGACCACCCCGGTATAGAAAAGAAACACAGCACAATTGAAATAGGAAAAGGCCCGGCTATCACCATAGTCGATGCTGCCGGCAGGGGCCTTATTGCCACAGAAAAAGTCATCAAATGGTTAAAAGAGACCGCAAAACAGCACAACATCGACATCCAGCCTGAAGTAGCGGACGGCGGGACCACAGATGCAACAGCCATATACCTGACCAAATGCGGCATTCCTACTTCAGTAATAAGTGTTCCTTCAAGATACATCCATTCCCCTGTAGAGGTAGTAGACCTTGAGGATATTAAAAAAGGAGCTGAGCTCTTAGCCAGGGCTGTAGAAAGTGCTGCAAAATTTTTCTAAATATTTACAATGAAATACAATAAAGGTGACCTAAAGGATGGCTGAAGCCACATATATTCTTGGCATCCTGGCAGTCGTCCTTTTAATGGGTATTGGAGGCCAGCTTTTAGGCAAGTTCCTGAAAATGCCCAGTATAGTTTTCCTGCTCCTTTTCGGCATAATCCTGGGACCGGAAGGACTGAACATTGTGGATATGACCGGTTTTGAAAATGAACTGGAAGCCATCGTTGCGCTTTCTGTGGCAATAATAATATTCGATGGTGGACTGCAGATAAATATCAGGCACATCAGGAAACTCCAGAAGAATATTCTTAACATAATAACCATCGGAGTATTGATTACATTCACCGGGGCATCGATCACAGCTTATTATCTCCTGGATATAGAACCAGGCATGGCCATGTTATTCGGTGCACTGACCTGTGCCACCGGTCCCACAGTAATAACGCCACTGGTAAAGCAGATCCATGTAAACCAGAAGATCAGCAAGATACTTGAGACAGAGGGCGTACTGAACGATCCCATTAGTGTAATTCTGGCAGCATTGATATTTGAATGGATACTGCTGGACATATCCGGGATTAGTGCACTGGGATACATGGCAGTCAAAGTTGGCATGGGTTCGATTCTAGGAGTGTTCGGAGGAATAGTACTTACATATATCCTGCAAAACTTTTCCATAGTCACAGCCCAATATGCCCGTCTATTAACTTTGACAATGGTACTGCTTACCTTCACTTTTGCCGAGATCTTCGGGGAAGGTTCCGGAATACTAGCCGTGGCCATACTTGGCCTGATCATAGGTTCCAAAGATATTGCCCACAAAGAATCGATAAAAGAGTTCAAAGGCGATCTGGTGATAATACTGCTTTCCATTATCTTCATTCTTCTGGCCTCCATGATACGTTTTGAATATATCTGGAATATTGGCATTATGGGTGTTGCAGTGATCCTGATATTATTATTTTTAATCAGGCCCACAGCGATTATGCTATCTACTGTTAATTCCATGCTATCATTTAAGGAAAAAACCTTTATTTCAGTTATATCACCTCGTGGCGTTGTACCTGCATCCATGGTTACTTACTTTGCCATACGAATTAAAGGATTAAACCACACTGCAGACGGGGTGGATGTACTTGTAGGACTGGTATTTTTAACTGTCATCTTTTCAGTCCTGCTGCCCGGTATTTTTGCCGGGACACTTGCAAAAAGATTAGGAGTAATACCAATGGAAATATTGATCATAGGAGGAGGAGGAGTGGGCAGGGAGCTCGCCCAGAGATTTGATAAACGCGGTGAAAATGTGGTAATAGTTGATACTGATGAAAGTAACTGCCGGAAGGTCATGGAATTGGGAATAAAAGCAATACAGGGCGACGGCAATGACTTGAATATCCTTGAAAAGGCTGGTATCAGGCATGCAAAATATATAGTAGCAACCACGGACAAGGATAACGTTAACCTGCTGTCGTGCCAGATAGCGAAAAGCAAATTCGGGTTTTCAAGCGACATGCTGGTTGCCAGGGTGAATGACTCAAACAACATACCGCTATTCTCTGAGATGGGAATCAGGTCAATGAGTCCTATAAATTCTGCAGCTATTATTCTTGAGAACATGGTCGGGCGCAATGACCTTTTCACAATGTGTGAAGTAGGTACAAAAGGTGATATCATAGAGGCCAACATCAGCAACCCCAAGATTATTGGCAAGGCTATCAAAGATATTGATGTCCCAAAAAATAGTCTCATCGTGCTGATACAGCGTGGGGATCAATCTATTATCGCCCACGGGGACACTATACTTGAAGAAGGTGACCAGATTACTATTATCGGTCATTCCGGAGCAGCAGCAGAAGCTGCAATTATCATGCAGTGAGCAAGTGGTCAAGTATGAATGTTCTGGTAATAGGTGTTAATACGCGCCACATAGCCTGTTCTGCCAGCCGGGTCGGGTACACAGTATATACACGTAGCAAGTTCAATGATCTAGACTTAAAAGCCTGCTCTGGCAGGTCAATAATTCAAGACATACCTGATGACTATGACCTGGATCTACTAAAACTCGTGCCATCCATCAGGAAACTTCTTCCTGTTGATTTTATAGTACTAGGGCCTGGGTTCGAACACCTGGGTTACTGGTTGGAAGAAATAACCCAGGGAAATGTTCCCGTACTCAATAATCCAACACATATTTTTAATAAAATTTCTGATAAGGCCTGGCTGGCAGAGAAGTTAAAAATCCTGAACCTGCCTCACCCTTTTACAATTTCACTGGATTGCCTTGATACACCTGAAGACTGGACTGGTGGCTATCCAGCCATTATTAAACCAAGGTTAGGGGCCGGTGGAATGGAAAATCGGTTGGTGAGTGATATAAAGGACCTTGAAATGACAATGGCTTTGCCTGAGTGTGGACAATACCTGCTACAGGAATATATTAAAGGCACTGTGGCAAGCGTATCTGTTATATCTACAGGTAAGCAAGCCGTCGCTATTGCTGTTAATGAACAGCTTGCCGGTATTGATATGCTTACAGGGATGCCTTTTGCATATTGTGGTAATATCACGCCTTACTTATCTGATCACAATGAATGGATGCGTGAAACTTCCATAAACCTAGCCGTGGAACTGGAATTGATTGGTTCAAACGGGGTGGATTTCATAATAACTGACAAAGGACCAGTCGTCCTTGAGGTTAATCCCCGGTTCCAGGGAAGCATCGATACAGTTGAGCAATCGACCGGGCTCAACATTTTCCGGATGCACCATGAATCTTTCCAGGGAAAGCTGCCCATGTGTGGGGACAGCCAGTGCTTTTCCATCAAGACAATATTCTTTGCCCCGCAAAGGCTTGTGATCGAAAAAAAGGAATATGATTATTTAGTACAATGTTATAATAATGGTACGGCTGCCGATGTCCCTTCAAAAGGAACTGTGTGTGAAAAGGATGAACCAGTGGTATCGTTCTTAGCAAAAGGCAACAACAAGATTGAAGTTGTCAGGCAGGCAGAGCAGCTTGTTAGTGGTCTAATTGACATTATTTAAAATGCTCATACGGAAGTTTAATGTCTTTATAGCACACAGTGAGTGAATAGGTGAATAATTTTGGTAAATCTGGATGATCCGGTTATTCAAGGTCTTTTATTGAATTTGGTTGGAGAAGAAGGAATGAACGTTGTTATGAACATGCCTGATGGGGAGATAACTGATGATGGGGTGGCTGAGATAACGAATGTTCCATTGAATATTGTCAGGCGAACTCTTTACATTCTTTTTGAGAATCGGCTTGCTACTTACAGACGTGAGAGGAATAAGGACAGTGGCTGGCTAACATACTTGTGGAAGATGGAACTTAATGGCATTAATAAATTGCTTGAAGCTGAAACTGATAAATTTATTCGAAATCTCAATACCAAGCTTAAATTTGAAAATGATAATATGTTCTATGTTTGCAAGAACAACTGTGGTCGATTCGTATTTGATATTGTGGCTGAGTTAGAGTTCTTATGCCCGAATTGTGGTGAGGATGTGATCTTTGAGGATAATGAACTTGTCAAGCAGACTTTGGAAAAACGGATAAATGAGTTGACATAAGCTTGATGCCTGATAAAAACGCTGCTATTGAATTGCTCAGTCTGGCCGGATGCAGTGATAGTGTAATAAGTCACAACATAGTGGTTTCAGATTATGCAAGTGAACTGGCTGGGAAAATCCATCAAAACGGGTATGCTGTAGATATCGAACTTGTGCAGATTGGAGCACTACTTCATGATATCGGTCGATCACGAACACACGACATCAGGCATGGGGTGGAAGGGGTCATTATGGCAAAGGAATTCGGGCTTGATGATGAGATAGTTGACATTATCAGGACCCATATTGGTGCAGGGATTACACCAGATGATGCTGCTTCACTGGGTCTTCCGCCAGATAGGTATATTCCTTTAACCTTGGAAGAAAAGATAGTGGCTCATGCAGATAATCTGGTTGAGGATGAAACAAAGGTCTCTATCTCAGAAAAAGTTAAAATCCTTATTAAAAAAGGACGAAATAAAAATATCGTTGAAAGAATTATCCACTTGGACAATGAGATTGAAAATATGATCGGCTAAAGGTTTTCGGGATCGTTTTTCAGTACCGCACTCCACCACCATTCTGCCATGTCCTTAAGGTCTTTGCTGAATTGTCCGGAAAGTCTGTATTCACCGTTCTTGTTACTTATAAGGCCAGCTCCAAGTAGTTTATTCCTCATTGAATAGAATGAAGCTTTTCCCACACCTAATTCTTCTGAGATCTCTTTCCATTCATTTGTTTTTAGCGAGTCTTTGTTTTTCTGACGTTCTTCTATAATTATAAGAAATTTTTGGCCCCTTGTAGCTGTTCTTTCTTCCTGGAAGATACGCCGCATCAGATCATAATATGGGTCCCGGGAACGGGTTATCCGGGTATTTGATTCTGATCGTACTATTATTGTAGTGGAGGTTCTCGGAGCTTCTTTTACAAGTGTCATTTTTTGTTCAATGCTTTGCTATTGGGATTGTAATTATCAATAAAAGTAGCAACAGGCAATACTTAAGTGGGCTTGGGTTTAATTAATGCAGATTTCACCATTTCTGCATAATCTTCTTTTAGCGTATAGACTATTGGTGTTTTATAGGACTCTTTATGCGCCCTGAGTATTCCCAGCTTTGAATGCACATAGCCCACCATTGATGCGACCACATTATGTGAAACATCATATTTCTTAGAAAGGATTTTATGTATTGCATCAACAGTAGTCTCTTTTATTTGTATGAAGATGTTCAGGAGTGTATTTCTTATTCCTACGGTATCAAGCTCAAGATACTTTTCCAGACGTTCCTTGATTCTTCTTTTAAGGGATCTCATAACATACGCTCCATGAAGAAAAATTATCATTTATTACGTTTATGATTATATTAATTTTCGCAGTTTTAATATATATATGTTTCTACTAATCCACTGTGGATAAAAACTCCAGAGTAAGTATCATTAGTATCTCTCACTTTTTTATACATATTTTCATTACTTCAGCTTAATCCGAGGTTCATTGAAAATTTTATTTGAGGGAATTGTAACTTCGATAATAACTTTGTCAATCCAAATAAATTTTTTGGACATGGAACAATATATATACTGTCTAAACAATTTAATTGATTTTTAATATTTAATATATAGTATTTTTAGAAATTAATAATATTTAATATATATTAATCTATAGATTCGTCTGTTTGGAAACAACGACGAATAGTAATAAAATTACGTGAAAATATAACCAGTGGTTATTTAATTATGTTGTCTTCTTTATGGACTGTTTACTGTTGTTTTGTTTCAAGATGATTCATATATACTATAGGATTAATTTGTGTATTCAACATTATATATCGGGAGGATTATGTTTTATGCATATCATAGTGTAGTTTTATGTCTCAAACTTCATATTCCCATAGTTTATGTAATCAATGATATTACAAAAATATATTATAGATTATTCATTCCTGGGCCGGACTATATACTATAGGAACTTCCGGATGGCTTGAAACTAGTAAATTAATATATTAATATGATTTTATTTTTTTCAATTGTTTTGCAATTTTCACCTATATTTCAAACACCATATTGTGTACAAAAGTGGTACTCTTTTCAATGACATTTACTATATATAAATATAGGCTTATAAAAACAGAATACCATCCTACTTTTCAAATAAAATGAATAAGTACAGTCGATTTGAATGGTGAGAGAGATTTATCTATATACTATATATATATATATAGTATATTATATTTATTTTATCGCATATAATATATTATATATGGACAATTGTGAATAAAATAATATATATGTTATATTGTATATAATTTAGATCGATTTATAAAAACAGCAGTATATAAATAATACTATATAAATAATACTATGTGGATTGTGATATGTGGACGCCAATATATAAATGATAATAATAATAATAATAATAATAATAATAATATATGATTTTGTAGATTCCAATTTGAAATGATTTTAAAATTTGCATTAATATACTATAACTTGAATAATATCACAATTTATATAACATTTTATTATGAGAATAATACCAAATATTTTATTTCAAATGAAACCGCTATCCATTAAATATGTATAGAAAAAAATATACAGGTTGCCTGTTGGGAAGTGCTGTTGGGGATGCACTTGGAATGCAAACAGAAGGTATGAGTCCCGCAGAGATTAAACAAAGATTCAATATAGTGTTTGATTACGGACCAGGTATGCCGGGAAGTCCTAATGAAAAACTTAGACCAGGGCAATATACTGATGATACAGAACAAACATTGATCCTTGCACGCAGTATCGTAGAAGCTGGTAAATTCAACCCTGTGCTTTTCTCAAAGAAACTTGTTGAACATTATGCAATGATCATATCAGAACCCGGATCAAATAGAGGTTGGGGCTATACAAGCCTTGATTCATGCAAACAGTTACAATCTGGTATTTCATGGAATGAATCAGGTGGTGATTCACCCACATGCGGTTCATCAATGCGTATATCACCCATTGGACTGCTTTATCCGGATAACTCAGACCAACTCGAAAGAACCGCAGTAGAATCATCATTACCAACCCATAAACATCCCGAATCCATCGCTGGTGCAGTGGCCGTAGCATCTGCAGTTTCCCTTGCCATAACAAATACCAGCCCCGATATTGTTTTAAGGACTGCCGGCAGCCTTGCCAAAAAGTATAACCCTATGCTGGGCAACAAAATTTATTCCATTGAAAAAATGAGATATATGCCCGAGGTTAGTGCATTCTCTGCAATAGGCACTTCCATTATGACAAAGGATGTAGTACCTTCAGCTTTTTATTGTTTTTCTAAAAATCCGCTTGATTTTTCCAAGGCCATACTTTCTGCTATTAATGCAGGCGGGGATACTGATTCGATTGCTGCCATCACAGGTGCTGTCAGTGGTGCTTATCTTGGATTAGACGCTATTCCCAAAAAATGGCTTGATGGGCTTGAGAACCGTGAAGAGATCGAATCACTTGCTCTTGAACTGTGGGAAATCGGCAGACATAATATGAAAGAGTGAGTCTATGTTTCCAGACCATGACCGATGATCCAATAAGAGCCGTAATCCCCTTTAAAAAGGAGAATGCTAAATCAAGACTATCAGAAGTACTTTCCAAAACCCATAGGCAAGAGCTTGCTCTTTGTATGTTATTTGATGTCACAAGTGCGCTGGAAAAGTCGGGGAAATTTAATGAGATCGATATTTTGAATTCTTCATTTTCCAGTATTATGAATACTAAATTTCCATTAAATATCAATGTTCTGCTAAATGAGAAAAGCCTGAACGATGCATTGAACGAATACCTCCGAAAATCTGCAGAACACTGGGATGGTGCAGTGCTTATTATAATGGCAGATATGCCGCTGGTTACTGAAAAACAGATTATCGAACTTACAAATATGACTGCTGATGTGGTAATAGCTCCCGGTTCAGGTGGTGGGACCAACGCTTTACTTATACGAAATCCGGGTAAATTCCATGTGGATTATTACGGCACCAGTTTCCTTGATCACATGCGAATTACCAGGGAAGCTGGCCTGAGCGTGGATGTATATGATTCCTTTTTGGTTAGCACTGATATGGATGAACCCGATGACCTGGTGGAACTACTGATACACGGGCAGGGCAGGGCAGCAGATTATCTCAGGTCCGTCGGAATATTCCTTGATACCAAGACAGGTAAACTTGACCTGAAAAAAAAGTGAAAGTTTTTAATTTATTCTGTTTAAGTATGATAAATGGATCATAGCAAAAAAGATCGACCACAGAGAACATAGGAGTGCCGAGATAAATTCACACTCGCCAGTTGGTGCAAATCCAAACAGAGGAAAGGCTAGCTACCACCTCAGAACTTAAATCCCACACTCAGCTTGGTAACAGGCTGATGTTAAGCTGGGGGAAAGAAATACCAGACTGCAACGGAAGTAAATGTTATAAGCCCCAAAATACTGATTATCTTGGAAGCCGACGTTTTCTGTAAGACGGAAGGCAGCAATCACACCACCATTAGTTCGAACCTCCGGTCTTGGAATATAGCAGAAAGCTCTGGGACACGGCAAGGTAATGTAAGTTCAACGGGATCCCATACCGCAACATGGTACCAAATGGAAACTATGGGAGTGACACGATCAAAGGTGGAAAGACATGGACTCAAAAGAATCTCATCGGTGCTCTGAATCTCATAATTACTGGATGGACAAATTACCATCAATCAGTGGTTTCCAAAGACATATTCTCTAAACTTGATTATAGAGTGTGGAATATGCTCTGAAGATTGGGAAAAAGGAGACATCCCAAAAAGTCCAAGTCCTGGATTGCCAAGAAATATTGACATAGTGAAGGGACACGGAATTGGGTATTTGCTCCGAAAATAACATTTTCATGCTCATGGGTGTCCTCAAGGGTCATGAATGCTTTATACGGAAAAGACCAAGCTAAAACTCTTTTCAGATACAAAGATTGTGAGACATACACGTCTTAAACTAAACACGAATCCCTATCTTGACAAAGAATATTTCAATGCGCGAAGATATAAAAGGCATGCTCAGAAAACGTACATGAAATTCTTCGAATAGCATGCACTAAAAATGAAAGTGCCTAAAGGTACTTTCATGCTAAATAGCTGGCAAGCTTAAAACATCTGGAGTTCATTCATATCGCTTGTTCCAGCAGTTGTCCATTCTCCTTCAACCAGGTCTTTGCCTTTTCCATTGTCGGAGATTGGGCACGGACAATGTTGTTGAATTTAGGCGTGTGGTTAGTCTCTATGAGGTGGGCAAGTTCATGGATTATGATGTAATCAATGACAAACATCGGCGCTTTTATCAGCCGCCAGTTGAAATTGACGTTATTATTCACGGTGCAGGATCCCCAACGGTAGCGGCTATCCACAATTTTGACATCAGCAAAATTGACTCCAAGTTCGCGTGCATGATACTTGACCCGTGGGATAATCTTTTCTTTGGCCTTACTGATATACCATTCCCGCAAGGCCTCTGCTCGCTTATCTCTTTGTGCAACCGGAATAAGGAAACGCTGGGCGAACTGAATCCCAGATAAACCTGTTTTTACCATCTCAATTCGGTATTGACGACCCATATAAAGTGCAGACTCACCACTGACCAGTTCCTTCCCTGGTGCATGGGGCAGGTCCTTGTATTTCTGTGTGTGGCCTATTTTTTCGTATATCCATTGACGCTTTGACTCCACCACCTGCCGTATCTTTTCGTCAGTTGTTCCTTCCGGCGCATGCACCACTACGCTGCGATCTCGTTCGACAGTAATGGTCAGCTTGCGCCGTTTGGCCGATCTTTGAATTGTATAGGCCAGATCCATCGTAACTACTCCGCATAGAGAATGGTGTCGTTGTTTTTCTCGGAGATCTCCATGATCCGGCTGATGATCTGGGAACATTTTGACACGAGACCGGGGAGATTCGCAAACTCCGGCGCAAGCAATATCTTCTGAAGCTCAGCCTTCAATTTGTTGCGCGCAGGAATACTCCCAAAAAATCCGGTGAGCTTCAGTTCCCGTTCCACAGCCAGGAAGGACTTTTGTGTCAGGTCAACCAAGTGGCTGATCTTGTCCTCGCTGCTCATGCCATAGGAATCTGGTTCCTCTGCGACTTCGAAAGGCTTTCTTGCCGTTGCCATTGCTGCCATGCCTTCACCAAATATCTCCCGCACAAACATTCGGAAAAATGGCATTTGCTTCTTCCGGTGAAGCCCATAGGTTGGCTCCTTACTGGCATTGATAATGCGCTCCCGCAGCTTCTCCAGTTTTTCGTAGATCTTCTTCCAGTTGTCGCGGAAATCTTCAAATATCTTCGCCAGTGTCTCAGCAAAAGAGGCTTGAAGGTCCGGGTCATCATCCAGTTCAACATCAAGATGGTGACGAATGGCGTGCTCCACCTCTGCCGCCTTGGTCTTGGTGCGTTTGCGTTTACTGACATGTTTTTGAAAGTCTTCATCGAGGATTGAGATCGGTTCAATCTTCACATCAATTCCTTTTGACTCAAGATATGTATCGGTGATGGCACGCAGTTTTTTGGGGATGCCTTTCATACTCAGGCGCTCGTCACGGAAGTGTTTTCCTGCCAGCACATTGATCTCAGTGAGGGCCTGGTAGTCGTGCATATAATAGAGAGCTTGTCGGCTAGGGTAGACCAGGTTCAGGCATCTGGTCAGATTTTTGAACGCCAGCATGAAGTCAAAACGCAGGTCTTCGTCATAGAACAGGTCGAAGAACGCATCGTGATCATTAAGGTCTGAGAGACCGTGCTTTTTGAGCAACTCCATGATAGCTGCATGGCTGGCGTTGAGTTCGCGCAGTTCTTCCTCTGGGAAACTGAGAGCGTCGAGCACTTCCTTTTGTTCGCGCTCGTCGTAGCTGTCAATGGCTTTTTTCAGGTGATGGCCGACTCCCACATAATCAACCACGAACCCTTTGTCCTTGGATTCACCACCCACACGATTCACGCGGGCGATGGCCTGGAGAAGATTGTGGGCAATAATCACCTTGTCAAGATACATCACCTGTTCCATCGGCGCATCGAATCCGGTAATGAGCATATTGTTCACTACCAATATCCCAATGTTACCTTTGACACCTTCATCTTCGCCTTCAAAAGACAATTTGAAGCTCTTGATACTGGCCTCGTGCTTTGTCTTGTCCGAGTAAGTCTTGAGGTGTGGCAGGTCGTTGTGGCTGCCTAAGATGATGACATCCGTCGTCATCGTCTTGAGTCTGTTAAGGTCGAGGTTATTCGGGTTGGCCTGTTCCAGATCGGCAATAGCAGCCACCAGGGCTGTATCGATGTGTTTTTTGTAGCGCACCGCTGCCTCGCGGGAAGTGGCCACCACTTGCGCCTTGTAGCCATTTGGGAACACATGTGTCAGGTAGTGTCCTAACATGTCTTTGGCCTTGGCCTCGATAGTCGGCTCGGCTTCCAGATAGGCATCACGGGAGCCGTAACCCAGAATATCCATGCGCTGCTTGAGGTTGTAATCGCTGAACACGTCCTCAAACGCTGTGTCCATGCCCTGCTGGTCGGGAACTTCGGCGTTGTGGGTGCGGCCTTCGTAGACTATCTCCAGTGTCACGCCGTCCTCGATAGACTGGCGCATGGTGTATTTATCGATGTAGTCGCCGAAGACCCGTTCGGTCTTGTCAATGGGGGTGCCAGTGTAGCCAATACGGGCGGCGTTGGGAAGACCTTTGTCGAAGTTGGCACCTAATCGCTTGTACTGGGAGCGGTGCGCCTCGTCAGTCATCACCATAATGTGCGGGCTGGCGTTCAGCTCAGGGAAGGTCTCGGTCAGATCGGTTTCACGGAACTTGTGGATCATGGCCATGACCAGATCCGATGAGTCCGAACGCAGAAGTGCTTTGAGCTTTTTAATACTGTCGGCTACCTTGACGGTAAAACCAATGCTCTGGCTAGTCTCAGTGAGCTGGTCTTCCAGTTGGGTGCGGTCGGTCACAAAGACCACCTTCCAGTGTGAAAGCTCAGCATGACGGTACATTTCCCGCACCATGAACATCATGGTCAGCGATTTGCCCGAGCCCTGCGTATGCCAGATGATGCCGCTGCGCTCGCGAGGGCTCTGGCCTGCAAGCAGGCGCTTAACTGCCAGTTTGACGGCACGGAACTGCTGGTAGCGCCCTACGATCTTGATGGTCTCGCCTTTGTCGTTGCCGGAGAAGAGGGTAAAGGTACGGATGAGGTCCAGCAGGTTGTCATGGTCGAGCATCCCGGCGACCA
>Ga0209013_10004238_pt1 | contig 12616 bp, 10 predicted proteins | sample Cruoilmetagenom2_FD_187291 | JGI IMG/M metagenome (GOLD analysis project Ga0209013, IMG submission 187291) | Oil polluted marine microbial communities from Coal Oil Point, Santa Barbara, California, USA - Sample 2 (SPAdes) (version 2) | ecosystem: Environmental > Aquatic > Marine > Oil seeps ...
CTACTGTGTTGGACACGCAATCCCAACCCCCCTCGTCCGGAACGACGCAGACGTGCCAGACTCCTTCGCGCATCTTATTGTCAATCGTGCCATCCCAATTCCCCTCGTCGCCCTTCCACGAGGTTCCTGCTCCAAAGTCAGTCCACTGCGACTTGGCCCAGGCCCCATTCCAGCCATCGGCCCAGTAGTGGACCCAAATGTCACCAGCCAGTCCACCGTTGCTGTCCAGCGTGAAGCCAAACACTCGCGTCAGGCCACAGTTCTGCATTGTATTGGAAACTTCCCCTCTCCATGCAAACCGCGGCAGTGGCGTGTTCACCGGCTTGGGCGGTGGTTGGGGCGTGTTGGTCGGCCTTGGCCGTGGCCTGGCCGTCGGTTTGGGCGTATTGGTAGGCGGAACCGGGGTATTGGTCGGCAGCAGCGGGGTGTTGGTGGGCGGCACGGGCGTAAAGGTGGGTGTCGGCGGCACCGGAGTGTCCGTAGGCGTACTGGTCGGAAGCGGCGTATTGGTTGGGAAGGGCGTACTGGTCGGAATGGGGGTCGCGGTGGGCGTAAGGGTCACCGTGAAGGTGGGTTTGGGCGTTTTGGTAGGCGTGGCCGTAAGCTCGGGCTGGCGGGCAACGAGCGTGCTCCTGCCGATGGCCACGATGCCCACAACACCGCACAGCAACAGCGCTGCAGCCAGGAGTGCCACCACGATCAGGATAAACACTCGGTTGTTCATACCATTCATCGGTCCTCCATATCTTTTCATCCAGTGGGCTGACACAGTCATGCGCTGAGGCCCAAGTCCTCAGCGCAGCAACTCTGTCATGGGCTCCACCAGATTCGGCGAGCAAAAGCCCCGCAATGGGGGGCCATTATACCATAGTTCGGGGGAATGACAAATCATCCTGTTATTACGTCCGGCGACTGACCAGGCTTACCCAGGCAGGAAGAGACTGGATCAAACAGGGGACACAGCTTCAGGCCACCCGTCTGCTGGATCAGCAACCAGGTGGCCTGCAAAGGGAGCCGGGCTCTATGGCCCGTTTTGGGCATGGCTCACGACGGGCTATGATGTAGGACGATCCGGCGAAATGATTCAGTGTGCTACAATGCTGTTGCGATGTGCTTCGACGTAGTACGATGTGCGTCCCAGGAGTCAAGTTCTGCTCGACTATCCCGGCGTTGAGCAGAGTCGTGAGCCATGTCCGCCAACACCATACCATACGGACATTACACTGCAAATTACACTTTTAGGATCCGGGTGAACCTAAACCAATCCTGCTCTTGCGTCCTCCTCTTTGGCTACGCGGCGACCCTCCTCAACGTTCACCCGCGTCAGCAAAAAGATGCCAACGAGGAATAGTACGATCAGGCTCAAGATGGCGGGCCGGCTGCTGCCAAAGACCGCGGCAGCCGCAGCAAAGAGAAGGGGGCCGATGATGGCAGAGAATTTCTCCATCACGCCGTACAGGCCAAAAAACTCGCCGCTCTTTGTCGCGGGAGACATGCTGGCGTACAGACTGCGGCTCAGCGCCTGGCTGCCGCCCTGCACAACCGCCACCATCCAGGCCAGGAACCAGAACTCGAGCACCGAGTCGAGGACAAAGCCCCACATGGCGATCACTGCATAGAAGGTCAGGGCCAGGATGATGCTGCGGCGGGTGTCCAGCGTCTCGGCCAATCCCGAGAAGAGGGGCCGCCCTAACAGCAGCGCGAACAGGATGCCGACTACCTCCACAATGGCAATCAGGCCGATGATCATGGGTAGATTGCTCTGTCGAATCGGGGGCAGCACGTCTGCTTGAGCCACAGTCATGGCGGTCCCCTGACTGTCAAGGTGCTGTTCACCGGTATTGACCACGCTCAGAAGGTGCTCCCCGGGCTCCAGAGCTCTGATGGTGTGGCGTACGCCGTGGCGCACTGTCGGATTGTAGCCATCCAGGGTCAGTGGATCACCTGTGTCCGCATCCAGGACTGTTTGGCCGTCCACATCCACGGCCCAGATGCCGCCTTCAGGGCCCGTGCTGTAGGTAATCTCGACCTCCTGCCCATTGTAAGCCAGTTCATAGCGCGCCCCAGCCTCGTGACTGACCGCGTGGGTCGCATCCTCATCGACGCGGAGCTCCTCGGCAGGGATGATCGCCATCTCCCACGTCCCCTCGAAGGTGAGGCCATCCTCGCCGGCCAGGTACACGCCTTCCCCTACCGCTGTGGCCGTGGTCTCGTATGGCGGCAGCAGCGCGCCCGTGATCTCGCCAGGCAGGGCACTGGCCCCGATGAGCCCAACCAGTGGCAGCGCGAATAAGTTGAAGGCGATGAAGGCCAGGTAAAACGGCCTCCGCACCTCGGCGCGGCTGGGCAGACGCCCAAAGATCAGGCTGAAGGGGATGCCCACAAACTGCACCAGCAACAGGGCCAGGATCAACTCGGCGCGGCCAAAGCCCAGTTCCGCCCCATAGATGGCCGCCATGGCGATGATGGTGCCAATACCGTCGTTGTAGATCAGAAAGGCGACCAGGTATTTGAAAAGCTGCCGGTAGTGTCGAATGTCCTTGAACGTCTCCCACAGTCGCCGGAAGCTGACCGCGATCACATTCTCGCCCCGTCCGAGCTTGGCTGTAGCGGCCGGCGGCTCTGGCACGCGGGTCATCACCGGGATGGAGAAAACGGCCCACCAGATAGCGACGCTCAGGAACGACAAACGCGGGCCCCACGTGCCAGGCAACAGCTCGATCATGACCACGTTGATGGCCAGCATCAGCCCGCCGCCCAGATAGCCCAGAGCAAATCCGCGGGTAGAGACCCGGTCCCGATCATCCTCACTAGCAACATGGGGCAGTAACGCATCATAGAAAACATTGGCGCCTGTGAAACCGATCCGCCCCAGTACAAAGAGGATCGAGGCCAGCAGCCAGTCGCCCGTGCTGACCAGCACCAACAGGCCGGTGCCAGCGACGCCCAGTCCGACAAAGATGGCCAGAAAGCGTTTCTTGCCGCGCATCACGTCGGAGATGGTGCCCAGGATCGGCGCCAGGACGGCGACGATCAGGAGGGACAGGCTCAAGCCCACACCCCAATAGGCCGTGGCCACGGCCTCGCTGGGCAGCGTGGCCCCAGCCACCTGGCTGTAATAGATGGGCAACACCGCCGCCAGAATGGTCGTGGCAAAGGCCGAGTTGGCCCAATCGTACATACACCAGGCATTGACGATCCGGCGATAGCTGTGACTGACTTTCGATGGTGCTGACATCAATGGAACTCCTTTCCTCCAGGAGTCAGGCGGACAACAATCCAATAGGGTTGATTGTAACCGATCTGAGTGAATTCAGCAAGCACTCGTCTCTGTCAGCGGCTGGTGCGCCGGCCTGGGTGCACCAATCCCAAGGATGGAATCCAACCGGAAATCGGGCTCCGAGCGAGGGATGCATCAATCAGCGGGCAAAGGTGATTGCCCCAAGGCTCAAGAGTACTTGCTTGACAATTGTGTACCTAGCTGGTACAATCCTTTGCACTGGGATTGGTGGTAACCGTGTCTTGGAGGTGGGCCTGTCGCGCTGCCAGCGTGCGGAGGGAAGAATGACAAAAGACACAGCAACTGCTGGGCAGATCAAGTATTACCGCAAACTGCGACGAACGGTGAGAATATGGGCAGGGGGCGATCAGAGCAAAGCCAACCGGTACGCCGGCTATATCTTGGCCAGTCCTGATCTCTTTATGCTTATGGCACGACTCTCCCGCGATGACCGTGTGAGCCGGACAAACAGGGCAAAGATAGGCGGAGCGGTGGTCTATTTTATCAATCCCCTGGACCTCGTTCCCGAGCTTCTTCTCGGTCCTGCCGGCCTGGTAGATGACGTCGCATTGGCAGCCTATGTACTCTATGATCTGCTTGAGACAACGGATCCGTCCATCGTGCGCGAACACTGGGAGGGCAGCGGGGACATTCTGGATCTGATCCGCCAGATTCTGGCCGTAGCTGATGCGATGGTAGGCGGGGCAGTGTGGCGGCGGCTGGTCGACCGGGCAAAGAGCTTTATCCCCTGATAAAGCACTGATGTTAGCTCTCCAGCTTCTCCATCGGCGCCAAGCTGGCCATCAGCCGTTTAAGCCCAGCCCCAGCAAAGGCAACAGTCACCTGCTCATCATCCCCGGCCGGCTTGCTTGCGATTACCACCCCTTCGCCGAACACCTCGTGCCGGACCTGATCGCCGGTGTGATAACTTGCAGCCGCTGGCTGTGGACGCTGGCTCACGGTGCTCGGCTCCCCGCGCGATGAAAAGGGCGTGAAGGCTTTCCGCCCCAGGAACCGGCCTGCCCCCAGATCCAGGGTTGGCTGTCTTGCCGCTTGTGCTTTCTCCTGCCCCTTGATCAGACTCACAGGAATGTCACGCAGAAAACGCGAGGGCTCGCGGATTTCACTTTCACCGTATAACGTCCGCCGAAAGGTACGGAGCAGGTAGAGCCTCTCCTTGGCCCGTGTTACACCCACGTAGGCAAGCCGTCGCTCTTCCTCCATCTGCTCCGGGTCATCCATCGACCGGCTGTGAGGAAAAAGCCCTTCCTCCAGGCCAACAATAAAGACCACTGGAAACTCCAATCCCTTGGCGGCGTGCAAAGTCAGCAACGTAGGCGCGTCAACCTGTGCATCCAGGTTGTCCACATCCGAGACCAGGGCCACCTCCTCGAGGAAAGTGGTGAGCGCGGTCTCCACCGGCAGGTCCGCATAGTCGCGGGCGACCGTCCGTAACTCCATGATATTTTCCCAGCGGGCCTGCCCCTCGTCGCTACCATCCTGGACAGACCGCGCATAGCCACTCCGCTCCAGCAACAGATCGAGTAGTTCCAGCAGATTAACCTGGTGCCGTTGCTGGATCAATTCCTCAAGGAATGCCACAAAACTCAGCAATGCCTTTTTGGCCCGTGTTCCAAAGGGAATCTGGGTGACTGAATCCTCCTCCGCTTCGGCCAGGATCTGGAGTGCAGCATACACCGGTACAGCCATGTCGCTTGCCCACTTGACAAGCATCTGGATCGTGCGTTGGCCGATTCCGCGTGGCGGCACATTGATGATGCGCGCCAATCCTACTCCGTCGTAGGGGTTATGGATGAGACGCAGATAGGCCATGATGTCCTTGATCTCCTTGCGACCGTAAAATCGTGTCGCGCCAACCAGCTTGTAGGGCATGCCTCGCCGCACAAAGGCATCCTCAATGGGCCGCGACTGGGCATTGGTACGGTACATTATCGCGCAGTCGCCCAATTGCGCCTGGTTCTGTGCCACCAGGCGAAGGATCTCACTGACAACCTTGTCGCCCTCTTCCTGCTCATCATAGGCCTCGATGATGGAGAGTTGCGGGCCGCCAGTCTGTTCGGTGTAGAGTCGCTTTGGATGGCGATGCAGGTTGCGCACGATCAGGGCGTTAGCGACATCGAGGATGGTCTGGGTAGATCGGTAGTTGCGTTCCAAAAGGATTACTCGCGCATGGGGATAGTCTTCCCGAAAACGGGCCACGTTGCGGTAGTCGGCTCCGCGGAAACGATAGATGGACTGATCTTCATCGCCCACGACAAAAAGATGGGCCCGCTCGCCAGCCAGGAGCTTGACCAGTTCGTACTGGGCCATGTTGGTATCCTGCCACTCATCCACCAAGACGAATGGATACCGGCGCTGGTACTTGGCTCGGATATCGGAGTTCTGTTGGAATAGTTGCACCGTCTTTGTCAGCAGGTCATCAAAGTCCAGTGCCCCGTTCTCTACGAGCAGGGCCTGGTAGCGCTCGTACACCCGCTTGGCAACCTCCTGGCGGTAGCTAGTAGCCTGCATCTCGGCGGGTGTGATGAGTTCGTTCTTGGCACTGGATATGGCGCGGAGCATGGACTTGGGGCGGAATAGCTTGTCGTCCAGGCCCAGGTCGCGGATGGCCCTCCTTGCCAGGCTGACCTGGTCGCCAGTATCATAGATGACGTACCGGGATGAAATACCAATTGCCTCGGCTTCCCGGCGCAGGATACGAGCGCAGATGGCATGGAAGGTGCCAATCGTCGACTTTCGAGAATCCTCACCCAGTAACCGGTAGAGGCGCTCCCTCATCTCGCGAGCAGCCTTGTTTGTAAAAGTAACCGCCATGATCTGCCAGGGCGGTACACCGTACTCCTTTACCAGGTAAGCCACGCGATGGGTCAGTACCCGAGTTTTGCCGCTGCCTGGCCCGGCCAGGACCAGTACGGGACCATCCACAGCTTGGACTGCGTCGCTCTGGGCGGGGTTCAGTCCCGCCAGGATCTCTATTGTGTCAGTCATGGCCAATCCCCTCCGGGTTCACACGCCGGGCAAGTCATCCTCTTGCCCGGCCCGCAGGCCCCCATTGTATCACTGTTCGCCCAATCGGGCCAGCAGCGGGAGGGAGCGAGGAGCGTTTTCCAGCCCCATGAATAAGGCAACCTCACCTGTGACAAAGCCCCCAAGCTGGTCACAACATTGACGTGGCCCAGGAGTTGAGATATAATAACGCCCGGATGAAGAATGGTCACACATGGGAAAAGTGAGCCAACAGGCCAGGCCCCAAAGGTGGTGGCCATTGGTGGAGGAACAGGTCTTTCAACGTCCCTACGAGGCCTGAAAGCGCATAGCCCTCACATCACCGCTATCGTCACCGTGGCCGATGACGGAGGATCGTCAGGTCGTTTGCGTCGTGAATTGGGGGTACTACCCCCAGGCGACTTTCGAAACTGCATCGCCGCTCTGGCTGACGACGAGGCACTCATCACCCAACTCTTCCAATACCGCTTTGGACAGGGCCATGGCCTACACGGTCACAGCTTTGGCAACCTGTTCATTACTGCCCTGTCCGCAGTAACTGGCAGCTTTGAACAAGCGATTTTGGAAGCAGGGCGCGTTCTGGCTGTACAAGGGCGGATCCTGCCCGCTACCCTGGAAGATGTGACGTTGGTGGCCGACCTGCGTTGCCCTTCAGGCGAATCCCCTTGCGGGGAGGTTGAAGTATCGCGATCGGGGCTGACTCGCGTCCGGGGGGAGTCGGCTATTCCTCAGGCCGGGCAACCAATCGAGCGGGTCTTCCTGCGACCTGACTGGGTGCGGGCCTACCCTGGGGCAGTGCGGGCTATCCTCAATGCCGACCTCATCATCGCCGGGCCGGGGAGCTTATTCACCAGCATCCTGCCCAATCTGCTCGTCAAGGATATCCGGCAAGCAGTCGCCGCGTCAAAGGCGCTAAAGGTCTATGTGTGTAACGTGGCCACGCAGCCAGGTGAGACAGATGGACTTGACGTTGGGCAGCATGTGAGCGCCCTGCAGGGCCACACCGGACGTGGACTGTTTCCCTACGTCATGGCAAACAACAACCTGCTGCCAAGCTCGGAGCATCCGTACCTTCAACCGGTGAAATTAGACTATCCAATGAATGGCGAGTACCGGGTAATTGAAGCAGATCTGATTGATCAGCTCGCCCCTTGGCGGCATGACTCAACAAAACTTGCCGAGCGGATGATGGATTTTTATTCCAGTTGGCGGAAAAGTGCTGGCGGGTGAGGAGGCGAGGACCATGAGATCAGCAGCAGATGTGATGACCAAGCATGTTGTAGATATTGATGCCGATGCCCGGGTGGCCGAAGCTATTGAGAGGATGAAGGAGAAAAAAGTCTCCAGCCTCCTGGTCAGGCCTGGGGAAGGCATGCACACTTGGGGTTTCATGACCGAGACCGACGTAGTCGAAAAAATAGTGGCCGTCGGCCTGGAGCCGAGCGAGATCTATGTCCATGAGATCATGAGCAAGCCTGTCATCACTGTAGCGCCGAGCCTCAGTGTGCAAGAGTGTTCAGCCTTGTTTGCCCGAGCCAACATCCGGCGAGTACTGGTGTTCGATGGTGAGAACATGGTTGGCATCGTTAGCAGTAGCGATATTTTCAATGGATTGTGAAGAACACCGGGGTTCTGGCCCTGGTACAACCAAATTGAGGAGGAACAAAAGTGACCATAAGAATGGGGATTAATGGTTTTGGGCGGATAGGACGGCAAATACTCCGTATTGCCTGGGAAAGCCATGCCGGCAGCGTCGAGGTCGTAGCTGTCAATGACATCACCGATGCGGCGGTACTTGGCACGCTGCTCAAATATGACTCCAACTATGGACGTTTTCCGGCAAGCATCGAGGTTGCGGAGGGCAGTTTCGTGGTGGGTGGCAAAGAAGTCAAGGTCTTTTCCGAGCGAGATCCCAGCAAGATCCCCTGGGGGGACCTGGGGGTGGATGTTGTCGTTGAATCCACCGGCATCTTTAGAGACGGGAAGCAGGCTGCGGTGCACCGCGAGATCGGGGGGGCGAAGAAGGTTATCATCTCTGCTCCGGCCAAGCCGGCGGACAGCATCGATCTGACGGTGGTGATGGGTGTCAACGAAACGGACTATGATCCCGACAAACACCACGTCGTCTCGAACGCTTCGTGCACGACCAATTGTCTGGCGCCTGTGGCCAAAGTGCTTCATGAAGGCTTTGGCATCCGCCGGGGCTTGATGACCACAATCCATTCCTACACCAATGATCAGCGCATTCTGGACATGCCGCACAAGGACCTGCGGCGCGCCCGGGCAGCGGCCCTGAACATCATCCCCACGACCACCGGCGCAGCCCAGGCAGTGGCCCTGGTCATCCCCGAGATGGAAGGCAGGCTCAACGGATATGCTCTGCGCGTGCCCACGCCGACCGTCTCCATCGTGGACTTTGTCGGTGAACTGGAACAAGGTGTAACCAAGGACCAGCTCAACGATGCCTTGCAGGCGGCCGCCGAAGGGGAGATGAAGGGCATCCTTGGTTACAGCGAGGACCCGTTGGTCTCCATGGATCTGAAGGGCGACCCGCGCTCCTCCATCGTGGATGGCCCCCTGACCAGCATCATTGGCGACAACATGGTCAAGATCATTTCCTGGTACGATAATGAATGGGGTTACTCTTGCCGTGTGGTCGACCTGGCCAAATACCTCATGAAGTAGGTTGTGACCTCAAACTGGGTTCAAGCCCCATCATCTTGGAGCTTAGGGGTCTGAAGACGCACATCAGGCCCCTCAGGCCCTATTTCCCCATCCGGAGGACAATCTGTGAATAAACAGACAATCCGTGATATCGATCTCCAGAACAAGCGAGCCCTGGTGCGCGTCGATTTCAATGTGCCCCTGACCGGAGAGGCTGGTGTACCTGTGGCTCGCGAGAGCTCGGGCGAAACTCCACGCCGAATAGTGGCCGACGACACTCGCATCCGGGCGGCCTTGCCGACCATCCAGTATCTCCTGGACAGGAACGCGACGCTGATCCTCGCCTCGCATCTGGGCCGGCCCAAAGGCCGGGTCGTGGACGAACTGAGAATGGACCCTGTTGCCCTGCGCCTATCCGAGCTGCTGGACCGCTCCGTGCTCAAACTGGATGACTGTGTAGGCCCGGAAGTGGAAGATGCCGTCGCGGCGGCTGGGCCCGGTGATATTCTCCTGCTGGAGAATACGCGGTTCCACCCGGAAGAGAAAAAGAATGATCCCGCCTTTGCGCGGGAACTGGCAGGATTGGCCGATCTGTATGTCGACGACGCATTTGGCTCGGCCCACCGCGCCCATGCTTCGACCGAGGGGGTCGCCCGGTACCTGCCAGCCGTCGCCGGCCTCCTGATGGAGAAGGAACTGGCCTTCCTTGGCAGCGCCTTGGCCTCCCCCCAGCAGCCCTTTGTCGCCATCCTGGGCGGAGCCAAGATCTCGGACAAGATTGGCGTCATCGATAACCTGTTGGGGCAGGTTGATGCCCTGCTCATCGGCGGTGGAATGGCGAATACGTTCCTCAAGGCAGACGGATACGAGGTCGCCGACTCACTGGTTGAGGATGGCAGCCTGGACACTGCCCGCGAACTCATCGAACGAGCTGGCAACAAGCTAGTCCTGCCAGTTGATGTGACGGTGGCTGATCGCTTTGATGCCGACGCTTTCTCACAAGTGGTGACGGTCAGCGATGTCCCCCCAGGATGGCGAATACTGGACATCGGCCCCCGCACGCTAGAGCTCTTCCATGAGCGCCTGATGGAAGCGCGAACGGTGGTCTGGAATGGCCCCATGGGCGTCTTTGAGTTCCAAAAGTTTGCTACGGGGACTGAAGCGGTTGCCCGAATGCTTGCCGCCTTGCCCGAGGCGACGACCATCGTCGGTGGAGGCGACTCGGTCGCCGCGGTTATGCGAACAGGCCTGGCCGGCAAGATGAGCCACATCTCCACCGGCGGCGGGGCCAGCCTGGAATTCCTGGAAGGCAAGCCACTGCCCGGCGTGGCAGTACTCCTGGACAAATAGCCATCAGCAACGAACCAGGCGCTGGGAGATGCGTGGGGGGGGGTATGAGGGCGCGTGTGGTCATCGTGGGCCTTATCGTCGCAGGCTGGGCAATCATCGCTCTGCTGCTATCCGACTACTCGCCGCTGCGAGTGGCCCGCATCTCGCCAACCCCAACGCGTACTCCCCACGCTACGTTCACAGCTACGGCCACGTCGACCCCTACGTTGACGCCATCTCCGACCCCGATTCCGACAAACACGCCCACTGCCTCGCCCATCCCTACCAGCACACCACTCCCAACCGCCACGCCGGCCACCCCACCCACACCGGCCGATACAGCAACGCCGTTCCCTACCCACACTGCCACAGCCAGCAGCACACCTGCTCCCAGCCCGGAGCCCACGGCCCGTCCCACATCACCACCAACGGACACCCCACGGCCTAGGCCAACCGACACGCCAGCCCCACCCTTCATCGGCCAGATCGTGACGGGGTATACCCACTGTGGCGGCTATGCTGGCGTGAGAGGGTTCGTCAAGCACGCCAATGGGGCGCCCTTCCCGGGGATCGCCGTTGGTGTGTGGTCCGATGCCTGGGAGGGCCGGGTGTCGGTGTCAGAACCAGATGGCAAGTACGACGTTCCCTTGAGCGGCCTGCCCGCAGGTACCTTCAAGGCAGCCGTCGTGAGGCCGGAGACCTGTGGCCAGCAGGATGGGCGGACCACCGCCAATAACTGCCAAGTTATGTCTAATCTCGTTGGCAATCTGAGAGTCACAGAACACTGTGAGGGGGACGGGGCTAACCAGGTGACCGAGGTTGAGTTTGTGGGACCGTAGCGCGCGTGTTGTGTCAAAGCGTCGTCTGGTTCCAGATCGGGATAGGGGGACGGCCTAGCCGCCCCCCTCCCACACCACCGGACATGCGGGTCCGCATCCGGCGGTTCGGCTAAGTATGACGAAGTTGGTAGCGTTGTAGGAAACTTTCTAGACCAAGTTCCCGCCAGTAGGCGTTGTTCAACGCCTTATGTAGTGGCGGCGAAGCCGATAGACGCCAGCAGCCCTTGCTTGTCCCTCCGGTCCGGATGGCCCAGTACTCTGAGACACCTCGCCCCCGCAGGTTCCGATAGCGGTTGGCTGGCGTTTTCCACTGCTTCCACAAGGCCTGTCGCAGTCGCCGTCTCATCCATTCATCCATCCGTTGCATGTGAGCTTTGGCGTCGGCCAGGGCAAAGTAGTTCACCCAGCCCCGGATATATGGATTGAGTTCGTCTCGGACCTCCTCTATGGATCGCCCTTGACTTCGGCGTGTCATCCGACGTAGCTTGCGTTTCGCTCGGCCCAGTCGCTCTCTCGCTATGCGGATTCCCACTCCGCCTGCTCTTCGATAGAAGCTAAAGCCCAGAAACTGGCGCTTTACCGCCAAGTCTACTGCGCTCTTTGCTTCATTGACCTTCAGGCGCATCCGTTCTTCCACATAACGCTTTGTGCTGGCCAGCACCCGCCTCGCCGCACGTTCGCTTCTGACATAGATGTTACAGTCGTCTGCATAACGCACAAAGCGGTGCCCTCGTTCTTCCAGCTTCCGGTCAAGTTCCGTCAACACGATGTTCGATAGCAATGGTGATAGCGGTCCACCCTGCGGCGTCCCTTCCTTCGTCTCCACCATTACCCCGTTGACCATGACCCCTGCCTTCAGATACGCATTGACCAGCCTCAGTACCCGCTTGTCCTTCACTACGGCCTTCATCCTCGCCATCAGGCGGTCATGATTCACCGTGTCAAAGAACCGCTCCATGTCAATGTCCACTACCCACTTGTATCCTGCCTCCACGTGTCCCTGCGCTGCTTTCACTGCCTCATGCGCACTACGCCCTGGCCGGAACCCGTAGCTGTGCTCACTGAACGTTGGCTCGAACTGCGGACTGAGTACCTGATGCATCGCTTGCTGGATAAACCGGTCTTGTACCGTCGGTATCCCCAACTGCCTCATCCCCTTCCCGGGCTTCGGAATCTCCACCCGCTTCACTGGACTCGGCTCGTACCTCCCAGCCTCCATCTTCTCTCGGATGCTCGGCCAGTGCACCATCAGGTGTTCCGCCAGCTCTTCTACCGTCATGCCGTCCACCCCTGGTGCCCCGCCATTGCTCTGCACCCTCCTCAGCGCTGCCATCAGATTGTCGCGACTGATGATCCTCTCCCACATCCCTTCCGCTTCGTGTTGAGTCATTTCTCTCCCCATTCGACCCGGTGACGGCCTTGGCCCCTGACGCTTACCTCACGCCTTCAGCGCTACTTCCACGCCCGGTCCGCTCTT
>Ga0209013_10004239_pt1 | contig 12616 bp, 10 predicted proteins | sample Cruoilmetagenom2_FD_187291 | JGI IMG/M metagenome (GOLD analysis project Ga0209013, IMG submission 187291) | Oil polluted marine microbial communities from Coal Oil Point, Santa Barbara, California, USA - Sample 2 (SPAdes) (version 2) | ecosystem: Environmental > Aquatic > Marine > Oil seeps ...
CAGGAGGCTGTCTGAGAATGGCTAATTTTTTCAAGGTCAAGGAAGGCGAAAATTATAACCACAGGAATACATTTAAGTATTTCGAGGATTATAATTTAAGCCTGGCGCAGAGATTGGGAAAATTAGCCATTCTCGGACAGCCTCCTAGGATGTCTTTTCGACTTGAGCTATACATTCCTCAATTATGTCAAGGGCTTTATTTATCTCATCCTTGGTTATTATCAGAGCCGGTGTGAGTGTGATGATGTTACCCATGGTCAGTTTAAAGCTCAGGCCTTTTGAGAGTGCAGCGTACATTACTGCCTCTGCTTCATCAATTGCCCTTTCACGGGTTTCCCTGTCTTTGACCAGTTCTATTCCTAAAAACAGGCCTATTCCACGCACATCACCAATCAACTGGTGTCTTTCCTTCATTTCGTTCATGCGTGTTAGGGCATGACGCCCTAGCTCACTGGCATGTTCCGCGAGATTGTGTTTTTCAATATATTCAATGGTGGCCAGGGCTGCCGCACATGCCACCGGACTTTTCTCATGTGTATAGTGACCCAGGGCACGGTCACCGGCCAAGTCCAGTCCCTCGCGGGCTATTAGAGCGGCCAGAGGGAAGACGCCCCCGCCCAGTCCCTTACCAATGGCCACCATATCCGGCACGACGTCGAAGTTTTCAAAGGTAAACATCTTACCAGTCCGGCCGAGGGCGTGAGGAATTTCATCGAATATGAGCAAGGCACCGTGTTTGTCGCAGGCCTGGCGGACAGCCTGCCAGTATTCGGGTTTGGGGATATAGGGAGTGCTGCGGATTGGTTCGGAAATGACTGCCGCAATGTCTCCCTCCTTTTCAAGGATGTATTCTATATATTTTGCGCACGTCAGATCACATCCACCTCTTTTCCAGCACCCAAAGACACAGTGATACTCATCCGGCGGGGGCACATGCTCGGTTCCAGGCAGCAGCGGACCCATATTATGGCGAAAGATTGCTTCACCCCCTATGGATATTGTATCAAGGGTGGCCCCGTGGAAGGAATCCCACATGGAGATGGTCTTGTGCCGGCCGGTGGCAATGCGTGCAAGCTTAATGGCAATACCCATGGCTTCCGCGCCACCAGGACAAAAAAGCACTTTATTCAGATCACCGGGAGCAATTTCTGTAAGCCTTCTGGCTAAGGCTACAGCAACCCGGTTTGTATAGCGACGAGTGCAAAATGAAAGCTCATCAAGCTGATCTTTAATGGCTGCAATGACGTCCGGGTTGCCAAAACCCACCTGATGGACATTGTTCCCATGAAAGTCCATGTAGCGACGTCCCTGGAGGTCCTCGATATAAACGCCTTCGCAAGTGCGCATAGCGTTGAGGCATGGCGTTGAAAGCGACTGTTTAAGAAAGTAGCGTTCGTCCTCTTCCAGAAGGGATCGTGTCTGGGCGTCCAGGTGTTTATCCTGCCATTCAGTCCTTTGAGGAGAGATATTAATGTCTCCTTCGGATCTGTGAAGTTTTCCCACAGGCTGTCTCCTTTCCGCAGTGATTCTGTAGAACAGTTATTATGCTTTTAATAGCGAAAATTTGTCTTAAAAACAATATTTAAGTCAATACAACCGTCAGGATATGTCAATTTGTGTCATTAATAACTTTTTTATAGTTGGATTAGGTGTCTAATCGGGATATATAAATCATATATTGCAAAAGGAGGTTCGCGATGAAAGAACCGGAAAATGAATGGAGTCGGAGGTCATGGAAGGTCTTTCCTGGTGGTTGTTTGGGAGAATATAATTTACCCCAGGAGCTCTCGATTGTTTTAACCCGTGGTCAGGGTGCCAGGGTTTACGATACCACTGGAAAGGAATTCATCGATTTTACCATGGGATGGGGATCGGTGATCCTTGGCCATAGCCACCCGGGAATCACTGAAGCGGTCAAGAAGCAGGCAGAGCAAGGGTCAAACTTTTCGTACGTCTCGGGTCCCGCCCTGGAGCTTGCCGAGGAACTTGTGAGAGCTGTCCCCTGCGCCGAAAAGGTAAGATTTTGCGCTTCAGGAACCGAAGCAACCATGTATGCTGTTCGTTTTGCCCGGGCATTTAAAAGGCGAGATAAAATCGTTAAGTTCGAAGGGGCCTATCATGGGGCAAATGAGTTTGGGGCCATAAGTCTTTTCCCCCAGGAGCTGGTGGATTTTCCTACTCCCAAGCCCACTTCGGCCGGGATTACCGAAGTTGCCCGCGATGACGTGTTAATTGCTCCATTTAATGATCTTGAAATGACCACCCGGATTATCGAAGAGAATGCCTCAAAGATTGCCGCAGTGATAGTGGAACCTCTGCATAGATGCACGACGCCTTTGGAAGGCTTTCTTGAAGGGCTGAGGGAAGTAACCCAGAAGCACGATATCCTTCTGGTCTTCGACGAATGTGTGACTGGTTTTCGCCTTGCCTATGGTGGGGCCCAAGAGTATTATGGTGTGATACCGGATCTTGCTGCCTTAGGAAAGGCCCTTGGGGGAGGCTATCCTGTGGGGGCAGTTGTAGGTAGGGCTGATATCCTTGATCTTTGCAATGAGGCCGATCTGGGTCAAGAAAGATACGTGTGGTTTGCAAGCACACTGGGTGGAAACCCGGTGACAGCTGCCGCATCCCTGGCCACCCTGGATGAGCTCCGCAAGCCCGGCACTTACAAGCGCTTGTTTGCTATGGGGGAGAAGCTTCGCAAAGGGTTCCGATCGATTCTCTCAGAGCTTGGTATCGTGGCCCAAGTATTAGGAGACGGACCCCTTTGTGCTTTGGTCTTTACCGGAGAAAAGGTAGTCGACTACCGGACGGCCTTCAATGCTGACCGGGAAAAGGCCAGGGCCTTTACGCTCGGGCTCTTTCGGAACGGAATCTTTTTGAATCCCATGTCTACAAAACTTTATTTTTCCCTGGCCCATGGAGATGAAGAAATTGATACGATCCATGCGGTGGCTCGGAAGGTATTGAAAGAGATCTTTTAGCGGGGAGCAGAGATTAAGGACTTGAGACCTTGAATATTGCTTAGCAATTGGCGGTGAAGCCGCTGCAAGAATAACCTTTTGTTATTAATAATATGATATTTATTAGTTTGACTTATGTTTATCAAAAGTATTAACTTCAAAGAGTCGTAAGAACCTTATTGCATTCTGGTTTTTTGATGACACTTTGATCCCTTTCAATTATCCGATAATCACTTGCTGATAGGTACATCCTGGGCTACTTGAAGGTTCCTTGCGGCTTATAAGTGAATTCATTCTACTCGTATCATTTTTCCTCATCTCGAATTAAAATCCTTGCCTGAACAAGGATTCGATTGTTTTTTATCACTGACTTATTACTTCTTGAACAAATACTAATCATTTTCTTGCAATATCTACTGGTTATTTACTCTTTGGGTAAGCAACAAAACATTTCAACCTGTGCGTTTAGATATTTAAGTCTCTTTGTAGGATGGGTTGAGTCCCGCGGAACGCGGGATGGGTTATGCCGTTTTAACCTGGTTTAACTTACCTCCCATGATATGCAAAATATATTGAATTAGTCCTGCTTTTAGCGGGACTCAACCCACCCTACAAGATGGTAAATTTCAGAGGGTTACGTCTAACTGCACAGGCCGAAACATTTTAAAAGAAAGGGGGTGAAATAGAGTAAGCAGACGCGCCGATAAAGGCTGAGCCATGACCGTTGCGGTCATAGGCCATTATCCATCAAACGATTCAAACTAAAGGAGGTGCACGATGAAAGGTAAACTTATATCAATTGTAGCTTTAGCACTTTTACTGACATTTGGTTTTGTTACCAGCGGCGTTTTGGCTGCTGATTCCATCAAGGCCTATATGGGATTTTCCCGTGAGGTCAATGAGGCCCTGGCAAAGAAAATCCAGGAAAAAACAGGGATCGAAGTAAAGAATATTACCCTCTCATGGGGAGAGATCGGGGCCAGGACCAGGACGGAGTACCCGAGATTCAACGCGGATATGATTTTGTCTGTTGGTGCGGCTGAGGCTATTAATGGCGCCAAGAAGGGATATTTCGAGGCCTACAAATCTCCCGCCTGGAATGACATTGATGCCAAGTTCAAGTCCCCGGACGGCACCTATTATGCGCTGGGCACCTTTTCCTTTATCCTGATCGGCAATAAGGTGAAACTGGCAGAAAAAGGATATGGTATGCCCATGAGCTATAAGGAACTTCTGGATCCCAAGTGGAAGGGACAGATCGTTGCCCCCTCGCCAAGGACTTCGGGGACGGCCTACATGATCAATTACTCTTTTCTCCAGCTTTACGGGCAAGAGGAGGGGTGGAAATACCTCGAGGCCCTGGACAAGAACATGGCCTTTTATACCAAGAGCGGGAACGCCCCCACCGATCTGGTGGGCAGAGGGGAATACCTGCTGGGACTCACCGCGGACGAGAATGTCCTCAAAAGGATTAACGACGGCTATCCCATCCAGTGGACCATCCCCGTAGAAGGAATCGGATTCGAGGGCAACTACTGCACCATATTTAAGGGAACCAAAAAGTTTGGCCTGTGCAAGAAGGTTATGGACTATCTGGGCACGGAAGACTGCAGCAGGTTCATTGCGTCCATGGGATACATTCCGCCGCGGCCGGGCATTCCCAGTGCATTATATGGCGCGGCTATGCCAAAATTCATAAAACTGGACCACGCCTGGGCTGTCAAGAACAAGAAAAAGGTCGTCAAAGCCTGGAAAAGAAAGTTCATGTTGAAGGAAACAGCAAAGGCAAAGAAAGTTGGAGACGAAAAGGAAAAAAAGGCAGCAGAAGGGGAAAAGAAGAAACAATAATAATAAGAGCTTAGGTAATTTAGAACAGGAGGAGGAGGCGGATGGAAGAAGCGGTAATAGACAGCATCCAGAGTAGGGGCCTGTGGTACAGAATCAGGGCGTATTTCAGCAGGAACCTGATTAATATATTTGCTGGTGCCCTTTTTGCTCTTCTTGCCATCTTCCTCCTCTATCCAATAGGGGCCGTACTGGTAAAAAGCCTTTGGGGAGATGAGGGATTCACCTTAGAGTTTTATCAGGAGTTTTTCACTTTTAGGGTTTACTACGAGTCCTTGTATAACACCCTTATCCTGGGAACAGTTACCATGATTATTCTGGTGGTCGTGGGTTTTTGTTTTGCATACCTGACCACCAGAGGGCCTTTATGGCTTAGGAAGCCTTTAAAGATTGTTGCTTTACTTCCCCTGGCAGCGCCGCCTTACATATTTGCAATTTCATCCATAACCCTTCTCGGAAGAAACGGGTTCATTAACAATCTGTTTAACCTGGATTTCAATATCTATAGCTGGACAGGGGTTATTACGGCCCAGTGCTTGGCATTCCTTCCCCTGTCTTTTATGATGATTGAGAATGTCTTGAATTCTTTGAATCCCAGCCTGGAAGAGACTGCAAGTGACATGGGGGCCTCTGAATTCAGGATCATCCGTTCCATCACCATCCCTCTGTGTGCCCCCGGACTTCTCAAGGCAGCGCTTCTGGTCTTTGTAATGACCATTGCCGAATTTGGTAACCCGGCGATCCTGGGGGGAAGAATCCCTTTTCTGGCCCCGGACACATATCTGGCCATCACCGGCGAAGGTGACATAAATCTGGCAAGCGTGCTTTCCGTTGTCCTGATCACACCGTGCGTACTTATTTTTATTCTCCATAACTACGTGCTGAGGGGAAAAGGTTACACCACGATTGTAGGGAAACCCACTGCGGTTGAACCAAAAGAGATGGCCACCGGGATCAAGATTCCCTTTATGATTATCTCTCTTTTCGTTGGCATTATGGTGCTTATGAGCTTTGGGGTTATTCTGTTGGGTGCTTTTGTAAAGATCGTGGGCGTGGACAATACCTTTGTGATGGATCATGTACTTAATATGCAGTCCAACATCGCAATCTGGAACAGTATCAAGGTCTCTCTTGGGGCCGGTCTGTTCGGTGCCATAGTCGGTACCCTGCTGGCCTATGTGATTATGCGGGGTAAATTTCACGGCAAGCATATTATGGAGATGGTGGCCCTTTCCGGCTTTGCCCTTCCGGGGACGGTCATTGGTGTTGGATATATTATTGCCTTTAACCGCCCCCCGTTTCTTTTGACCGGAACCATCTGGATACTCATCCTGAACTGTGTATTCCGGTTTCTGGCCGTGGGCGTTGAGGCGGGTATAAGCAAACTCCACCAGATCAGTATAGAAATAGAGGAGGCATCGGCCGATCTTGGGGCCGATTTCCTGACCGTATTTTTCAAGGTTGTCCTTCCCCTCATGTTTTCAGCATTTATCGCGGGCTTTATTTACACGTTCATGACGACAATGATGTCTCTTAGCTCGGTGATCTTTCTGGTAACCCCGGGCTTTGATCTGGCATCTGTATATATTTATCTTACGGCTCAACTGGGAGAATTGGGCCTTGCCTCCGCAGCAACCATGAAGGTGATCGCCATTGTGGCAATTTCGTTGGGCATCCTTAAAATAGTTTCAAAGAAAATAAGACTGGATGTCGGCAAAAAGCAAGGAGCATAGTAAAATGGAAGATAACAAGAAACCCATGGTGGAATTAAGGGATATATTTAAAAGCTTTGGAGATGTGGAGGTACTCAAAGGCATTTCTGCCAGGATCGACAAGGGCGAGTTGCTGACCTTTGTGGGACCCAGCGGGTGCGGAAAGACTACCCTGCTCAGAATTGTGGGCGGATTTACCACGGCGACTTCTGGGCAGGTAATTCTCGACGGCGAGGATATCGGTGGTTTGCCGCCTAATATGCGCGACACCAGGATGGTCTTTCAAAGCTATGCCCTTTTTCCCCATATGACGGTTGAGAAAAACATAGGCTTTGGTCTGAAACTTAAAAAATGGCCCAAAAAGAAAATTGACGGACGCGTAGAAGAGCTTCTTTCACTTGTCCACATGGAAGGCCTGGGAGGCCGAACCATTGACAGGATAAGCGGAGGGCAGCAGCAGCGGGTAGCCCTGGCCAGAGCCCTGGCCCTTGAACCCAAGGTGCTTCTTCTGGATGAACCTCTTTCTAACTTAGATGCAAATCTGAGGGTGGCCATGCGAGAAGAGCTTAGAAGTATCCAAGAGCGGATAGGAGTTACCGCCATATTTGTCACGCATGACCAATATGAAGCCATGAGCATTTCGGACCGGGTTCTTGTCCTTAATGACGGTGTGATTCAGCAGATAGGATCACCTATGGAGATATACGAACAACCAGCTAACAAGTTCATTGCCGGTTTTGTTGGTTACGTCAATTTCCTCGAGGGTACAGTCGACGCCATTTACGAAGACACCCTTACATCTTCTGTTTCAACCGAGTATGGCAAGCTCGATCTGGATCATTATCAAGAAGATATCAAGGTGGGGGATGAGATCCTGCTTGTCGTCAGGCCGGAAACCGTGACCCTTTCACCATCACACGGAAAGGAGAATCAGAATACGTTTCATGGAATGGTGGAAAGTCACATGTATGCCGGAAACCTCTCAAAATATACTGTGAAATTCGGAGATAGAGAGATGATTGTTGATCAGTACAATCCAAGAGATTCTGAACATTTCAAGAGAAATGACAAGGTTAAGGTCACAATACCTCGAAGTGTCCATGTACTGAAAAAAAAGGTTAATCCTTTCCCCATTTCTTGAGATAGTCCCCAAAGATTTCCTCATCAGTAGGGATGTATTCTTCCACTGGAACTGAAAGCCATGTATAATTTAGGAAATGCCTCCAGTTGATATTGTCGCTGGTCATATTGCCGGCCCAGCTTCCGCAGCCTAAGCTCTCGGTCCATGGTTGACCATTGTACCAGCCGCCTGTGTTAACAAGACAGTGGGGCATATTACACTCTACTCTGCCTACGTTAGCCCTTATAGCAAGTTTTTCCATTCGATCTTCTCTTGTGGTATGGATTGAAGCAGAATGACCCTCCCCTGAGAATTTCAGTATTTTTTTAAGACGTTCAAGCATTTCGTCAAAATCACTCCATTTCCAAACAGTTAAGACAAGACTTATTTTTTCCCCTGAGAACCTATCTTCAGGACCAATCTTTTCACCAAGAACCATCATAAACTTTGTGCCTTCAGGAATATCGATTCCGGCTGTCTCTGCAATATAAGCGCAAGGTCTTCCCACGATATCTCTATTCAATGTTTTGCCGTTGGGCCAGAGGGCCTTCCTAAGCTTCTCACGCTCTTCCGTGTCGCACAGGTAACCGCCTTCTGTCTTAAGCGCATCCATCATATTATCGTAGATGCTTTCCTCAATTGCCACCGCATTTTCTGAGGAACAGGATGTAGAATTATTAGCTGTCTTGGAGCGCATGATCTTATTGGCAGCAGCTTGCAAACTGGCTGTTTCATCAACAATTGATACAACATTTCCAGCCCCGACCGTATGAGCTGGCTTGCCAGCCGCATAAACTACCTTTATAAGGGCAGCTCCGCCTGTGGCCATAGCAAAGTCGCAATTTGCCATAAGAGCGGATGTCTTTTCATTTGTAGGATTTTTAATACATTGAAACAAGTCTACAGGGGCGCCAACTTTGTTAAGCGCCCTTCTTCCGATCTCTACCGAAAGATTTGAGCATTGTCTAGTCCTTGGGTGGGGTGAACAAATCATGGCGTTTCTTGTCTTTAAAAGACTGAGGCCAATTGTACAAACCGTTCCTTCGGGATTAGTCATTGGGACAACATTCGCAACAACTCCCATGGGTTTGGCATATACTTTTATCCCTCTCTTTTTATCTTCTTCAACCAAACCGCAGGTTTTTATGCCGCGGAAATCCCATAAGGTCCCTCGTGTCTTGCCCTTTATTTTGCTGAGTTTATCTTCGTATACACCAATTTTTCCTTCTTCCACAGCCAGCTTTGCCACGGACTTGATATTCTCATCTTTTTGCCATTCCCAGGCCACGGCGGCAACCATCTCGTCAACCTTTTCCTGAGGCCAGTATTCAACCTCTTTGAAGGCCTTCCTCGCTTTTTCATACATTTCTTGGATGTTATCTTCCATAATTCCTGTTGAACCTCCCTCCATTGAATAGATTTAAATTGTTTTATTTCAAATACGGCATTTGCACGCTCAACAGCGTGGGCAAAACCTTTATTGCTTAATTGGAAAGGTGTACCCCATCTCTTTGAATGCCTCTTTTGCCACGACAAAGAAATCATCAATATCCCTGTAAGTGATTTGCCCAAGATTGCACAGCCTGAAGGTTTTTAGCCCGAACATCTTACCAGGATAAATAGTAAATCCCCGCTCATAGCAATAGTCATGGAGCTTGAAGAAATCGAATTTGCCATTTTCAGGGGCTTTGATTGTGACAACGAGATGCCCCTGAATACCTTTATCAATGACAGATTCCAGGCCTATTTCTTCTATTCCCTTGTGGATTGCCTCCCAGCATTTGGTTATGCGCTCCCATCGAGCCTGCTCTCCCTCTTCCCAGTATTCCTTAATAGCTTGCCGCAATGCATATATTGTCTGAACAGGTGGGGTAAAATGCATCTCTCCAACCCTTTTAAAAAAGTCATATTGCATATAAAGGTTACAGTAGTATGATCTCTTGGGATAATCTTTTGATTTTTCTATTTCCTCAATATTGCCAATAAGCCACGAAACCCCGGTCATGCCGCCAAGTCCCTTTTGGGCTGAGGACATCAGGAAATCGATGTTTTCTTCCTCTATATTAATCGGGAGCAGGGCGTAGGTTGAGATCGTGTCTACGACAAAAACACAGTTGTTGTCATGTGCAATTTTCCCGATTTCCCTGATCGGGTTTAAAACCCCTGTACCGGTTTCATGGTGTACAGTCGCTACCACCGCGATGTCCTTGTCCTTTTCCAGTGTTTCTCTCACAACATTAAGGTCGGGCAAACCGGCTGCAGGAAATTCAAGGTTTACACAAGAGATGTGATATGAATCGGCAATCTCTGCCATTCTTGCAGAATAGGCCCCATTGTTTACAATGCATATCTTTTTGTTTTTGGGCACGAGTGAGTTGATACAGACATCCTGAATAATAGTTCCCGACCCGGTAAAGATAACAGCCGTATATTTCGCTGGATCGCCGTGAACAACTTTGACCAGTTCCTTCCTGATTTCATCCATTATGTCTACAAACTCTTGTTCTCGGGGACAAATATCCTGAACCACCTGAGCGTACTTCACGGCATCGGAGGTAGTAGCCGGGCCAGGATTCAACAAAATATTTCTTTTTACAGGTTTTACAACATCCATTTTATCTCCTCCCTACAAACGTCTCGTTTTATAGCTTCCCAACTTTCTTGATGCCTGACTTTTTACTGGGGTCCTCAATTTCTTCTACAATACTATACCCGCTGCCGTAAATCTTCTTTCTTTCGTCAAAGGCCTTTTTCCATTCTTCAGACGTTCGGGTTAGCGCGGGTTTAGCAAATTTTTCCCGGTCTTTAAGTGGAGGTACAGGCCTGTCGGCAGGGCCGTCGTAATCTTCCTTTGGCGTCAAGGTCTGCCCTATTTTCATATATTCCTCTCTCTCAACTTCTTCAATATAATGTGCTCCAGCCGCAAAGGAGCGAGTAACCGCCAGGATGGCCCATGTGGCCTCAGGGGAAAAGCCAAGATCCATCATGGTGGCACCGATTGCACCAAGCATATCCAGATCCACGGGTTCAGCACTTATTTTTTGAGCTGCTTTGACAATTTTTTTGGTAAAGGCAATATGTTTTCCTGCCACGCCGAACTTTTCCGCCCGTGCAAACATGCGTTTGGCTGCCGGATCTTTGAGCATTAAAGAGGAAGCCCCAAGTGCTTCATCATTCAAATTCTCCTTTACCAGGAGTTCGGCTACTTCTTCTAAGGATTTTCCCTCCTCATCTACCTTTTGCAAATATTCTTCAAGCCTGTTCCCAAAGGCTGAATAGGCGCCGTATGCATGCCCGAAAGCCAAAATGGATGCACCACAGGCCTGGGTCAAGAAGGTCTTTGACTTGGCAACAAGTCTGGATATGGCTGCCGGCATGGACAAACCGTCTTCCAAAGCCAGGATCATGACGTAGTTCAACATTTTTTCTTCTTCGATCAAAGGAATTCTGGCCTGATAGTCCACGAACAGCATGTCTACCACGCCATATCCCTGCTCCATTACCTCTGTTGTATCATATCCCCGGGAAACAATACGATGAACGTTTTTGTAAGCTACTTCAGAAACCCATTGAAACGGCGCCCTTTTAGTATCAAGCGGTACTGTGCCATATTCCCGCTTGCTATAGTCAAAGGGCATTTTAGGACTGTCTAAATTCCCTATTCCTTTTTTATCGCCTAAATTACCCATTTCTTATATTCTCCTTCCTCTTTTTGTTTCTTTGCATATTCCTGTCTTTCATCCTGGGTCGGCACCTCGCGGTCTTCAGGACCGATATATTTGATCATGGAAAGATCAATCATTTGCACCATGGGTTCATTCCTGGAAGCCCCCCATGCGCGTCCTTTTTTCATATTAAACAGGGCATGTGCCGCACAACTGAATCCACGACATACACTGCCAAGACACCATGCCGCATTCGGAGCAAACCCGATTTCCGTTAACGCAGCATTGCCGGCCCCCACAACATTCACGCCGACATACGATCTTCCCTCTTTTTTCCGCCTGGCATGAAAATGCTTTTCAACTGCTCTTTGAAACTCAAGATAAACACCTGTCAGTTCTAATTCTTCGTGCTTGACGTGAATCGGCTCTGCCCTGGGGTCACTATCTATGTGCTGGGGTTGCCCCATGCCCATAACCGGCTTTTTTGCATCCATATATTCATCGACTAATGTCTTGGCCATCTCGTCAAGGGTTTTTCCCTCCTTTTGAGCGCGTACAAGGTATTTGTTCATCATGTAGCCATGGGCCGCACCCGGGCCATGAACACCACCAAATGTAGTAATCGCAGCGGCGACCGCGCAGGGAAGATTCGGCCTGCCCGCGCTGACGCCGATTGCGGCGACAGCCGAGGGCGACATGGAATGTTCCATAAACACTCCCATCTCGTATTTGAGCATCTTTTCCTCGTTGTCAGTGGGTATTCTGTTCTGGTATAGAACAAACAGCGCATCACAAAAAGAATAACCCTCCTCTGCCAGTTCGCTCAGGTCATACCCTCGCATAACAGTTTTTTCTTCGGTCTTGTAAGAAATTGATGTTTTTCTTCGGAACAAAGGCTCTCTGTCCATTCCTTTTTCCCTCCAGTTTTAAATGGTTGGTAACGTTCAAAAGTGTTCGCATGGGGAATGATTCATCAATTTATCATGAGTTTTTTACTTTGAATAAATCTCCTGAAAGAAAGTAAATATGCTTGAAAAAATTGTGAAAAGCTCAATCGTATTTAAGGTCTAACATTCCTATATTATTAAGCATTTAACATTAACATTGTCCTAGAATCTGTTGTGATTTCATTAACTATGGGGCACTTTTTCAATACAAATAAATTTCTCAGGTATGTGATTGCCCGAGCCAAAAAAAACCCATGCGAACACTTTTGAACGTTACTAATGGTTTAAGCAAACCTCCCAGTAAAGTGTTTGCGAATCCTTGGTTATCTGGAAGTGGCACAAATGTTTAAAAATATTAGGAAGC
>Ga0209013_10004240_pt1 | contig 12616 bp, 12 predicted proteins | sample Cruoilmetagenom2_FD_187291 | JGI IMG/M metagenome (GOLD analysis project Ga0209013, IMG submission 187291) | Oil polluted marine microbial communities from Coal Oil Point, Santa Barbara, California, USA - Sample 2 (SPAdes) (version 2) | ecosystem: Environmental > Aquatic > Marine > Oil seeps ...
ATCATCTTTCAGATAGTATTAAATGAATATTCTTAGGATTCTCTCATAAGTGTCTTGGTATCACTGAGGCCTTGGCAGGGACGATAAGAAGAGGACAATTTAAAGGGATTAATATGACTCATGTAATTACAGAACATCCGTATTTTGGTGTATTTGTTTTATTCGCGTTGACAGCTGTAGCGTTCCCCGCAACGCTATGGGCTGCACGTTTTGTTTCTAGAAAACTTGCAAGACTCGATACAGAAAGATTGAAGCTAAGCATATACGAATGTGGACCAGAGGTTACGAAACAGCCAAACACGATTTCAGTTCAGTTTTATCTGATAGCACTTTTGTTTATTTTGTTTGATGTTGAGATCATCTTTATGTTCCCTTGGGCAATTGACTTTAAACTACTTGGTTGGTTTGGTTTTGTAGAGATGTTATTATTTATATTATTACTTACGATCGGTTTCGTATATGCATGGAAAAAAGGAGCACTTGAATGGCACAGCATCAGGTAAACTACGCCAGCTCAGCTGGCTTGCCGATAGCATTGACTTCGGTAGATAAACTCGTAAACTGGGGGCGTTCAAATTCACTTTGGCCGCTTACTTATGGACTCGCATGTTGTGCGATTGAAATGATGGCATCGGGAGCTTCACGTTACGACTTCGATAGAATGGGAACCATCTTTAGAGCTTCTCCTAGACAAGCAGATGTCATGATCTTGGCAGGAACGCTTTCTAAAAAGCACTCTGAGTTTGCCAGAAGACTTTATGACCAGATGACGGAGCCTAAATGGGTGATCTCAATGGGTTCATGTGCAAATACTGGCGGTATGTTTAACACATATGCAACAGTACAAGGGGTTGACCGTATCATTCCTGTAGATATTTATCTTCCAGGATGTGCACCAAGACCTGAAACACTTCAGTATGCACTTATGATGCTTCAAAAGAAGATTCGTAAAGAGTCTGCAGATATGAAGAAAAATACAAAACAAGATTTGACCAATCAAACGGGCAAAAGAGCGAGGTTGATCTAATGAGAAAATACGTACCAAAAGATAACGTTCAAGGAAAGTCATACTATACAGATAGATTTTGGGTTGCACCACGTGTACCTAGAAGTGAAGTAGAAGATGAGCATTTCGCAGCAGTAGTGACTGCATTGGGAGATTTGGCTAAAGAATCATACGTTGAGATCGGACAGCTTGTAGTGCATATAGATGCAACAAATAACTTTACTGTACTTAAAACACTTAAAGAAAAATGCGGATATACACAATGTTCTGAGCAATCTGCCGTAGATTACTTGGCAAAAGACGGAGAATTTGAACTTTTTTACCAACTTCTTAATGTTAATGAAGCAAAAAGAGTAAGAGTTGTTTGTCGTATTAAAAATGGTGAGGCTATCGAGAGTGTTGAGCCACTTTTCAAATCTGCAAACTTTGCAGAGCGTGAAATGTTTGACATGTTCGGTATCAAAGTAAACAATCATCCGTTCCTTAAACGTATCATCATGCCTGATGACTGGGAAGGACATCCTTTGCTTAAAACATATCCTTTACATGGAGATGAGTTTGCTTCATGGTATGAAGTAGATAAGATCTTTGGAAAAGAGTACAGAGATATCATTGGACCAGAAAACAGAGACCCGGCTAAAGTAGACAGACACGATACAAAACGTTTCTCAAGAGTAGGATATGAAGTACCGTTCGGTGCAGACATTTCTGAAGGAGAAACAGAGAAAGCAATCGAATATAGTGAAACATTATTGGTAAACTATAACAAAAAAGCGTCTAAGCAATTAGACGAAAGAAGATAGGGGAGACGATGCAAGTAGCAAATAAATTATCACCATTTTTTGAAAACCTCAATTTTGAGCGTGATGACAATACAATGGTTATCAACTTTGGTCCTCAGCACCCCTCAGCACACGGTCAGTTAAGACTTGTTCTTGAACTTGATGGTGAGCAAGTAGTTAAAGCCTATCCAGATATTGGTTACCTTCACAGAGGTATCGAGAAAATGGCAGAGAACATGACGTATAATGAGTTTTTGCCAACAACAGATAGACTTGACTATATCGCGTCAACATCTAACAACTATGCGTATGCACTGGCGGTAGAGAAGCTTATCGGTGTAGAAGCACCTAGACGTGCACAAGTAATTAGAACGATGTTACTTGAGCTTAATCGTGTCATTTCACACCTTTTCTTTGTTGCAACACATGCACTGGATGTTGGTGCAATGTCCGTATTCCTTTATGCTTTCCGTGAACGTGAATTTGCGATGGACTTAATGGAAGACTATTGTGGAGCGAGATTGACTCACTCCGCGGTACGTATCGGTGGTGTACCTCTTGACCTACCTGCGGGTTGGTTAGAAAATGCCGCTGCATTCTGTGATAAAGTAGATCATGAAGTAGAGCATACATATGGTGCATTGCTTAATGAAAACCGTATCTGGAAAATGCGTCTTGAAGATGTAGGGGTTATCTCTGCTGAAGATGCACTTTCTTGGGGATGTACAGGTCCGATGCTTAGAGGTTCTGGTGTACAGTATGACATTAGGAAAGAAGAGCCATACGAACTTTACTCTGAGTTAGACTTTGACATTCCTGTGAGTGACAGATGTGACTCATATGGTCGTTTTAGACTTTATATGGAAGAGATGAAGCAGTCTACAAGAATCATCAGACAGCTTATCCCTATGCATGCTGAAACTTCTCCGGAATTGATGGCACATGCACCACAGTATATCTCAGCACCAAAAGAAGAGATCATGACACAAAATTATGCATTGATGCAGCACTTTGTACTTGTAACTCAAGGGATGAGACCACCAAAAGGTGAAGTATATGTCCCAACTGAATCACCAAAAGGTGAACTTGGTTTCTACATCAAATCAGAGGGTGAGCCATATGCTTACAGATTAAAGTGTAGAGCACCAAGTTTTTTCCATACAGGACTCCTTCAAGAGCTTCTCGTTGGTACATATATTGCAGACGTCGTTACGATCATTGGTACTACCAACATCGTATTCGGTGAAGTTGACAGATAAGGAGACCCCATGAAAAGATATGATTTAAGACACTTAAAAGACGACTTTTATGACAGAATGGTTGAGCTTATTGATAAAGGCATCCAAGTTGGTGAAGTAGGTATTTTTATGTTTGAAGTAGGAGATTTCTCTTCTATTCAAAAATCTGCTGATGTAGTGAAAGCCACTGGACATGATTTGATGAATTCACTGAAGTTTAATGAAGTGGACTGGACTATAGTCGTTAAAAAAGTAAGTGAAGAAACAAAAAACGAACGTAAAGAGGCATTGTCTAAAGCAATGCAAGAAGCTGAAAATACTTCTGAAGAAACAACAGAAGAAGCGTAAACCTTTTTATTTCTTCTGTGCAGATCAAGTATAGATACTTGTGTCTGCAAAATCCCATATATTATTAAAAAATCAATTATTTTATTATTGTGAATTGGAAAAGTAAAACTTGAGGGTAGACCATACTCTAAATTTCAATAGAGTATGGTATATGTCTTAGGGGTTATTTAATTTTAGAAGCGATATTTTTTACCGCATCACTTGCGTGGTTGAATGCAAGTGCAATACTTCCCTGATCTGTTACAACATCACCGATTGTATAAAGACCTTCTACATTTGTCTCAAATGTGTTTTCATCATATACAGGCACATCCCATTCACCAGTTTTAACACCAGAGTTTACAAGGATATCTTTTGGAGTTGTTCCACCAAGTGCATATACTGCTCTGTCGTATTCACCAGATGAACCATCAGTAAAGTTTACTTTGATCGCTCTTTCAGTACCTTCTTCAACGCTCTCAACATCAACACCCATTTTGTTAATCATTTTACCATTATCAAGGTACTTGTTACACATTTCAGTGTTAGTAGGGTTCATACGTGTAATCTCAGCTTTACGGTAGTTAAGTGTTACAACACAATCTCCCATATCTTCTAGCTCGATTAGGCCATAAGCGTACTCACCAGCAGTGTCCCCACCACCAACTACCATAACATGCTCACCATCTTGAACTTTAGAAAGATTGAAGTTTAGTACACTTTTAAGTTCTCTTGGGAATTTATATCTTGGTTTGTTTGGTTTACCCATACGACCTACTGAAAGAATAACATTCTTAGCTTTCATGCTTTCCATACCTTCAGCAACACCATCAGTAGCATAAACAATTGTGAAAAGACCATCTTCGCCTTTTTCTACTCTTACTATCTCATGGTTGTACTCAAACTTGTCAAGTACTCCAGCATTTTTCAACTTAGTATCCATCTGTGCGATGTACTCTTCTTTTGAACACTCATCAAAAGTAACATTACCAGTAAATTCGAACTTGATTCCCATCCAGTCTTTATCGACACGCTTACCTTTTTTGTAAAACTTGTGGATCATATCATTGTGGTGAGGTGCTTTGTCAATAACAACAATGTTCTCAATACCAGCCTGTTTTGCTTCGATAGCAGCTGCCATACCACCAGGTCCTGCTCCAATAATTGCTATATCTACTACTTTACTATCTTGAATCATGTGTATCCTTATTAAACTTTATTTTGGAGGAATAGTAACATATATATAGATAAAAGTATGTATATTAAATTATGATTTTCATAAGTTAGAGTAGAAGTGTAGGCAAATGTAACATTTTAAGAAGCGATGAGTAGAAAAAATAGGTAACTTTATTGTAAGTATAAACGATGAAGATACATTTATACACAGTATTCGATTTTTTAATTGGTTTTCTAATACAATCTTCAAAAGCATTTTACTGGAGAGACAACAATAGTATTGTCCAAGTGTACATAAAGGTAAGATTAGCACAAGGAAGAGACAATAGTGGAGAACAATTATGAAAGACAAAAAGAGAATTTTAAAGATGCTGACAGTATAGTTTTTTCAGCAGATATTACAAATGAAGAGGCATTGGTTCTTCAATTACTTAAAGTGAAACAGGGCAAGAGATTGATATGTCCTGAAGCAAAGGCGTATCAGGATTTTTTAAAAGCGTATGGCAGCAGTAGCGGGTATCATATTTTTAAAGGAAATGTAGATACTTTGGCTGCCTCTGATGTAGTGATATCATTTGGCGTATGGTTTCAGGATGAAAGTGCAGAATCCACAACATTGGTTCGTAAAATGGCAGAAGAAAAAAAGGCCAAATTTGTTTATATGCATCCTATAGAAGATGTCACGCTTCAACCTACCATAACACAATTTATAAAATACGAAGTAGGGAGTGAAGAGGGTGTAGCTGCATTATTGGCACATACATTACTGGAAGATAAAGACCTTTCCAAAGATATAGAAGATATTTTAGAAGATCTTGATATTGGTTACCTTAGTGCGGAAAGTAATGTGGGAGAAGAAGAACTAGAATCGATGTATAGTCTTATGAGTGGGAAAACCACAACATCATTGATTATAGGCAGTGATTTGTATACGCATCCAAAAGCAGGACAAATAGCAAAGCTAATAGCACTGTTGGAACAGTATGCAGGAGTGAATGTTTTGTGTCTACCACCTACGAAAAATGCCTTAGGTATTGCATTGGTTTGTCAACTTGATGATGTGGCTCAAGGTCAAAGTGTTAGCTACAAAAGTTGTAAAGAAGGTACGTATGTAAATGTAGATAAATGTGTGTATATGAATGAGGATATGCTTACCTTGGATGTAGCTGGGTTAAACAGCATTTCCAATGATTTAGGACTAGATACTAAAACCCTCATAGACTACAGCAATCAATTGCCGCAAGATAAAGGTTTTCAAATACTAAGTGATGATGATCTCAAGAAGCCTTGTATGTATAGATTGATACCTCAAGAGCAAATAAGGGACTTTACACTGGATGAAATAGATGATCTGCCTGTGTATGACGGTGCAGTGATTTATACCTGTAAAGTTGAAAAATTGGTAGCAGAAGAGAGAAAAATTGAGGGTGTATTGAGTGCCTCTAAACAGTTTGCAATGGCTACAAAATTACAAGATGGTGATGTGATTTCTTTTGAGATTGAGGGGGTTAAATTTACACGTGTGTTTAAAATTGATACATATATGAAGGGAGTCATTGCTCTAAATCCGACTTTTGACATAGACTTAAGTGCATCTTTGATATCCTCCTATAGATTTAGCAGACTAGCTTTTGAAAAAATAAATAATCAAAAAATAGGAAACAACGATGAGTGAAGTACAAACAGTAGATAATATGGTCTCAATTTCGATTGATGGTGTCGAGTTCAAAGCAAAAGAAGGCGAGTTCATCCTCAATGCTGCTCGTGCCAACAATGTTTTCATTCCAGCTATATGTTACCTGACAAGATGTTCGCCAACTTTGGCGTGTCGTATTTGTTTGGTAGAGGCAGATGGGAAACAGGTATATGCGTGTAACGCTAAAGTGAAAGAGGGCATGGAAGTCACCATCGACACGCCAAATATTCTTGAAGAGCGTAGAGCCATTATGGAAGTTTACGATGTAAACCACCCGCTTCAGTGTGGTGTATGTGATAAGAGTGGTGAGTGTGAGTTGCAGAACTATACACTTGAGCTTGGTGTTGACTCACAATCATATATGATTCCAGATACAAAAAGAGAAACGACACAATGGAGTTCAGTATTACACTATGATGCAGGCCTTTGTATCGTATGTGAACGTTGTACCACTGTCTGTAAAGATATGATAGGTGATGCAGCGATCACTACAGTAAAAAGAGGTGGTGCAGAACTTGACAAAGGGTATAAAGATTCTATGCCAAAAGATGCATACTCTATGTGGAACAAGCTTCAAAAGTCTGTTATTGCTCCTAGTAACGGTACAGAGTTTACAAACTGTTCTGATTGTGGTGAATGTATCGCCGTATGTCCGGTAGGTGCACTTGCATCACGTGACTTTGTCTACACTTCAAATGCTTGGGATCTTAAAAGAGTACCTGCAGTTGCAGCACACTCAAGTGACGGTGCGCAAATTTATTATGAAGTAAAACCAACATCAATAGAAGACAGATCTGAAAAGATCTACCGTATCACTAATGAGTGGTCTTATGTATCATTAGACGGTTCAGCACGTTTTGCCTATGACTTTGAAAACAGAAATGTAAGTAAAGATGAAGCAGCGTTTAATGCAGCACTTGAAGCATTCAAAAAAGCTGATACAGTTCGTTTTAATTCTATGATCACGAATGAAGAAGCGATGATGCTTCAAACACTTAAAGAAAAAATGGGACTTAAACTCTACAATCCAGAGGTAAGAGCATTCCAAAAATTCTTAGGACATTATGAAGCAGCTTCAGGTTCATCTTTATACTCTACAGATACAGATGCAATCATGAAGAAGAGTGATTTTGTTATCTCTGTAGGTGCGGCACTTAGAAATGATTCTCCAGCACTTAAATATGCGTTTAACAACGTACAGAAGCTTAACAAAGGTGCAGGACTTTACTTCCACCCGGTAGGTGATACATTGATCCCTACTTTTGGTAAGACGGTTGAGTCATTTATTCACAAAGCGGGTCTTGAAGAAGCAGCATTCTATTTTATCTTAGATCTATTTGCAGATAAAGAGAAACTTCCTTCTGATGTCAAAGATTATATTGAAAGCTTTAAAAGTACTGAGACTAGAACGGTCAAAGAGCAAGTAATGAAGACTGTCAAAGAGATGGTTGTCAATGAAGAGACTGGTGAAGAAGAAGAAGTATCTAAGAAAGTAAAAGAGACTGTTGAAAAAGAGATCAAGGTGACTATCAATGGCTTAGTTAACCTACTGGGTGGCGACTCTGAGAAATTTGATGATGCATTCGCGAAGATGATGAAGAAAAAAGAGGCTTTCTCACTTATGGTGGGTGAAGATCTTTACTTCCATGAGAAAGCAGAAAACCTGGCTAAACTTGTGGCACTTGTTGAAGCAACATGTAATATTGATGTTGTGATGACACCGCCAAAGTCAAATGCACTGGGTGTAGCACTTATCTGTGACCTTGATGATGAATGTTCTGGGTACACAGTAGGTTACAATGAAAATGGTGACTTTAGACTCTCTGCACTTGGCGATGGCGACTTGGATATGCCTGCAATGAACCAGCAAGAAGGAACATTGACATCTATGGCTAAAAGAGTGCTTCCTACCAATGCTGCTTTAGAGTATGCCGGATATGAATTAAATGACATCGTTAAAGCACTTGTAGGTGCGCCAGAGTTAACTATTGACTGGACTGCAGTACTTCCAACAGATAGAGGATTTAAAGCAGTAGAATTTGATTCTCTTCCAAATACCTTTACAAACCAGGGTGTAGATAACCGTGGTTATTTACTTGAAGTAAGTAATGTAGAGGCGGAGATTCCGGCAGTTGAGAAGTTTGACGAGAGTTTAGCACTTGAAGGTGAAATCGCATATAGATGTAACCCTGCTAGACAGTTTAATGACTTTACAGACAAATCACACGAAATTTTTGAAACATTTGCACTCTATGTAAGTACAGCCAAAGCAGAGAGTTTGGGAGAAAAAGTAGAAGTAGTATTTGAAAATGGAAGTATTACTTTAGATGTTGTTTCGGATGAAAAGATCCAAGGTGATATCGTAAAAGTACCAGATTTCAAATCTGCTAAAGATGTGTATGGTCTCTTTGGAGAATCTAGATATCAAACAGTAACATTGAGAAAGGTGTAATATGGAAACAACACTCGTAGAAAGTTTACCTCAAGTAACAGCAGTAGGGGTCATTATTAAAGCAGTGATTATCTTGGCTGTACTTTCGGCTTTAGCCGGCTTTGGTACATTTGTAGAAAGAAAAGTACTGGCATTTATGCAAAGACGTCTTGGACCAATGCACGTTGGTCCTTATGGATTACTACAAATTGCGGCAGATGGTATTAAACTCTTCACAAAAGAAGATATCATCCCACAGAATGCAAACAAGTTGATCTTTATGATTGCACCGATTATTACAGCAGCGACTGCGTTTATCGCATTGTCGGCTGTGCCTGTATTCCCAGACTTTACAGTGCCTGAGTTTATACCACTTTTAGGGGGTACATTTGTACCTTCTATAGCATCTGACTTGAACATTGGTCTTTTGTTTGTACTTGGTATGATGGCAGCGGGACTTTATGGTCCTCTTCTGGCCGGTATGTCACAAGCAAACAAATGGGGTATTATCGGAGCAGCAAGAACAGCAATACAGTTTTTATCTTATGAAGTAGTTACTGGGCTTTCTATCTTAGCACCGATTATGATTGTAGGCTCACTTTCATTTGTAGACTTTAATAATGCACAGGCAGGTGGTATAGGTTCATGGTTAATCTGGCAACAACCAGTAGCATTTGTACTTTTCCTCATTGCAGGATTTGCAGAGACGAACAGAACACCATTTGACCTTCTTGAGCATGAAGCAGAAGTAGTTTCTGGGTATGCAACAGAGTATTCAGGTATGAGATGGGGTATGTTCTTCATTGGTGAGTATGCAAACATGATCACAGTTGCGATTATTGCTTCTGTTGTATTCTTAGGTGGATATGATGCAGAAGGTGCACTTGGATGGTTATTTATCATCCTTAAAATTGCATTTTTCTTCTTCTTAATGTTATGGGTAAGAGCATCATGGCCACACATTAGACCAGATCAGTTGATGTGGCTTTGTTGGAAAGTATTAATGCCAATCGCAATGATCAATATTCTGATTACTGCTATAGTGATGATGGTATAAGGGAGCAGGTATGAGTTTAGAACAATTTAAAAACAGAAATGTAGGAACACAGAACTACAAAACACTTGATGTAGGAACGACACCTACTTCTGCTATGGATAAGTTTTCACAAGTTGCCAAAAGAACTGTCAAAGGTGAACTTTTTGTCGGTCTTTGGGTTACAATGAGAGAGATGTTCAACGCACTTTTCCGTGGCAATATGCATACTGTAAAGTATCCATTTGAAAAGATGCCTATCTCACCAAGATATAGAGCGATCCATGACATGCTTAGATTACTTGAATCAGGTAACTACAGATGTATCGGTTGTGGTCTTTGTGAAAAGATATGTATCTCAAATTGTATCTCTATGGATACAAGATATGATGAAAATCAACGTAAAGAAGTAAGTGAATATACCATTAACTTCGGTCGTTGTATCTTCTGTGGGTATTGTGCAGAAGTATGTCCGGAACTTGCTATTGTTCATGGACCACGTTATGAGAATGCTTCAGAGCAAAGAGCTGGGTTCTCACTCTTTGATGATATGTTAACACCTATCGACAAACTGAACTTACAGCAAGAGTATGATGGATTTGGTGCAGTATCTCCAAATGCAGATGAAAACATTAAACAAACGCCATTAGCGTATTAGGGAGAGTAAAATGTATGAAATCGTAGCCTTTTACCTATTTTCGGCTTTAACAATAGGACTTTTCTTGATCACAGTGATGAGTAAAAACATACTTTATGCTATGACATCACTCGCAGCGGGTATGGTACTTATCTCTGGATTCTTCTTCATCTTGGGAGCAGACTTCCTCGGTGTGGTTCAACTTGTTGTATATGTAGGGGCAATTATGGCTCTCTACGCATTTGCAATGATGTTCTTTGATGCAACAAGAGATATCAAAGAGAAAAATACAAACAATACTTTGGTATTTTTACTTGGCGGACTGTCAGCATTGGTACTGGTACTTATGTTTGCTGCACCGATCTTTTCTGAGAATATACAAGCACTTTACCCAATGCATGAAGGTGTAGGTAATGCACAAGATGTTGGTATCGTACTCTTTACAAAGTACCTTGTACCATTTGAAGTAGCAGCGTTAATGTTACTAGTAGCAATGATTGCAGGGATAATACTTGCAGGTAAGAAAATGGATCAAAGTCTCACTGAAGATATGAGTGCAGATGATGAAATTATGATAGTAAAGGATGAAAAATGATAGGTCTTTCTCACTACCTAATCATATCAGCGATTATCTTCTCTATAGGATTAGTCGGTGTACTTAGAAGAAGAAACCTTTTAATGCTTTTCTTCGCAACAGAGGTAATGCTTAATGCAGTAAATATAGCATTTGCAGCTATTTCACATTATTACAATGATTTAACAGGTCAAATGTTTGCATTCTTTATTATCGCTATTGCAGCGAGTGAAGTGGCAGTTGGTCTTGGTATATTAATTGTATTGTATAAAAAATATGGAAGTCTTGATTTAGATGACCTTGCAAGTATGAGAGGATAATAATGGAAAATTTAGTATATATAGCACTTTTTGCACCATTTGTAGGTTCTCTTTTTGCAGCTTTGTTTGGTATGAGTGAAAGAAGAATATTTGTAGGTGTTATAGGTTCTCTACTTATAGGTCTTGCTTTTGTAGCTTCAGCAATATTGGCATTTAATCTTTATACAACAGGGACAGTTATACATGTGACAATGATGGATTGGATCTCAGCTGGAGATTTTAATGTACCATTTGGTTTTGTCATTGATCAAATCTCTGTAACAATGATGACAGTGGTTACTTTGGTCTCTACAGTAGTACATGTTTATGCGATTGGTTATATGGATCATGATAAAAGTTTTAACAGATTTTTCTCATATCTTTCAGCTTTTGTATTCTCTATGATGATACTAGTTATGTCAGATAATTTCCTTGGCCTTTTCATTGGTTGGGAAGGTGTTGGTGTCTGTTCATGGTTACTTGTTGGTTTTTGGTACCACAAGCCAGATCAAACAAGAGAAGAAAACCCTTCTATCTCTCCATCTTGGGCAGCAAACGAAGCGTTCATTATGAACCGTATCGCTGACCTTGGAATGTTAGTTGGTATCTTTATACTTTACTGGAACACAGGTTCACTTCAATATGATGAAGTGTTCGCTCAGCTTCCATACCTCAGTGATGTTGTTTTAACGGGTGCAGCTATTGCACTCTTTATCGGGGCAATGGGTAAATCAGCTCAGTTCCCGCTTCACACATGGTTGACGGATGCGATGGAAGGTCCTACACCGGTTTCTGCATTGATTCACGCAGCAACGATGGTAACAGCAGGGGTGTTCTTGGTCATTAGAGCCAATCCACTTTATAGTATGGAAGAAGTTGCAGGGGTAAGTTTCTTCATTGCATCTTTGGGTACATTTGTTGCATTCTACGCAGCATCTATGGCACTGGTTGAACGTGACTTAAAAAGAATTATTGCATACTCTACGCTTTCACAGTTAGGGTACATGTTTGCAGCCGCAGGACTTGGTGCTTACTGGATCGCACTTTTCCACCTTGCAGCGCACGCATTCTTTAAAGCGCTCCTCTTCCTTGGTGGGGGTAACGTGATGCATGCTATGCATGATGAACTTGACCTCTTTAAGATGGGTGACCTTAGAAAGAAGATGAGAGGTACATGGATCTACATGACCATCGCTTCAGTTGCACTTGCTGGTCTACCACCACTTGCAGGGTTCTGGTCAAAAGATGCTATCATCGAGACAGCATTTAATGAGCATACATATATTTTATGGGGTATGTTAGTAATCACTGCTGGTATGACAGCATTCTATTCATTTAGACAAGTATTCTTATCATTCCATGGTGAAGACCGTCACACACCATTAGGGTTCCACCCACATGAAATGTACAAATTTGT
>Ga0209013_10004241_pt1 | contig 12614 bp, 12 predicted proteins | sample Cruoilmetagenom2_FD_187291 | JGI IMG/M metagenome (GOLD analysis project Ga0209013, IMG submission 187291) | Oil polluted marine microbial communities from Coal Oil Point, Santa Barbara, California, USA - Sample 2 (SPAdes) (version 2) | ecosystem: Environmental > Aquatic > Marine > Oil seeps ...
AACAAGATAAACGGACTGCTGTCATATTCAATAAAAAATTTAAAATTAGTCGATACCGAGTTCATATATTTTCTTTCGCAGTGTATTACGGTTGATACCCAGTATAGTTGAGAGTTTCAATTGGGAACCGAATTTTTTCAAACCGGCATCTATAAGCGGTTTTTCATAAAGAGGCAGATACTTTTTGTAGTCATTATTTCCCTCCATATTGTCCAGAAGATACTGATAAAGTACTTCCTGGATATCCCGGTCGTCGCAAGTGTATTTGAATGCCTGTTGATAGAGTGATCGTTTGAGTGAGTGGATATTGGCAGAGATATCAAGCTTGCCTGGATCGATCGAAAACTCTCCTTCGATCATAAGATTTGATTTGACTTCTTCGATGAAGTGTTGAGTCAGAAGTTTGATATCTTCGGGTCTCTCCGCGAGGGAAGGCATACGGTAGATAAAAGCAAAGAGAGAATCTATTACTTTTTCATTGCTGATATAGTTGGCGATAGCAATGATACGCTTATTGTCAAAATCAAGACTTTCAATATTGGTCAATTTTTCAAAATTGATAATGACCAGCTCACTGTGGTTTTCAAGCAGCTGCTCCACGTTCTTCTGGTCATTGCCATCTGCATAGAGTGCTGTAGGAAAAAGGTATCTGACAAGACTTTTCTTCCCTGTATACAAATCGCCCACCAAAATCGATGAGACAAAGAGGGGCTTGGTCAGATTGAACCCTTTGATGATATTCTGTACCTGTGTGGAGTGTGTAAGAAATTGATCGGTCACCTAAAATATCTCCTTTTCATTAGTTGGATTATATCCAAAGTATGTTAATATCTATGAAAAAATGAGGCACTATAAAACAGCTATTTAGAGACTTTTGCGAACAATTTTCTTATCTTGAGATTGATCAGGCGTTGGAGTATTTCGCTTTTTTTGGAGGAGTGGAGTCGGCGATAGAGATGGATTTCTTTGATGATCTGGATGAATTGATGATGCATAGTTTGCCGCTGAATATCAAAAAGTTTGAAGCATTGATCTCTCCCTCCTATCTTCTGGAGCCTCCTTATCGTAATCTCTTGATCGCGGTAGCGCGTGGCGACGGCAAATTGCTCAATGTATTTAAGAGGGCCAGAATAAATGAGGCAGCAGGCGGTGAACTCCTCTCGGAGCTAGTCGATTTGGGCATAGTCCAGCTTGAGGCATCTCGTGAAAATCCCCTCAAAGAGCATCCGAAGCAGAAAATCAAAAAACACCTCCGTTCTTACCGTATCCAATCAAAAGCCCGTTTCAGGATACCTTTTTTGCGTTTTTGGTTTGGATTTGTCGAGCCCTATAGGCGTGATATTGAGCAGGGAAAAACCCAGGCTTTTTTTGAAAACTACAAACATCATCGTGATCGCTGCATCAGTTTGAGTTTTGAACAACTCTCCAATGATCTGCTTGAACTCTATTTTGCCGAGAAAGATCCCCTGCTGAGCAAAGGAAGTTTTTGGGATCGTCATAGTGAGTTTGATCTCTATGCTATAAGCCGCAGCAAAAAGGTCATTTTGGGTGAATGTAAGTACAAGGGGAGAAAAGTATGTAAAAATGAGTTGAACAAACTCAAAGAAAAAGCACTGCAATCAGGTATTCTTGTAGATATCTATGTGCTTTTTTCCAAAAATGGTTTTTCCAATGAGCTCAAACACTCCAAAGAGGAGAATCTCCTGCTCTTTGAGTTGGAGGATTTTAAGCGTTTACTCTCTTGACTTTTTGACTTTTTTAATATTTTTCCGATGCTGGATAAATGAGGTAGAAAAGTCATGGGTTCCCCGGCTGTTTTTCATAAAATAGAGGTAGTCTGTTTTGGCGGGCTTCATCGCAGCCCTGATTGCATCAAAAGAGACGGCGCAGACAGGATAGGGCGGCAACCCTTTGAACTTATAGGTATTGAAACGGCTTTTATCATTGCGTATCCGCTCCGGTGTGATCTTGATGTGGGAGTATTTTCCATAGTTGAGAGTGCCATCCATTTGCAGTGCCATCCTTTTTCTCAGACGGTTGTAAATGACGGATGAAACGATAGGCATTTCCTTTGAGTTGGCCGCCTCTTTTTGGATGATAGAAGCGATAGTCAGCAGGCGATTCCAGTTTTTTTTATCGTAAGTGCCATAGACTTTTTCGGAAAGCTCCTGATACTTTTTGTCGGTCTGTGAAGTGAGAAAAAGAATCAGATGTTTCTCCTTGATACCGAAAGGAACATGATAGGTATTGGCATAGATCCCTGCCTCTTTGTAGCTGGCATAACGATCGGTATAGCGCTGTAGTTTATCCCTGTCAAGCAAAAGATCTGACGCAGTTTCCTGTAAAAACAGTGTGGTGGTTTCTCCGGGAATCAGTGTCACCTCCAGCATCTGTGCTTTGGCTGTCACGAGTTTGTATAAAAAATCGATACGATTGAGATGTGTCTGACCGATCGTGATCCAGCCTGATTGCGGTTTCCCCATCATCACCAGGAGATAGGTGTCGACACGACTGAGAGCATAGCCTCTTTTAGAGAGCTGTGTTATAATACTGCTGACTGACCCTTGGGGTATAAAGAGCGCAGATGTTGTTTTGACGGGTATGGTTGTATAGAAGATAAAAGAGATAAATATGAAAAGAGCAATGCGAGCAACCCATTCAACAATACGAAATATCCTCTTTCTCTTTGTTGTCATGCTGATCACTCTTTTTGTTGTATTGAAAAGCGGAGTTTCAATCCATCATCTGACTATCGCCTCTTTTACTGTCGACGGATTATACCTGAAACTCGATAAAAAACTTATCGTGAAGGCAGAGAGGATAAGTATTCCAGCGATGAAGAAAAAAGAAGCTTTTCCTGATCCGGGAGAGGTACTTGATCAGATCAAAGAGATACTGCGCTATTTTCAAACGATCGAACTCAAAGAGGTCAATTTCAAAAATGACCACTACAGCATCCTCTATGCGGATCAAATCTTTTATATGGTCAATGACCTTTTTGAAGTGGCTATCCATGAGATATCACGCGTGGGCGATGAGCTGCAAGCTATTATCGACTTGGTTTATCTCAAGCAGTACGATATAAGGCTTTCGGGAAATCTGGTATACAACTACAAGAGAGACAAGGCACTGATACGGGGCAGTGTAGAATATTTGGATATAGAGGCTGATTTTTTGATCAAAAAGCAAAAAAATGACCTAAGTTTTGCTGTAAAATCAGAGGAGTTTTCCCAACTCAAGCCTCTGGTGGAGCAATTCAAGCTTCCTCCCAAAATCAGTATCTGGATAACGGACAGGGTAAAAGCCAAATCTTATAAGCTGATAAGTTTTACAGGCAGGGGAAAAATTGAGAAGAAGGGCTTTAAGCCGTTGCTTGATACGATCAAAGCTGAAGCGCTTCTAGCGGATGTTATGATCGATTTCAAGGATGGGATCGATGTCGTTGAAGCAGAGCAGATGAAAGTGCTTTTTGAAAATGCTAACCTCTATTTTGACCCTGTGCATCCTCATTATAAGGAGCGCTCACTGGAAGGGAGCAGCGCTTCAATCGTTGGCCTCTCCAATCCAAAAACAGCAGTGCTCAAGCTGGATTTGAGGCTCAATACGGCACTTAACGCTGAAGTCCTTAAGATATTGGAGGCTTATGCTATCAAGCTTCCCCTGCTGCAAAAAAGCGGCACAATAGATGCAAAATTGCAGATTGATGTAAAACTCAAAGCGAAAAAGGTAGATTTTGTCGGTGATTTTAGACTGGGCAAGGGAGACATCGCCATCGGAAATGTGATCCTTCCTGTCGTCAAGGGAGCAGTCCATATAGAGAAGGGGATTGTAACGCTCTCTGGGTTTGAACTCCTAAATACGATGTATCAAAGCGATGTCGAGGGAAATGTCGATCTGAAGAAAAAAATAGTTGATTTGAATTTGGATGTTAAATCATTTTACCTGGGTACAGAGAAAAAGCATTTTCTTTCGGTGAAGAAAATGAAACTACCACTGAAGATCGATTACCGAAATGACATTTTCGTTGCACTCCCGACATTGAAGATAAAGGTGATAGTTTCAGTAAAAGATGGATCAAGAGAGATAAAAATTGAAGATCTTTCTCTATTGAAAAAGAACTTGAAGAGTTTGCCGATCAATATTAATGGAGGTAATCTCAGGATAATGACTAAGGACGATAAGAGCTTTCGATTTGATGGTTTGCTCAGAAGGAATGATTGCTTTATTTATGAAAAAGAGTCAATTTGTCATACACGGATTCCTATTTCAGGTACTTTTTCGCAGCAGAGTTTTACGCTCAAGGCATTTCAAGGCCGCCTTGTGTACAACTCAGACAAGTCACTTGCAACATTGAGGAATCTCAATTTCGATTTAGAGAAATTTTTTGAAAGCAGTGAAAAAAATGCAAAAAGTACACTCACCAAGAAGATGAGAGTAACTGGGATAAAGAGTGTTTTAAGATATGGAAAATCAAAACTTGTAACGGATAGATATGACTTGGGAATCTTGCCGGGAGAAGATTTTCACTTTAGAGGAAATTTGGGGCAAGACAGTATCACGGTGACAAAGAGAAAGAAAAATCTCGAGATCAAGGCAGATCGAGTCAGCGACAAAATGCTGCATCCTCTTATCAACTTTGGCGGACTTCAAAAAGGCCGCTATTCTGTTGCAATATCGGGCACACCGGGGAAGATGATCAAAGGAGTGATCACTCTGGATGGCGGCGTGATGAGTGATTTTAAAGCTTACAATAATGTTTTGGCTTTTGTCAATACGATTCCGGCACTTGCGACACTAAGATCCCCCGGTTTTAGCAGAAAAGGGTTCAGGATTAAACAGGGCTTGATCAAGTTTACGATCGCCAAGGGCCGCATACTGACTTTTGATTCTATTCTGATAGAAGGTAAATCTGCCACAATTTCGGGAGATGGTGTTATTGATCTGGAGACAAAAGAAATCAATGTCGATTTGGCGATTCAGACGGCCAAAGCAATAGGAAAACTCATCGGTAGTTTGCCGGTGGTCGGGTATATTTTAACAGGGGAGAATAAAAGTATTATGACAGTAGGGCTTCATGTCGGCGGCACTCTGGACAATCCGACAACCAAAACCAGTCCGGTCAAAGATGTTCTACTGCTACCCTTTAAGATGCTTGAGAGAACGCTCGCACCTCCCACGAGGAGCCCTTGGTAGGGCAGGAATACCCTTATTCATTCCTTAGGACAATCAAAGGATCGGTTTGAGCCGCTTTTTTGGCAGGGTAGAGCGATGAGAGAAGGACAATGGCTGCTGTTCCGATGATGATCAGTCCAAAGTCATTGAGGGTGAGATCCACAGGGAGCTTGCTGGTTCCATAGACATCAGCAGGCAGCGAGATGATATCGAAAGTCTTCAGCAGCCAAATTCCCAAAGCTCCCATGAATGCCCCTGCGATAATACCACCAGATCCAATGATTATTCCCAAACGGAAAAAGATCCCACTAATCTCTTGACTGGTTGCACCCAGTGTACGCATCAGTGCGATTTCGCTGCGCCTGCTCATCACTGTCATCAGGAGTGACGAGATGATGTTGAGAGAAGCGACGAGTATAATGAGCAGGAGGACAAGGAAGAGGGCTTTTTTCTCCATCTCCATCGCCGCAAAGAAGCTTCCGTTCTGCTGCCACCACCCCTCTATGAGCGTAGTATCCGGCAGGAATTTTTCTATCTCTTTGATCTCTTTGAGCGGATCTTCGCTGAAGATGTGCACACCGTCATAGGTGCCCTTTTCCCGCTTGAGAAGTTTTTCGAAAGCTTCGAGCGTGGTATACATGATCGTTTTGTCATATGCCTTGAGTCCAGAATCAAAGATGGCATCGACAACAAAGCGTTTTTGCAATGGCATCGTACCAAAACCTATCGCTTGCTGCTCCGAGAAGTAGAGCGTCACTTTGTCGCCCCCATAGGCATTCATATCATTGGCGAGGGAGTCTCCAATGATGACTCTGAATTTACTGCTGCCATTACCGTCTGCTTTGGCAAAGACAGAATTGATGCGACTCTCTTTGGAGAAATCTACACCATAGAGGAGACTTCCCTGCACGAACCCGTCATTTTTAGTGATGACCTGTGTGCTGTAGTAGGGACTGAAGAGTAGTTCGGGAAACTGTTTTTTGAGTTTAAGGATGAGTCCATCATCGACGGCATTCTCATCCATAGGGAGAATAGTGAGCGGATAGTTCATGACAAAGAGTCTTTCTTTGAACTCATTCTGGGTGCCATTCATAATTCCCATAGCGATCATCAACACCATCACTCCTGCTGCGATTCCAAGAAAGGCGAGCAGCGAAGAGATGAAAATAAAGGGATTATCTCTGTCGTAGCGAAGATAGTGACGACTAATCTTGCGGATAAACTGCTTATTGGGAGTGTGCATCCTCATCTAGGCGAGCAGTCCTTTTTTCGGCCCACTCCTGCCGCAGCAGTTTTTGTATTTTTTGCCACTTCCGCAGGGGCATGGGTCATTTCGCTTTGGTTTTTTTGTTCCCGTGATCGGTTTGGTGACTGGATCTTCGATCACTCCCTCTTCGTATGATTGGTTGAGTGTTGTTTCCTCAGCAGAGGTTTCGAGTTCATTCTTGATCTCTTCAACAGCTTGCTGCTCTTCCTGTTCGCTGCCAAAGTCAAACTGCACAAGATGAAGGATTTTGATCGCTTCAAACTTGATACGCTTGATCAACTCCTGGAAGAGTTTGTAGCTATCCTGTTTGTATTCAGTAAGCGGATCTTTCTGGTTGTACCCCCTAAGCCCGATACCGGTTTTGAGGACATCCATTTCATACAAGTGATCTCTCCACTCAGGATCAAGGACTCTGAGATAGAGGACGCTCTCTATTTCGGCACGATGGTCAGGATGGATGGCTGCCATCTTCTCTTCGTACTGTGCTTCAAGTTTCTCAGTGACAGTGGTGTAGATCTCTTCACGCTCTTTGTTTGTGAGTTCCTCTACCGGGATATCAATAGTCAACTCTTCTTTGATCAGGCCATGAAGTTTTTCAAGATTGAAATCCTCTCTGGGTGCTCCCTCAAATATTTCACACTCCATAAGATGATTCTCAATATATTCGGCTCTGTTCTCTTTGATCTTTGACCCGATGTCATATTCTGTGTCAAGCAGCTGGTTCCGGAAGGCATAGATCGCTTTTCGCTGATGGTTGGCTACATCATCATACTCAAGAATATTTTTTCTTGATTCATAATGCATATTTTCAACTTTTTTCTGTGCCTTTTCGACACTCCTTGTGACGATTTTCGAATCAATAAATTCACCCTCTTCAACCCCAAGGCGACTCATGATATTTCTGATCTTTTCACCACCGAATATTCGCAGCAGGTTATCATCGAGGCTAAGGTAGAACTGGCTCTCTCCTGCATCACCCTGTCGTCCGCTTCGTCCGCGCAGTTGGTTGTCGATACGGCGGCTTTCGTGTCTTTCGGTTCCCAGGATATAGAGTCCGCCCAGGCTTTTTACTTCATCACTCAGCTTGATATCGACACCTCTTCCCGCCATATTGGTCGCGACCGTGACGGCAGCTTTTTGTCCGGCATCCATAATGATCTGTGCTTCGTGCTCATGGTTTTTGGCATTGAGGATATTGTGCGGTATTTTCTCTTTTTTCAACCGCACATCGATCATTTCACTCTTTTCGATCGAAGCGGTACCGATCAAGACCGGTTGGCCCTTTGCATGCAGCTCCTTGACTTTTTTGACGACAGCATCGAGTTTCTCTCTCTCAGTATTATAAATGAGGTCATTTTTGTCAAGCCTGGTGACGGTAACATTGGTAGGGATGGAGATAACATCGAGGTTATAGATCTGTGCAAACTCTGTCGCTTCAGTCTGTGCTGTACCGGTCATACCGGCGAGTTTCCCATACATTCTGAAATAGTTTTGGTACGTGATCTCGGCAAGTGTCTGAGACTCCTCCTGTATCTCTACACCCTCTTTGGCTTCGAGTGCCTGATGCAGTCCTTCGCTGTATCGTCGTCCCTCAGAGAGGCGTCCGGTAAATTCATCGACGATGACGATCTCACCGTTGTTGATGACATAGTCTACATCTTTTTCGAAGAGGTAGTGAGCCTTAAGCGCCTGGTCGAGATGGTGGGAAAGGATCGCATTTTCAAGGCTGTAGAGGTTCTCTACGCCGAAGAGTTCCTGGGCTTTTTCCAATCCCTTCTCTGTCATAACAATGACTCTATTCTTCTCATCGATGATGAAGTCTCCGGTCGTGATCTCAGGCTCTCCGGGTTTGGTCTCCTGCTTTTCGCCTTTTTCCATCTGTTTGGCGATCTCGTCGGCACGGGGATAGTGGTTGGCATCTCTCTGTGTCGGCCCGGAGATGATCAGCGGCGTTCTCGCCTCGTCGATGAGAATGGAGTCTACTTCATCGACGATGGCATAATTGTGCTCTCGCTGGACTTTTTCATCCGCACGGACTTTCATATTGTCACGGAGATAGTCAAAGCCATATTCATTATTGGTTCCATAGGTGATGTCAGCAGTATATTGGGCTTTTCTCGTCATTTCATCATGAATATCTGTTGTGATACATCCTGTGGTGTACCCCAGGAATGCATAGAGTTTCCCCATATCTTCTGCATCTCTGCTGGCAAGATAATCATTCACGGTAACGACATGGACGCCATGGCCGGTCATCGCATTGAGAACGACTGCGAGCGTTGCGGCCAGTGTTTTTCCTTCACCGGTTTTCATCTCAGCGATATTGCCATCGTGGAGGACCATGCCTCCCACCAGCTGCACATCGTAGTGACGCAGCCCTAGTACTCTTTTTGCAACTTCCCTGGTGATAGCAAAGGAGTCATTCAGGACATCGTCAAGCGTACGTTTCCCTTCATTGGCTTCTTGCTTGAGTGCAGCAAATGCCTCTTTGAGTTCCTCATCGCTCATGGGTTCATAGGTAGGCTCCAACGCATTGATAACCTTAGCATGTTTGAGATATTTTTTGACAATTCTATCATTTGCAGAACCGAAAATTTTTGTGATGTTTTTGAGCATTATAGTTTGTATCCTGATAGGGAAAGCTGGGAGCGGGAGAGGCTCCGAAGTCTGACCTGTTAAATTTTAAAAGATATTCTACCCAAATCATGTATAAAGGTTGTTGACAGTATAGAGGTGCACTGTATCCCAAATCTTTCATCGCACTATTATTATTTTTTAAGTAGAATAAATACCTAATGATGCCTGCTGTTTTTAGCGGTGCCCTAAAGCTATATATTAAGAGGTATTTAATTGATAAAAAAGTTGCGATATTTACTCTTTTTTTTATGTGGAGCACTGCTTTTTGGCCAGAGTATAGTGAATCCGCCCGTGACACTGCCTGTGAGTTTCCAGGCTCATTTCAAGCAGACCATTACCAATGATCAGAAAAAACAGATCATTTACAGGGGAAAGATAGATTTTTCCAGTCCCAATCATTTCAAATGGCGATATAGTATTCCGACTAAAAAAGAGGTTTGTACTGACGGGGCAAAGCTACAGGTAGTTGACCATGATCTTGAACAAGTCTCCACCTATATGATAGACAAGGGTTTGGATTTGCCCGCTATACTCAAGAGTGCCAAACTACACCGTAAATCAGTCTATGTCGCCAAATACCAGGGAAAGAGTTATACGATCCAGGTCAATAGCCGACAAGAACTTAGCCGAATTGCCTATAAAGATGATCTGGATAATACTGTATTGATCGTCTTTTCGAAGATGAGGTATGGGAAAAAGAAGATTCCAGGTACTCAAATGAGATGCAGGTACCCTGATGCTTATGACCGGATAGGAGAGTGAGATGGAAGCACTGCTGAACTCCCTGACTGACGAGTCACAGCGCCTCTTTTTTGCGGCTATCCTGGCGGTGATCATTTTGGCAATCGCCTTGGTCATTGTGATTTTTGTCAGTCGGATCAAATTTCTCAAGGATCGTTTGTTTGTTGCCAAAGAGATCGATTTGAGCAAAAATGAAAAGATTGCGGAACTCGAGAAAATGCTTAAAGAGATAAAGATCAAAGATGATGCTTTGACGCAGGAGCTTCAAGACTTCAATGAGACAAAAGTTTCACTCAAGTCCAAAAAAGAGTTGATCTTCAAAATGCAGGAGAAGATGAATCTCCTCGAAGAGAAAGAGAGACTTCATCTTGAAACAGTGGAGAGGCATATTAAAGATTTTCAGACGTTGACCTTCAAATATAAAGGATTGAAAAAACGTAACGAATTTCTGGTCGAAGAGAACAGTCGGTTCCGTACTGACAACACAAAAATGTTGCTGAAGGTCAGAGAACAGGAGCGCCGTATCTTTGAAAAACTCATGATGGTACACGGTAACAAGGAAGAGCAGCGCAAAGAGATTGAGAAATTGGCTGAAGGAATCTTTGAGAAAAATCGACAACTCTTCGACACATTGCAGTATGAAACCATCATGGCGCGTATCTCGCCGCTCGCCGATGAGGTTTCCCAGTATCAAAAAGAGGTGATATTCGGGCATGAAAAAAGCATAGGCAGAGAGAGGGATTTGCAAGAGGATATTATCTCCCGTGTCGGACTTTATCAGAAGGTCGGAGAGGATATCGGAGCGATTGCGGAGCGATTGAGAGATGAAGAGAAGTTTGAGCATCTTGGAGCAGATGTCGTCGCGTATATCCTGAATGCATCAGGTACCGACAGAGAAGAGGCAGGGAAGATTAAAGCAGAAAGCGAGGAGAAAGAGAATGACGTGGTGACTGTTTCTCTGCCGGATCGTCAAACTCTTGTGATTGATGCATCCTTCTCTTTAATGCCTTACGAACAGTATCGCAAAACAATGGAGCCATTGCAGAGAGAGCGTGAGTTGAACCTTTATCTTGAATCACTCAAGAGGCATATCACTTACTCGGCCAAGAAAGTTGAAGCGTCGGCGGATAATGAATACTGCTGGATGCTACTCCCCACCCAGGAGGCTCTGGAGACGGCGCTCAGGCACGAAAGCCGTCTCTATGACCAGGCCATCAAACAGCATGTGGTGCTTGTAGGACCGACGACATTGCTGGTAGCACTGCAGAGTGTTGCGATGCTTTGGGAATATAAGCGCTACTATAAACAGGCGAGCGAGTTGGCATCAAGGGCTGAAATGATGTATGAGCAGTTTGCCCTGTTTGGTGAAGAGATGAGCAGTGTTTCACAGCGCCTGGAGATGGTGCAAAAGAGTCTGCCTGTTGCATCCAATAAGAGTAAATAGAAAAAATATAAAGGAGCTATACAATGTCAACAGTAACCATATGGCACAATCCAAGATGCAGCAAATCAAGAGCGGTCAACGCACTGCTGGAAGAGCAGGGGGTAGAAGCGGAGGTTGTCAAGTATCTCGATGAGAGTTTGACAGTTTCTCAACTCAAAGCGTTGTTGGGACTGCTGGGGATCGAACCCCGGGAGTTGATGCGCACGAAAGAAGCGATCTACAGGGAGCTCAATCTCAAAGAGGAGAATGATCCTCAAAAATTGATCGAAGCGATGGTCGCACATCCAAAATTGATCGAGAGGCCGATCGTCATCAAGGGCGACAGAGCCGTCATCGGGCGACCGATTGAGAAGGTAATAGAGTTGCTTGAGGAGTAGGACTTTTTAGATATTTGACATTGTTGACTTTATTATGTTAAAATATAATAACATATATAAATGACAAAAGGATTTGTATGATAGAGGCAACATTAGCAAATATGAGAAATTCCAGTGATTTTTTTAAAACAGATGAGATTATCCATATTCTGGATGGACGCAAAAAAGAAGATATCGGTTTTTTTGTACCTCAAATATTTAAAGAAGAGTTTGAAAAATTCGTAGAGAAGATAGAGACAAAGAAAAAACTTGCACTGTTAAGCAGAGTGGCTAAAGCACAAAAAAAAGACCCCATAACTGAAGGGGGTATCAGTGATGGAATTAGCTAGAGGAGATATCTGTCTGGTCAATTTCAACCCTGCCAAAGGCGGAGAAGTGGGCAAATTACGCCCTGCTATCGTCATGAGCAGCAAAGAAGAAAATAGTATTCTGGATACTGTGATAGTCATCCCGTTATCGACTGTCATAGAGGCAGATGCTTTGCCGTACAGAGTGGCGATAAGCCAAAGGGATAAATTACAACAGAAAAGTGATGCCTGTATTTATGAGATACGCGCTTTATCCAAAACACGCGTGAAGGAGAAATTATCTGCACTGTCTGATGGGGAGGTGGTGATCATTCAAAATGCACTTTGTGAGATATTGGGATAGCAAAAAGTTTTCACTTTCCAATTTGAATGGTGTTCTCTGCGGCTTTTACCCAAATCCCGAAATAGAGATTCAGCACTACTTGCAATCATTGCATTCAAGGGCTTCGTGTAAAATCTTCGCCGAACCTACGGGTGCGACTCAAATTTTACACAAATCCTTTAAACGCAAGCATCACAAGGATTGCAAGAATTCTATTTCGGGATTTGGGTTTTAGGCGATTTACGGGAAAATGTCAAAATATGGCATATTGAGATGAGCCATAAAATTTTAATTCTCCTTACTGTATAGTGTACTTCATAAAAACAATCAGGACAGCACCGTGTTC
>Ga0209013_10004242_pt1 | contig 12613 bp, 6 predicted proteins | sample Cruoilmetagenom2_FD_187291 | JGI IMG/M metagenome (GOLD analysis project Ga0209013, IMG submission 187291) | Oil polluted marine microbial communities from Coal Oil Point, Santa Barbara, California, USA - Sample 2 (SPAdes) (version 2) | ecosystem: Environmental > Aquatic > Marine > Oil seeps ...
TGATCTGTTGGCTCACCGGACGGGTGCCGGCCATCCGATGGTCGAGAGTAGATCCCGCTGCGTGCTGGTGTTCGAAGAGACGGCGAAAGAGTTCCATGCGGGTGATGATTCCGGCGGGGCGGCCGGCGTCCTCAACCACGACGAAGCGGAGAGATCGTTCGAGGAAAAGATCACCGAGCGCGTCGAGCGGGGTCGCCGCCGACACAGTGGGGAGCTCGGGCTGCATGACGGTCCGCACCGGGCGCTCCGCCATGCCGTGACTGACTGCGCGGTCGAGGATCTGGCGGGTGACCAGACCCACCAACTCGCCGGTGGCGGCATCCCGCACCGGAAGCGCGTTGACCCGCAGTTGGTTGATGCGGTCCTTGGTCTCCTCGACCGAGTTGGTGTCGTCGACCGAGAAGATGGTGCGAGCGGCGATGTCGATGGCGGTGGCCGGCGGCGGCATCTCGACGGCGAGGATGTCGAGCAGCTGCTCGCGCACCTCGACCGGCATCGCGTCGGAGATGCGGGCCGAGGCCGCAGTTGGATGGCCGCCGCCGCCGAATCGCTGTGCGACACGGCCGACATGAAGTCCGGGGAGATGCGAGCGGAGGATGAGGTTGATGTTGGGTGGACGCACCAGCATCACCGCGCCGACGCCGATCTCGAAGATCTCGATCCATCGGTGAACCACGAAGGCGGCCTCCTCGTGATACCGATCCACCTCGACCATCGCGAGAGCGACCGGGACGCCGGCGATGTCGATCTCCTCGGTTGCCTCCACCATTCGGTTGAGGAGCTCGAGCTGCTCCGGTTGCAGGGCCTTGAGGACCCATCGCCGCACCCAGGTCAGCGATGCTCCCTGCTCGATGAGCCATGCGCCGACGCGAAGGTCTACGGGCGTTGTCTCGCGGTAGGAGAGGCCGCCGGTGTCCTCGTAGATCCCCATCAGGAGAAGGCTGGCCTCCTGGGTGGTAGGTTCGATGCCCCGTTCGCGGAAGAGCTCGGCGACGATCGTACATGTGGCGCCGACCGGCTGCTCGAAGACCTCGTCGGCCGAAAGACCGTCCTCCTCTTCCTCCATGTGATGGTCGATCAGGGTGATCGGACAACCGGCGCGTTCGATGAGGCCGTGGACCTCGCCGAGTCGTGCGGGGCTGCGTGTGTCCACCACCACCGCGTGCTCGATCTTCTCGGTGCGGGCCTGTCGCAGCTTGAGCTCGGGGAAGTCGAGCTCTGTGTCGGTCACGAAGCGGCGCACCGCCGCCTCCTGCGAGCCCGGGAAGAGAACCCTCGAGCCGGGGAAGAGCCGCACCGCACAGACCGCTGCCGCAAACGCGTCGAAGTCGGCCGAGAGATGAGTGGTGATGATCTTCACGCCCTCATTGTATTGAATTCAGCTCCAGTTTCCGTCTCCGTGCCCGTCTCCGTGCCCGGATGCCCTCGGAAAGCCACGTGGAGCTTCGCCAATTGAGGCTTTCCGAGAGGTAGGAGTGACGGATGGCCTTCGTGGCGAGAAATCCCGGTTCGCCGTCTGACGTTCCGGTCGTCCTTGTGGCGCGGGCGTCCCGCCCGCGCTGTGCGGCCGGGACGGCCGCACCACAAAGCGTCCCGGAACTGTTGTGATTGGCAGGCGGGACGCCCCACAAGGCCAACCCGGAACCTTTGTGGGGCAGGCATCTCGCCTGCCGAAGGGATGGGTGGCAAATCCGAAATCCGAAATCCGAAATCTTGCGATGGTGGGCGGTATTCCGAATTCCGAATTCCGAATTCGAACTTTTCCCCTCTCCGCATCGTACCTCTCACATGCGGCGGGGGCTGATCTGTTTCATTTTGTTCTGTTCCGTGGGCGCGGCGGCGTCCGAGGCGCCGCTGTTGCGGTTACCGGTCGGTGAGATGGTGGAGGGGCTCGCCTGCGCTTCGGACCCGAGCCAGACCTACACGTTGTATCTGCCACCAGGCTTAACCAACGATCGGCGGTGGCCGGTGCTGCTGGTCTTCGACCCACGGGGGCGGTCGGTCCTCGCGGCCGAGCTCTTCCGTGAGGCGGCGGCTGACTACGGCTGGATCATCGTGAGCTCGAACGACACCCGCTCCGACGGTCCCATGGATCCCAATATCAAGGCCGTCAAAGCGCTGTGGCCGGAGGTCCACACCCGGCTTCCGGCGGACTCCAAGCGAATCTACGCGACGGGGTTTTCGGGTGGCGTCGCGGTCGCGTTTCTTCTCGCCAAGTGGACCGGTGAGGTTGCGGGCGTGATCGGAACCGGCGGCCGGTTTTTTCCGGATCAGCTCGAGGGTACGGAGGAACCTGTTTTTTCGGTTGCCGGAAACACCGATTTTAATTTTGACGGGATGCACCGGGTCGACGAGTTTCTGGCGGCGCAGGGCAACCCCCATCGGCTGGTGATCTTCGACGGACCCCACTCCTGGATGCCGGCGGCGGTGGCCCGGGAAGGAGTCGAGTGGCTGGAGATCATCGCGATGCAGCGTGGTCTTCGCCCGCGCGACGCGAAGCTTGTGGATGCGCTGTTTGCGGCCGATCTCGCCGTTGCTGAACAGCTGGCCGCAGACGGCCGCGATGTGGAGGCGGCGCGCAGGTACCGTGAGATCCAAGAAACGTATGACGGGCTCCACGAGACCACGGTGGTTCGGACCCGGGCCGAGGGACTCGAGTCGAGCCAGGGTTACCGGAAGCAGAAAAAGGAGCTGAACCGTGCGGCATCCCTCGAGATCGACTGCGGGGAGCGGAGGAGCCGCCAGATGTCGGTGTTGCGGTTCTCGGAGATCTCGCCGTCCGTCCGTCAGCTGGCGCTCGATCTCGAGATCGCGGGGCTCCGACGGCGCGCGCAGGCGAGCGGCCCGATGGGAACGGCCGCCCAGCGGTGCCTCAACGGCCTCTACTCGGGGTTCTCGTTCTACCTCCCGCGCGATGTTTTGGAAGAGGGTCGGTACGCCCAGGCCTCCTCCTCCTACGAGCTGGCGTTGATGATCCGCGACGACAATCCCGTCGTCTGGTACAACCTCGCCTGCGCCCGCGCCCGCCTCGGACACGAACGCGACGCGATGGAAGCGCTCGAGCAGGCCCTCGATCGCGGTTTCAACCGGTTTGACCTGCTGGCGACGGATCCCGACCTCGATACCCTTCGCGACCGAGAGGACTTCAAGGCGCTGCTGGCTTCCTCCTCCAACGCCGAATCACGCGAATGACCAGCTGCGACGTGTCACGGCGGAGCCCGGCGGGCGGAGCCGGAAGCGGCGACAGACAATCGAATGCTGATTCCTGCGGCTCACGCCGCAGGTAGGAATCTGCCGCCCCTTCAGGGCTGGCGCGTGGTTATCGCCCAATTCCTGGGGCTCACGCCCCAGGGTAATTGCCTGTCGCGCCTCCGGCGCCGTGAGTGCGAGTCAGACGAGCCGGCTGTCAGAAAGGCGCACAGGCGTCAAGGTACCTTCCGCGGGAAGCTCGCGGCGAATTTTTCGTTGTTCTCGGATGTGGCCCTTGACAAACTCTCGGCAAGAATGTACTAGTATACTATGACAATAATTCACTAGGACATCAGTGCAAAGGAGCGGCGGTTGGCCATCCAGATTCAACTCGACGTCAAGAGCGGCGTGCCCTTCTACCGCCAGATCATCGACCAGGTGAGGGCCGCCATGGCCACCGAGTCCATCGGACCGGGCGACCGGTTGCCGACGGTGCGCCAGCTCGCCGTCGATCTGTCAATTAACCCCAATACGGTGAGCCGCGCCTACACCGAGCTCGAGCTCACCGGTCTCGTGGAGACTCAGATGGGATCGGGCACCTTCGTCGGCAGTAGGCGGGTCGAGAGGAGCGACGTCGAGAAGCGGAGAGCTCTCAATCAGCTCTGTCAGGAGTTTCTGTCGCGGGTATCGACCCACGGCTTCACCCTCGAAGATGTCCTCGAAAACCTCGAGCAGCGCCGAAAGCGCTGAGAAAAGGAGAGCACAATGAACAAACAGGGGCAGATGAAACTCGATGTTTTGGAGCGGTTCGCCACCTCCTTCAGGGCTGACTTCCGTTTCGCGCCGGTGAACATCACGATTCTGGTCGTGCTGTGCCTGGCGGGTCTGGTGATCCATCTGGCGGTGCACCCGTTCAGTCTCGATGCGGTGATCACCATGATAGGGACCGCTATCGGTCTGGCGATCGCCTTCCGGCTATTCCAGATCTGGGAGTCGGTCGTTGTTTTCACCACCGGCGCCGCCCTCTACACCTATCTCCAGCACCGGCAGGAGGCCTGGATCCTCCTGGTGGCGACAGTCGTTGTCGCCGGACTCCTCTCGCCGTGCATCCAGATGGCCTATCAGTGGGAGAAGGCGGTGGTCTTGCGTTTCGGGAAATTTCGGGGCCTCAAGGGACCGGGTCTCTTCACTGTTTTCCCGGTCATCGACAAGGTCGCCAATTACGTCGACCAGCGGATCCGGGTCACCGACTTCAAGGCCGAGACCACCCTCACCAAGGACACGGTGCCGGTCAACGTTGACGCCATCGCCTTCTGGATGGTGTGGGATGCTCAGAAGGCGGTGCTCGAGGTCGAGGATTTCGACCACGCAGTCACGCTGTCGGCCCAGACCGGGCTGCGGAATGCCATCGGCCGCCACGAGCTCGGGGAGATGCTGTCCCACCGCGACCGTCTCGGTACGGAGATTCAGGAGCTGCTCGACGCCAAGACGAACGCCTGGGGCATCACCGTCCAGTCAGTGGAGATCCGCGACATCATCATTCCCAAGGAGCTCGAGGACGCCATGAGCCGGCAGGCCCAGGCCGAGCGCGAGCGGCAGTCGCGGATCATCCTGTCACAGGCCGAAATGGAGATCGCCGCGAGCTTCGAAACGGCGTCGGAGCACTACCGGAACAACCCGGTGGCCCTTCATCTGCGGGCCATGAACATGGTCTACGAGGGCCTCAAAAAGAAGGGCTCGATGATCATCGTGCCGTCGACCGCGGTCGAGACCATGGGCCTCGGCGCCATGGGCGGATTGACGGCCTTCGATCGAATTCTCGGCCCTGACCGGGAGTCTCCCGAGGACATGGAGGCGCCGGATTCACCAGACGAAGGAGCGAAGTGAGAGGTGTGTGATGATTCATGACCCGGTCGAATCGCGTCGTGACACGTTGGTCGCGGGTCTGATCCTGTTATTCGTGCTGGCTGTCATCGCTGTGGTGTCCTGAACGGCTGGTTCAACGAACTTTGGCATGTGCAGGCGGGACGCCCGCACCACAAGGATTCCGGGTTGTCTTTGTGGTGCAGCCGTCTCGGCTGCACATCAAATCGAACGAACCTGGACTTCTCTCCAGCTTTCGTGGTGAGGTCGGCTACGCGGGAGTTGATCACCCGCGTTCGGGGTCGGCCAGTACGACGTCCTTCGGCAGCTTGATGCCGCGTCCGCCCATGCGGTGGGGGAGGGCGCGAAGGACGGCGGCGAGGGCATCCTCGAGGGTGGTGTACCAGACCGGGAGCGCTAGCAGGGTGAAGAAGGTGGAGGTCGCGAGACCGCCGATGACTACAACGGCGATCGAGTCGATGTAGGCGCCGGCCACCGTGGCGCGGGCAACGGCTAAGGGCAGGAGGCCGAAGATGGTGGTGACGGCGGTCATCAGCACCGGCCGCAGGCGGTCGCCGCAGCCTTCGACCAGGGCCTGCCGCCGCTCCACACCATTGCTCCGCAAGGAGTTGACGTGGTCGACGAGAACGATGCCGTTGTTGACGACGATGCCTATCAAGATGATGATCCCCATGAAGGCAATCGGGTTGAGGTCAAAGCCGAAGATCCACAGGCTCCAGAACGCGCCGAAGAAGGCGAGCATCAGGGTGATCAGGATGGCGAAAGGCTGAGTGAACGACTCGAAGATCGCCGCCATCAGCAGAATCACGGCAAGCAGCGACATCACCACTCCGCGGGTCATGGTGCCGAGAGCGTCGCCGCGATCCCGCCCCCACTGGCCGAAGTCCCATGAGTAGCCTTCGGGCAGGGTGAACCCAACCATCCGCTCCTGCACCAGGCGCTGTGCCTCGTCAGTGGTGACCGCCTCCTTGTCAAACTGCACCGTGACCATCTGGGTGGTCTGGCGGTCCTCGCGCCGGATGCGCTCAGCGGTGCGCGCGACGGTGACCTCGGCGACCGAGCTCAAAGGCACGATGCCGCCGGTGCGGCTGGGAATCGGCAGATCCGCGAGGGCGTCGATGCCGGGCTGCGCATCCTCGGGTAAACCGAGGACCATCTCGACCTCGCCATCGGGTCCCTGGAAGCGGCGCAGGCGGCGGCCGCGGAATGCGAATCCGACCGCCTCGGCGACCGCCCGTGGGCTGACATCGAGGCTGTGGGCGGCGTCGGGGTCGATCAGGAGGCGCAGCTCCTTGGTACCGCGCACCGTCGGCCCCCAGATCTCTTCGAGGTGGTCGATGCCGCGCATCCGGCTCTCGACATCGGTGGCGAGCTCCTCGAGATACTCGGGGTCCTCCCCGTGCAGGGCCACAGATACCATTCGCCGGTCCTGGCCGCCGCGGTGGCGCCACATGTCGCGATCGCCGACCTCGATCTTGACCCCCGGGATTTCGGGCAGACCCTCGCGGAGCTGGGTGCGCAGGCGAGCGACCGACTCGGGGTTGGCCTCGCTCTCCGGCAGATAGACCCGGGTCATGCAGAAGCCGTGCTCCGTGTACCAGGAGTAGACGCTTTCGAAACCGAGCTCGGCCTGGCGGCTGAAGACCCACTCCTCGACCTGGTCGACATAGCCCTCCAGCACGTCCTTTGAGGCGGCGTCGTAGACGCGGAGGAAAATCGGCACCTCGCGGCTCTGCATCGGCATCTCACCGGATTTTTCGATTTTTGTGAGCGGCCACGCCGCCGAGCCGGCAATCAGGAAAAGGCAGATGAGGGTGATGAGACGGTGGTCGAGCGTCCAGTCAAGCGTCCGGCGGTATGCCGGCACCACCGTGCGGACGACAAAGCCGGGCTTCGGATTCTCGGCCGGCGAGAAACGCGCTGCGGCGAGGGGGATAAAGGTGAGCGAGATCAGGAGCGAGCAGGCGACGGCGAGGCAGATCGTGAGCGCCACCGCCCCCATAATGATGACCATAGTGTCGCGCTCGCCGACGAAGAGCCACGACCAGACAAAGATTGTTGTCGCCGTCGAGGCCACCACCGCGAGGGCCACCTGCCGGGCGCCCGACCGGGCCGCCTGTGGCGGCGCCATCCCCATGCCCTCATAGCGGTGGATGTTCTCGATCACCACCACCGCGTTGTCGACCAGCATCCCGACCCCGAGCATCAGCCCGAGGAGGGTGAGCACGTCGAACTGCGAGCCGAGTGCGAACATTGCACCGCAGGTGACCAGGAGCGAGAACGGGATCGCGGTGGCGACGATCAAGGTCGTGCGCCAGCGACGGAGAAAGAAGTGGAGGACAAAAATCGCCATGATGCCGCCGTAGATTCCGGCGTTGCGCAACCCGCTCAGCGATTTGCGAATCGCCTCGCCCTGGTTTTCCCAGATCAGCAGGTTGATGCCCTTCAGCTGAGGGTCGGCCTTGATCTCCTCAATGCGCGCAAGGGCCCGTTCGACGACGTCGACCGTGTTGGCGGAGGGCTCCTTGTAAACATCGATGCCGACGGCAAAGGCGCGGTCGAGGTGGCGGCCATAGTCGAGACGTGGCTCGCGCAGCTCCACCACCGCGACATCGCCGACGCGGAGGCCTTTGTCCCCGACCCGCAGCGCCGCGATCTCATAGGCCGAGCGGAACCGTGTCAGGGTGCGGACCTCATAGCGCACCACATCGCCACGAATCACACCGGCATCGACATCCTGGTTGGCGCCGTTGATGGTGCTCAGCACCTCGCCGGCGCCGATTCCGTGGCGGCGGAGGGCGTCGAGATCGAGGTCGATGCGCACCTGCTGCTGCTCGACGCCGTAGAGATCGACCCGCGCCACTCCCTTGATGCGTTCGAGTGGCTGGCCGATGCGGCGGTCGAGGAGGTCCCACGACTCGGAAAGATTGCGTTCGGCGGAGATCCGCCCGGCCAGAACCTGCGCCGAGCCGCCGTCGGTATCGCCGCGGATCGAGATGTGGCCGATCGTATCCGGGAGATTCGGGCGCGCCCGTTCGACCGCCTCGCGAACTTCCATTTTCTTGATGTCGATGTCGACGTTCCAGTCGAAGCGCAGTTGGAGAGAGGCGCTCCCGGACGAGGCGGTGCCGTTGATGCTCTTGACGTCCGGAATGGTGGCGACCTCATCCTCGATGGGCTCGATGACCTCGCGCAGGCTCTCGAGCGGATGACTGCCGGGAAACGGTACCTCAATGTCGACCTCGGGCTCGTTGATGACCGGCATGAAATCGAGTGGCAGCAGAAAGAGCGACACCGTGCCCAGCACGACCAGGCTGAGAAGCAGCATCAGCGTCGCCACCGGACGATCTAGGGGGAGGTCGGTCAATCTCACGGCTTCGCCTCGAATTCGGAATTCGGAATTCGGAATTCGGAATTCCAGCTCACCGCCCCCGCACTATGAACCTTGTCGGTCGAAGACCGGAACTTCCGCCATCTATTCACCAGCGCCCCGGTTCTGCGGAGGGGGGGCCGACATTCCGAATTCCGAATTCCGAATTCCGAATTCATCCTTCAGTCTCCTCGCTCACTATCTTCCTCACCGGCGCCGTTCCCAGGATTCGATAGATACACGGTATCACCACCAGGGTGAGGAGGGTGGCGATGGTCAGTCCGCCGATCACGGTGATGGCGAGCGGCGCCCTCAGCTCGTCACCGGCGCCGAGCCCGAGGGCCATCGGCAGGAGAGCGAGCACGGTTGTGGCGGTGGTCATGAGGATCGGCCGCAGACGTTCATGGCCGGCGCCGACGAGGGCGTGGTCGACATCTTCGCCCTCGCGGCGGCGGCGGTTGACCGCATCGACGAGTACGATGGCGTTGTTGACCACGATGCCGGCGAGCATGATGGCGCCGATCAGCACCAAGACGTTGATCGAGGTGTGGGTGAGGGCAAGGGCGGCGACCACGCCGACGATGCCCAAAGGAACGGACATCAGAATCACAAAGGGATGGATGAGTGATTCGAACTGCGATGCCATGACCACATAAACCAGGAATGTGGCCAGCGCCAGCGCCAGCCACAGGGAGTTGAAGCTCAGGGCAAGCTCTTCGCCCTGGCCGGCGAGCTCGAGCCGAGCGCCGGGCGGAAGATCGAGATCGGCCACCGCCGCGGCGACCGCGGCCAGCGCACCGCCGAGGTCGCGGGTGGTGGGCAGGGCGGTGATCTCGGCCACCCGTGCGCCCGAGAAGCGGTGGATGGCCGCCGGTCCGCGGGCAACCTCGACTCGCGCGATCGCGGAAACCGGCACCTTCGTACCGCCGGGCAGGAGGATGCGCAGTGACTCCACTCCGGAAGCGAGCGACCGGAAGCGTTCTCCCGCTCGCAATCGAATGTCTATCCGCTCCTCGCCCTCGCGGAACTGTCCGACTACGTCGCCACGGATCTTTGCGCGCATGGCGTCCCCCACAACCTCGGCCGAGACGCCGAGTGCGGCGGCGCGTTCGCGATCGAGCTCGATCAGAATCTCGGGGCTTCCCGGCTCCGAGGTCGTCGCCACATCCCGCACCTCGGGCAGCTTCTCGAGCGACAGCCGTACAATTTCGGCGGCGCGGCCGAGCTCTTCGAGGTTGTCCGAGTAGACCTGAACCGCGATCGGAGGTCGAACCGAGAGGACAGCCGGCCGCACCAGCTCCGCCTCGGCGCGCGGGAAACGCGCGATCGTCGATCGCACGCGTGCGACGGCTGCCGCTTCGTCGTCGGCATCGGTGTCCGCGTCCATGCGGATGTTGATCTGGGCCAGGTTCTCGCCCAGGGTTCGTCGTCCGGAGGCGGCAGACGGTAGGCTGCCGACCATCGAAAAGACCGAGGCGAACTCGGAATCTCCGATCAGCATCGCTTCAATTCGATCAACCATCTCCGCGGTCGCCGCCAGGGTCGTGCCTTCGGGCAGGCGGAGCTGGAACGCGAACTCGCCCTGTGCCAGATCGGGCACCAGATCGGTGCCGAGACGGGGAATGTAGGCAATCGAAACGACGAAGAGCGCAATGGCCACGGCGAGAACCATCCAGCGCCGCGCGAGGGCGTGGGTGAGAGCCCCAGGGTAGGCTCGCCCGAGCCTGTCGAGGACGCGAGTCAGGGGCGCGGCGAGAAAATGGAAGACCCAGCTGAACGCCCACCACGCGCCGCCGATGATCAGGGCCGCCAGCAGCAAAGCCAGACGCACGGGCAGCACGAGCACGGTCACCGCGCGGCTGAGGAGCGAGCGCCCGTTGCCGATCGGCTCGAGCTCGAACCCCCCCAACCGGAGGGTGAAGGGTAGCGCCTCATCGCCGTCCCCGCGGCGGCCCGCGAACCGGCCCGCGCTCTCGAAGCCGGCGCGGGCGGTGAATCCGGAGAGCGCCGGGATGAGTGTCAGCGACACGACCAACGAGGTCAGCAGCGACAGGCACACCGTGATGGCCTGATCGCGGAAGAGCTGTCCCGCAACCCCCTGCACGAAGACGATCGGGAAGAAGACCGCCACCGTGGTCAAGGTCGCTGCAGTCACGGCGCCGGCGACCTCGGAGGCGCCCTTGATGGCGGCCTGGGCGCGGGCGAGGCCTTCCGACCGCCGCCGGTCGATGGCCTCCAAAACCACGATTGAGTTGTCCACCAGCATGCCGATGCCGAGAGCGAGGCCGCCGAGCGACATGATGTTGAGGGTCACGCCGGCGCGCTCCATGGCGAGGAAGGTGGCGATCACCGACACCGGGATGGTGAGGGCGATGATCGCGGTTGCGCGAATGTCGCGAAGGAAGAAAAAGAGCACCAGAATCGCCAGCAGACCGCCGATCCAGGCCGCCGACCACACCTGGTGGATGGCGGAGGTGATGTAGGCCGAGAGATCAGTGAGGATCTCGACGTGGAGGTCCTCGGGCATCCCGGCGTGCAGCTCGTCCAGGGTTTCCTGCACCGCGCGTGCCACCGCGACGGTGTTCGCCAACCCCTGGCGATGGAGGTCGATCTCGACCACCTCGCGCCCGCCGAGACGGGTGATCTCGTCACGGTCCCGGTGGCCGCGGTAGACTCGAGCCACATCCTCGACCCGAACCCGGCCGGCGGGCGTCTCGCGCACGACCGTGCGTCGGATCTGGTCGAGGTTCTGGAACTCGTGCATCGTGCGGACGAGGTAGATCGCGTTGAAATCGCGGAGGGTGCCGCCGGGTTGATTGACGTTTTCCTCACGCAGCGCCTGCCCGAGATCTCCCAGCGTCAAACCGAGGGCGGCGAGCCGATCCTCATCAGCCTCAACCACGATCTCGGCGTCGAGGCCACCCCGGACCTTGGCCGAGGCGACGCCGACCACCGCCTCGAGACGCGGTTTGAGCCATCGCTCGGCGAGCTGGCGCAGCTCGTCGAGGTCCCGGTCGCCGGAGAAGCCAAGCCGCATGATCGGCTCGAGCGATGGGTCGAAACGCAGAACCCGCGGTATCTCGGCCTCGCGCGGAAGCTCGACCAACCCGAGGCGCTCGCGGACGTCGAGACCCGCGGTGTCCATTGATTCGCCCCACTCGAACTCAAGCACGATTTCTGACAAGCTGGATCTCGACTGCGAGCGCATCTCGCGCACGCCCGGGATGACCCCGACCGCCTCCTCGATGGGGCGGGTCACAAACTGTTCGACGGACTCCGGGGCGGCGTCTGGATACTCGGTCTGGATCGTTAACGTGGGGTACGAGAGATCGGGCAGCAGGTCGACCGGCAGGTTCTGCACCGCGATCAGCCCGAAGGTGGCCACCGCGAGGGTGACCATGAGCACGGTGACCGGCCGGTTGACGGCAAAGCGGGGGAGCATAGCTCAGTCCCCCGAGGCGCTATCGTGGAGGTTGATCATCATCAACCGGTCTGCGCTTCCCCGGGCTGAGTGCTCGTGGCATCCTCCTCCATCACCCGTACCGTTGCACCGTCGGAGAGAGCAGGCGCCCCCAAGATTACGACTCGATCGCCGGCCTCGAACGTGATGTCTGCTGCTGTGACGGCGGCGATTTCCACGCGGTTGCTGTTTTCGAAACCGAGCTCGACCTCGATCTGCTCGACTGTGGCACCGTCGTCGGACAGGCGGTAGAGATGCCACCGTCGTCCCTCCGCGACGAGCGCCGAGCGTGCCACAACCAGGGCATCGATGTGGGTGTCTGTGACGATATCGACACGGATGAAGGCGCCGGGCCTCAGACCGGAGTCGCCCTCGACCGCCACCGTCACCTTGACCGTTCCGGTAGCCGGATCGACCGCCGGGGCGATGCGCTCGATGACCGCCCGGGCCACCGTGCCGGTAGCATCCGCCGTCAGCAGGACATCCTGACCCGGCTGCAGGCGCGTGACATGGCGTTCGGGGATGTTGACGTCGGCGTACAGCGGCTGGAGGTCGGCGAGGTCGTACACCGCCGTCCCGTCGGACACGGTCGCGCCGACATCGAGGTGGCGGGTCACCACCATGCCTGCGATCGGCGCGCGGATGACCGTTCGGGAAAGCTCGAGCTCGGCCAGCTCGAGGGCGTGGAGGGCATCCTCGGCGTCGCGCCG
>Ga0209013_10004243_pt1 | contig 12613 bp, 9 predicted proteins | sample Cruoilmetagenom2_FD_187291 | JGI IMG/M metagenome (GOLD analysis project Ga0209013, IMG submission 187291) | Oil polluted marine microbial communities from Coal Oil Point, Santa Barbara, California, USA - Sample 2 (SPAdes) (version 2) | ecosystem: Environmental > Aquatic > Marine > Oil seeps ...
GCGGGCTGACGCGGAGCGGCTGGTCGCCGCACTGGCAGAGCAGCACGGTGTGACCGCCCAAAGTACCGATCTGGCCGCCCTGCGTGATCTCTCGCCCCTGGCGCGCGAAAATGGCTGGCAGATGCGGGTCGCCGTGCGCGGGGGCGAGGTCATGGCCGTGCTCCCGCCGCAGGCGCGTTCTCTGGGGCTGGCCGTCGACCTGGGCACGACCAAGATCGCCGCTTACCTGATGGATCTGGAATCGGGAGAGACCCTGGCCTCGGAGGGCGCCATGAATCCCCAGATTGCCTACGGCGAGGACGTCATTGCCCGCATAGCCTATGCCAGCCAGTCGCCGGAGCAGGCCGCGCGGATGCAGCAGCTCGTGGTCGATCGCTTGAACGAGCTCGTCGCTGCCCTGTGTGAGGAGGCCGGCGTCGAAAGGGTCCACGTGCTGGAGGCGGTGGTGGTGGGCAACACGGCCATGCATCACCTCTTCCTGCGGCTGGCCACGGACCAACTGGCCCGCGTGCCCTACGTGGCGGCCGCCAGCTCGGCGCTGGACGTCAAGGCCCGCGACCTGGGGCTGTGCCTGGCGCCGGGGGCGACCGTCCACCTGCTGCCCAATATCGCGGGTTACGTTGGGGCCGACCACGTGGCCATGTTGTTAGCCTCGGGCATGGCCGGGGCCGGGGGGGTGGTCCTGGCGATGGACATCGGTACCAACACCGAGGTCTGCCTGGCTAACCACGGCCGGCTGACCAGCCTCTCCTGCGCGTCGGGCCCTGCTTTTGAGGGGGCCCACATCAAGCACGGCATGCGCGCCGCGGCGGGCGCTATCGAGCATGTCCGGATCGTGGGCGACAGGGTGGAGTACCAGACCATCGGCGACGCGCCGCCCGTGGGCCTTTGCGGCTCGGGCATCCTGGATGCCCTGGCCCAGCTCCACCTGGCCGGCGTGGTCGACGTCCGGGGACGGATGCAGGACGACCACGAGCGCGTGCGCGGGGAGCGGGGCGAGCGCGAGTTCGTGCTGGCCAGCACGGACGATGGTGACGCCGCCGGGATCACGTTGACGCAAAAGGACGTGAGGGAGCTGCAACTGGCCAAGGGCGCCATGCGCTGCGGCGTCGACGCGCTCCTGGAGACGAACGGTCTGAGCGCGGGCGAGGTGGACGAGATCATCATCGCCGGGGCGTTTGGGACCTACATTGACGTGGCCAGCGCGGTGACCATTGGCATGTTTCCGTCGGTGTCCCTGGAGCGGGTCCGGCAGGTGGGCAACGCCGCCGGCATGGGGGCCAAACTGGCCCTCATCTCCCGGAGCAAGCGAGCCGAGGCGCAGGAGCTGGCCAGCCGTATCGGCTACCTGGAGTTGGCCACGGTCCCGGGTTTCGCCATGGCCTTTGCCCTGGCCACGTACCTGGGGGAGTCGAGTTAGCCTTGCCCGGAAGGAGATACAAATTGACCTCGGGGGCTTTCTTCGACCCCCGAGGTCTGAACACCAAGGCCGTGAAAGCGAAACTGCACAGGCTACGGCTGGAGCCAGGCCATCGAGGCCCTCTGCTCCCGGATCATCCACCAGCCGGTCAGCCCCAGGGGCACCAAAGCCAACGTCGCGCCCAGGATGCCGATTGCGGTGAAACTGGTGAGGGCGAAGACCAGCCCGCTACCCAGACTGGCGGCAGCGGTGGCCATGCCCAGCAGCCACTCGTTGGCCTCTTCTGTCCTGACCCGTTCTGCGTGAGAGAGCTGGTCCGACAGGCGGGCATCCAATTTGGCTCGGTTGTGGATTCCCGCCTTTGCGGGAATGACGGGTGGGTTTGGGTATTTCCACCGAAGTCGATACTCTACGCCGCCACTGCCCTCTTGTCAGCCTGACCACACTCTGGGATAATCAGTACACCGCAGTGCCTGTCGTAGTAGGCACTTCAGTGCCTTTCTTCCTGGCAGGCTTGCGTGTATCAGGGCGCTGAAGCATGTCCTGAGCGCCGTCGAAGGGCGCCCACTACGAACCTGGGTAGTGGTCTACAGATGATCAGCGAGGGGAGAGTGGCCTACCAGAGCGGGGATGATCCGCAACTGCTGAGGGACCTGCGCGCCGCACTCAAGCGCTGGCACCGGCCGACGGTGGGCGATGCGGCCTTGGCTGATGGCCTGGCAGGCGTCCAGCGCCGCCTGGCGGCTGAACCAGGGCTGACACGATCCGGAGCCCTGCGGCAGTCGGTCCGGGCGGCGTTGGCCTCGCTGCGGGACGAGGGGCGGGTGGAAGAGGCTGACCTCCTGGAAAGCCGATATCTTCGCGGTGAGAGTGTTACCTGGCTGACAGAGACCCACAGTCTCAGCGAGCGCAGCATCTACCACCGCTTGAACGAAGCTCACGTCGCCCTGGCCCATGCCCTTTGGGCCCAGGAACAAGCCAGGGCGGAAACGACTCCAGAATCCCATCCGGCAGCCGAGCCCTCGCCCGTTCTATCGCGTGCCCGCCACCTTCCGCCGCCAACCGGCACCCAGCTCTTTGGCATGGATGAGGTGCTGGCCCAACTGCTGGACTATTTGGACGACCACGACGATCACTGGGTGATCAGCCTGGATGGTATGGCGGGTCTGGGCAAGACGGCACTGGCCCGGGAGGCCGCCGGTTGCCTGGCTGATACCGGCCGTTTTGCCGACATCGCCTGGGTGACGGTTGGTCTGGGGTCCTACACTTCACGCGGCCCCCAGGACCTGGACCTGCCAGCCCTCTCCTGTGGCCAAGTGCTGAACACCATCGCCATGCAATTGGGTGGTATTGACCCAAGCTCTCTCCCCCTGCCGGCCAAACGGGATCGTGCCAGCGAAATGCTGAATGCTGGCCCTTGCCTGGTCGTGCTGGACAATCTGGAGATGGCCATGGATTGTGGAACCTGGCCGGACTGGTTCTGGGACATGGCGAATCCCAGCAAGTTCCTGCTTACCAGCCGCCACTGGCCAGAGTCGGAAGTTGGGCCCTCGATCATCTCGCTGGAGCAGTTGGCCGAGCCCGCGAGCCTGGCCCTCATCCGCCACGAGGCGTATCTGCGCGGGCTGCCGGAGCTGGCCGGGGCCAGCGACGATGCCCTGCGCCCGATCCTGGCCGTGACGGGAGGTAATTCGCTGGCCATCAAACTCGTCGTGGGCTAGCTCGTCAGTTTGCCACTGGACCACGTCCTGGCCGCCTTGGAGACCGCCCAGCCAGGTACCGACTCGTTCTACCAGTATATCTCTACCGCGGCTCTTGGGACCTCATCTCAGCGCAGGCCCAGCATCTGCTGCTGCGCATGGCCCGGCTGCCGGCTGGTGCTGGTACCTGGCAGGAGCTATCGGCTATGAGCAACTTGGCCGGGAATGAGCTGGCCTCAGCCATTGAAGAGTTGACCACCCACTCCTTCTTGCAGGCATGCGGGTTTGAGGAAAAAACTTACAGCCTGCACCCCCTGACCTATCACTTTGCCCTCAGCCAGGCGGCCCAGATCGCATGATCCCTCAGGCCAACGCCCTCAGCAGGGCGCCGGCCGCCTGCAGGTCGTAGGCATGCAAGCCCTCGTTGAACCGATCGTAGACCTCGGCCGGCATCTGTTGTGCCGCGCGGGCTTTGCGGTCTGATCGATCACCCCGGACAAGACCGGCTAACGGGCCTCAGGCCTGGATCTCGTGGCCATGAAGGACCAGGTAGGCCAGAAAGGATTGGGAACTGACCGTTGGCTCTGTCATCTCGGTCTACTCACCCGGGCGCGCGCGTACTCCTCTACTGATGTCTGCTTCAAGGGATACCTTTCCAGGAGCAGCGCCGCGTCAAAGTACGAGCCGTGCACATCCTCGTGGAGACTGAGGGCCATCACCTGGCTCAGACCCGGATGGAAGGGACGCAGCAGCGGCGACATGACGCGCAATGCACCCCTGGGAACGTGGCTGACCTGCGCCTTGTGCCCACTGAGCTGCTCGTACACCTCTACCACATCCACCGTTTCCAGGTTTTCCGGCCCACCGATCTCGATGGTTTTTCCAAGGAGGTCCGGATCCTCCAGTGCTATTAACACGCAGTCCGCTACATCGCCTTCATCGACAAAGTTGCGCAGACTTTCGCCCTTCCCGAAGAGCCTGACCTTCCCTGTTTCGAGGATGGGCTGTCCGATCAGTGTGTGCACGTGGAACCACATGAAAGCACTGGCCCGGATGATCGTGTAGGGCAGACTGCTGGCCTTCAAGTGCTGCTCCGCATTGTGCTTGTAGCGAACGAATGCTGACGGATGGTCCGGACCGGCGCCGACAACAGAAACGTAGACAAACTGCTGTACTCCGGCCTCGTTGGCCGCATCGATCAGGTCCCGGTGGCCCTTGTCGTCGACCAGTTCGGATCGCTCGTCGCCACGACCCAAGATCGAATGGGCGGCGGTCACGACCTTGGTCGCTCCATCGCAGGCCCGCCGCAATGAGGCAGGATCCCGTAGATCGCCCTGGAACACCTCCGCCCCCATCTCCTTGAGGGCAGCCAGCTTCTCCTGAGGAGTTCGGGACATGCCACGTACCGTCTCTCCCTTTTCCAGAAGACGACGTGCCACAATACTGCCCAAAGCACCGCTCGCACCGACAATGAGGATCATGCTACCTGCCTCCCTTCCTGATAGCCGGGAATCTCACCCAATGAAGGACCTGCCGATGGGGCATCGTCCGGCGGGCTGCCGAACGACCCGCTCCGGTCCCCTGCCTGGAACGAAAAGGAGGAGCACCGGCCAGCACGGTGCTCCGCTGTACCCTGCGAGACGCCACATAGGCGCGCAACGGATCTGACGGAATGACCAGCGCGCTAGCGCAGTCCCTGGCTGCTCGCGCAGGGGCCCTGGCTCACGATCCAGGCGGAGGGTTGCTGCTGTTGAAGATGTCGTGGTGCAGCCTCCACTGCCCGTCCACCTTTTTCCAGATCACGATGAACTTGCCCTGGTCCAGTTGCTGTTCTCCCTCACCAAAGAGCTGGAATCTGGAAACCTCGATGGCCGTGTCACCGAAACCCTCCACCTCCCCGGTGATGATGGCCGCCTTCTTGACCCCCATGTCCATAACCGCCTGCCAGAAGCCCTGCACAGCTTCCCGGCCGGTCATAAAGCCGGCGTTTGGCGGCATGAACTGTCCGTCCTCGGTATAGAGGGCCGCCAAACCTGCCGCGTCCCCCCGGTTGAAGGTGGCCATGAACACGTCGTTCGCTGCCTCGATGGCAGCTCGCATTTCGCTAGAATCTGCTTGAGACATAATCTGTTTCCTCCTCCTTGCAGCTTGTTCCGGGATTGGGTAGCTGGCCCACATGCCACTACCACCCCCCGACCTGACAAAGGCATCCAAAGCCTCTCAAGGCTCCGGCCTCGGTTGCGGTGGCTCTCCGGGATTGCTGTCCTCGCCCAGGCCCACCCTTCGACAGCTACAGTGTACTGTAGGGATGTCAAAAAAGTGTCAAAAAAGGCCGGGGTAAAGGTTGTTCCGCCCTATCAAAGATATCCCAGATCCGCTGCCGTCGCGGCAGCCTGCTGCAACTGAGCCTGAACAACGTCCGCCTGGCCTTGCCCCCAGGCCTGAATGGCCGCCTCGATTGCAGTGGACATCTCCTCAGGCAACATCTGCTGGAGCGGATCCAGCATCCTGCGTGCGTAGGTCACCGCCCTGGCTACTTCTTTCCGGGCCAGCGCCGCGCCGGTCAAGGGCCAGAGCGCTGTCCATTTGAAAGGGAAAGGCTGCTTCCATGTGTCCAGAGCAGCCTGGCCATTCGCCTCTGCCTCTGAGAGGTCCCCTTTACGCCAGGCGACCCACGCCAGGTTGGCCTGGGCCGCGCCGACGTAAAGAGCTACCTGTGCCGTCGTCGCGACTGGGAGGCTTCGGGAAATGTAATGCTGGGCCTCTTCTACCTGGCCGCGTCTCCTGCTAAGAATGGTCAGATAGGCCAGACAGCGCGACTGGAGCACGACATCAGCGGTGCGCTCAGCAAGGAGCAAAGATGTCTGCAGTGCGTCTTCTGCCTCCTCCAACTCATCACGCCACAGACAGGCAAAACCAAGCATGAACTGAGACATACCTATGATGCCGGCGTCGTGTGTCTCGTGGCTCGCTGCCAGCATGGCTCGTGCAGAAGCTACCGTTTCTTCTGATGGCCGGTGGCGCTCGCGGTCCCAGGCGTGCAAAACGAGGACCTGGAAAAACCTGGCACGCTGAAAGGGCGTTCCGAATTGCTCCACGGGCGGCTGAGCCTTCTCTGCTAGCTTGGACATCAGATCGAGCTGGCGCTGCCAGTAACACAGCCATGTCCTGTCAAGCTGCACCTCAATCCACGCTTGCCACCAATCCAGATTGGACTCGGCCTGCTTCTGACCCAGGATCGATTCGGACAAGTCATAGGCTCGCGCTGCCTCTTCGTAGCCGTGTCGTACCTCCCAAATCTTACCTGTCTTGCGGTGAAGCCGAGACTGCCAGATCCGGTCATGCTCTGGCACCGAGGCCAAAGCTTCGCGGTAGGAATCCCGGGCCTCGTCGTGCCGTCCGGTCGGCTCCAGCACGTCGCCCAGGCTCTCGTGGAGTTGAGCCGCCGTCTCCGGCTGCCAGCCCTCTCGGCGTTGTTCTGGAGGGGCAGCCTCGGCCAACGCCAGCGCCCGACAGTAGAAGTCGATGGCTTCCTGGTGTGCATGCGCCCGGCGTGCCTGGTCGCCGGCCTGCTGCAGGTACGCAATAGCTTTGTCCGTCTGCTTCGGATCTAACTGTAGGGCCTGTTCAAAGTGAAAGGCTAATTCGCCGGCCATCTCCTGGGTTTGAGCAACGAAAAGCTGCTCCATGGCCGACCCCACTTGCCCGTGCAGCAATTGGCGACGGCGGTGTGGCATCCCGGCGTACACCACCTCCTGGACCTTGTGGTGGGTGAAGACATAGTCGCGTCCGGCGGCCTCGATTCCCTCAGCGATCAGCCGCCGCCGCAGCAGGTCGTCCAGCGCCGTCAACGTCGCTTCTTCGCCCTGCCCCCAAGCGACATTCAGCAGGTCGAAATCGAACTCGCGCCCGAGCACGGCAGAAAGGCGCACTGCTTTCTGTGTTTCCTGATCCAGGCGGCTGACCCGTGCCCCGATGGCTTCGCTTACGCTGACAGGTAGAGGAGACTCGCCCTGGCTGATTCTTGAGAAATCGACGAGCCACCTATCTCCTTCTAGCCGAATCACATCCTCTGCAAATAGCGCCTTGAGAATCTCTATCAGGAAGAAAGGATTGCCTTCCGTCTCGTGGAAGAGATGCTGCGCCAAGGGAACGACTGCCTTGTCCCCTCCCGACATTTCCGTCACAAGCATTTCTACCGCCGCCTGCGACAGCCGGGGCAACGGCAGCAACCGAGCAAGTCCTTCCCGCTCCAGCCGGCGTTGGAGATCCCGTAACGGGTGCAACTCTCCCAGCTCCTCTGGGCGCAGCGTGCCGATCATCAGGGCGGGGCGCTCGACCAGGTGACGCGCGAGGAAGTGAAGCATTCCCAGGGTCGATTCACTGGCCCAATGCAGATCCTCAACGATAACCAGGAGTGTACCGTGGTTGCTCACCTCGCCCAGAAAGCGAGCAATGCCGTCGAAGAGGCGCGCCTGCTCCTGATCAGGACGGACCGCCGCAACAACGTCCAACTCCTTGCACCGGTCCTGCAGCTCGGGCGCCAAGCGGGCGACTTCGCCCAGCACCCAGGGAGGATACCCCAGCAGCTCATCTGGCGGAACCGTCGACACGGCCATTCGCAGCGCCTCGGCCACGGGTTGGTATGGTAGGGCGCGTTCGAATTCGTAGCTACGGCCCCACAGCACGCGAGCACCTTGCCAGCGCAGATGCTCGGCTAACCCCTCCACTAGCCGGGTCTTGCCCACTCCGGCCTCGCCGGTGATGAGCACAAGCCCACCATGCCCTACCTCCGCATCTTGCCAACACCTGCCCAAGAACGCCAGTTCCCCCTCCCGACCCACCAGCGGGCCGGGTACGATCGCGTCCAGCGGACTGCGTCCCGGGGTGAGTGCAGGCTCCGCCACTACTGCCTCGACGGCGATTCCCTCCGGAGCGGGCCCGATCTCGAAGCGCTCGTCCAGGATCGTCTGGTAGAGCTCAGCCGTCTCGACCATGGGTTCGACGCCCAGTTCCTTGCGCAGGACCTCTCGGCAGTGCAGATACTGACCCACTGACGCGTGCCGCTGTCCCAGCCGGCAATAGGCGCGCATGGCTGCCCGGTGGGCGTCCTCGCGCAAAGGATCGCAGCGGCATAGCCGCAGCGCGGTGGTCAGCGTGGCGTTGTGCTCTCCTCTCGCCTCGTGACCGGCCATGAGCCGCGCTAGCGCCTCCGCAAACAAGGTTTCCAGCCGGTAGCGCTCACCCAGGACCCAGTCATCGTAGAAGCTGTCTAGAAGGTCTCCGCGGTAGAGGGCGACCGCTGCCTGCAGGTTGCTCAAGTCTTCGTGTGAGGCCAGGGATTCAAACTCATCGACGTCGAGCCACAGTTCCGCCTGAGGGTCGAATTGTGCTGAACTGGGATCACTCAGGATGAGTCCTTCCTGGGAGAGACAGCGGCGGATGTGCCACAGCGCGGTGGCAAGGGATCGCCGGGCTTTGCGGTCTGATCGATCACCCCAAAAGAGACCAGCTAACCGGTCCCTGGGCTGGATCTGGTGGCGATGAAGGACCAGGTAGGCCAGCAAGGATAGGGATTTGGCCGTGGGCGGCTTGGGCAGCTGCTGGCCGCCGCTGCGCATGTCCAACGGACCCAGGAAGTAGAATTGCAGGCTGGTCACAGCTCTCCCTCCGACCAGCAGGTCGAAGTGACGGGATCGAGAAGCTCTTCTGCAATGGTTCGAACGATGTAGGGCGATGAAGAGTATGGTGGGCGAATTGACGGGCAAGGTACGCTAAGGACAGATGCATTCTACCATAGACTGCATCCTTCGTCAAGACCCAGGGGTTTGCATCAGGGCAACCTCATCTATCGCTCCTAGCCTTCGTCCCGAGGGCGATCGACCTGGATTGCGCAAGAGTTGGGGCGTCTGGTGGCGCCAAACGCCCCCGGGACGGGGGCTACCAGCGGGTTTGCGGGTGCAGCTTTCAAATGAGGTAGCCCTGGCCCTGGCAGGTCTGGTGGTTGATAGATCGCTTCACTTCCGCTATAGTTCACCTACTAACACGATAGAGGTAAGACGATGTGCGCAGTCACCGCACGCCCAAGTTCCAAGTATCAGGTGGTGATGCCCAAGCAGATCCACGAGATCTTGGGCCTGGAGCCACGGGACTCTGTCCTCTTTCTGGTGGATGGCGGCACAGTCATCCAACGTCCGCAGCCGGCCAACTTTACCAAGACCCTGCGCGGGCTGCACCAGGACCTCTGGCCGGATCCTGATGCGTGGTTGGAGCAGGAGCATTCCTCATGGGAGGACTAGGCGATCTGCGCCAGAGCCTGGCTGCCGCGGACCTGATCGCCCTGGACACGATGGTCTTCTCCTACCATCTAGCCAATCACCCCCGCTACACGTCGCTAACCACGATGATCTTGGATGCCGTCGAATCGGGGCAGCCGGCGGGACTGACCACAACGATCACGCTGGCCGAGATCCTGACGGTGCCGGCCAAAGCAGGCGATCGAGGGGCGCTCCAGGATTATGAGATCTATCTCACTCGCTTCCCCAACCTGGAGGTGGTTTCCCTGGATACAAGCCTGGTCCGGGAGACGGCTTTGGTGCGCGCTGCAACTGGCCTGCGAACGCCGGACGCGGTCCAGATCGCCGCGGCCTGTCTGGCCGGCGCAGACACCATCGTGACCAACGACCCCCGTTGGGCCGGACGGGTAACGGCGCCGGCTTTGCTGATGCTGGACGATTACCTGGATTGAGTTGGCTCCTCAGCTTCCTGGGAGCTGAGAGCTTCCAGGAAGGTGGTTTCGTTATTTGGACGCCTGGCAAGGTCCATTGTTCGCTGCAGGTGGCAGGGCCAGCGCATTTGCTTTCCACGGTGGCAGAGGGTCTCTCGACCGAGTCCAATGCAAAACCCTCCGGGCTCTCTCCGTGTCTCTGTGGTCCAATTAGTTTGAGCCTTTTTCAGAGTCATCCACTACGGCTCAAGGGTACAATTGCGCGGCGGCCCTGTTCTGTGGTACAATGGCAATGAGGTTGCCTTATGGTACAGCGAGTGCTTTCCAGCATTGGACTCCGCAGCAAGCGATACGTGGCCGCCGCTCTGCCGTTCCTCCTGGTTCTGGTTGCGGTGCTGGTGGTGACCTACGTGGTCGTGATCCTGTCTGTGGGATCGATGCAGGATCCTCTTTGGCTTGCCCTGTTTACGGCGCTCATGGCGATGCACGGCATCCTGCACGGGTCCAGCCCCCGCCTGAGAGAGACCGCGAGAAATGACCGGTGGTCATGGCTGGCTGCCTACCTGGCCGCGCAAGGATTGCTGCTCCTGAGCATGAGCGCCCTGACTCAGAGCCAGGGGCTGATCATTGGGCTCTATATCGCCCTGGCCGGAGGTTCAGTAGCCATCGTGTGGCCCAACACCCGCGCCACGGGCCTGGTTGTACTCGCCTGTCTTGGCCTGTTCGCCTTGAACGGCATCTTTGTGTGGGACATCGGATTCTTGCCCAGCATCTTGCCCGTTGTCGCCCTGCTGGCGGCTTTTGCCTTCGTGTGCGCGCTGCTTTATGTCCGCCAGATCCAGGCTCGCGAAAGCGCCAGCCTTCTGCGCCAGGAGCTTGAGCTAACCCGCCAGCGCCTGCAGTCCCACGCCACCCTCGTCCAGGACCTGAGCCTCGCTCAGGAGAGGCAGGACGCAGCTCTTGAACTGCACGACGCTCTGGCCCAACACTTGACCGAGCTGGTCCTTCAGTTGGAGGCAGCCGGAGGCGACTCGGAAGACAGCCTTTCGGAACAGGCAGAGAGGGATCTGGAGCACGCTCTGGGCCAGGCCCGGGCAGCGCTGGAAGTCGCGGACCGGGCCAGCCAGGCCCTGCGGTCGACGACTCTGGAACCGGGCAGCCTGATCGATGCCCTCATCGAGCAAGTTGACCAATTCACCTCCACCACCGGCATCCAGGCCTCCCTTGAGGTGGATGACTTGACGGTGGACGTCCCGCCGGAAACGACCCACGGAATTCTGTGTATCGTCCAGGAGAGCCTGAACAATGTGACCCGTCATGCAGGGGCCAACCAGGTCAACGTACAGGTGCTGACGAGCGAGGAAGAACTCAAAGTCGTGGTACAGGACGACGGCGTGGGCTTCGACGTGGCGGAGAGCATGCTCCGGCCTGAGTGCTACGGTCTGGCGGGCATGCAGGAACATGCCAGGCGCATGCAAGGACACCTGCGGCTGGAGAGCATCCCGGGCAGCGGGACAAGGTTGGTCTTGACGCTCTATGGGGGCTGGGAGGAAGCGCACCGGCCTGAAAGAGCCGAGGCTGGAATCGCATCGAAAGCGGAAGAGTAGCTACTCAGGCTGACCCAGGTGCAACGCACTTGCGCTTTTCCAGCCTTTGCACCACCCCAGAACGTCGCAAGAAAGGGCTGGAAAAGCATGTAGAATCAGGTTGTATTGCGGTGCCACCCGGTCTCCAGAAACCGCTGAAATTAAGAAAAGTGCGTTGCACCTCATGAAGGTTCCTGCACCGCCTGTTCACGGCGGTGCAGGAATCGCACCCTCGAACCGCTCCGCGCCAAAGCAACCGAGATCCACCGACGTTGCCTCCCCGTCCACGATCCATTCAGCCAGGGCCATGCCCGCCGCTGGCGAGTGCATGACGCCATGTCCACCCCAACCGCAGTCGTTATAGTATCCCTGGAGATGGGGCACGGGTCCCAGGATGGGGTCTTCATCGGGGGTAATGGGGCGCAGACCTGCCCAGGCGTTCTGGAGTGCAGCCGCCTCCAGCGGCGGAGCGCGGTGCAGCGCGTGGTCGATGACCACGTCGAGGAAAGACCAGTCTACCTTGGGATCCTCCTCGTCGCTCTCCACTGCACCCATGCCAAGGAGCAGCCCCGGCCCCTCGCGACGCATGTACCAGGCCGCGTCGAGGTCGTAGGTGAAAGGGATGGGTCTGGAATAGGCAGCAACTGGGCCGGTGCAAAAGATGTGGCGCTTCAGGTTGGTGATGGGCAGGTCCAGCCCGGCCCAGGCAGCGACCTGGCGGGCGCGAAAGCCGGCAGCATTGACCACACAGGGGGCAGCGACGGCGCCAGCCGTGGTTTCGACCCCCACCACCCGACGTCCTTTGGTCAGCAGACCGGTGGCCCGGACCCCTTCAACGAGTTCCACGCCGAGCCGGCGAGCATGACCGGCGTAGGCCATCATCATAGAGTGGGCATCGATGGCGCCTGCCTCAGCGTTGTGCATGCCTACGTCTATGTCCGCCAGGTTCAGACCGGGCGTCAGGTCGAGGATCGCATCCTGGTCCACCAGGTGGCTGGCGATATCCATGCTCTGCAGGAGGGCGCAGCGAGTTCGCAGTTTCGTGGCGGTCTGTGGGCCAGACAGCAACAGGCTGCCGATGGGCTCGAAGCCAGGACTTGCACCGAGCTCATCTTCGAAACGTCCCAGTGCGGCGAAGGACCACCGCGTGAGGGGCAGCGACTGCTCTGACTGGAAGGTG
>Ga0209013_10004244_pt1 | contig 12612 bp, 12 predicted proteins | sample Cruoilmetagenom2_FD_187291 | JGI IMG/M metagenome (GOLD analysis project Ga0209013, IMG submission 187291) | Oil polluted marine microbial communities from Coal Oil Point, Santa Barbara, California, USA - Sample 2 (SPAdes) (version 2) | ecosystem: Environmental > Aquatic > Marine > Oil seeps ...
ATCTTACTATTGAGGGTCAAATCGTCTCTCTGACCAACCTTGAATTTAATCTTCTGCATACGTTTATGAAAAATATCGATAAAGCCCTGACAAGAGATTTTCTCCGTGATGAGGTATGGGGATCTGATGGCTATGGCGTGAATGATAATGCAGTGAATGTTGCTATTAACCGGCTCAAAAATAAAATAGATCCACAAAATGAGCAGAACTATTTCCATCCTGTATGGGGTGTAGGGTATAAGTTTTCATAAAAACATGTCAATATGACATATTATGACTCTCTTTGACATTAGACACGCTACACTTCTACTATGAATAAATTAGAAACTCTCGAACACTATTTCGGACACAGCTCATTTAGACCTTTGCAAGAAGAGGTGGTTGATGCAATCTTGGCAAAACAGGATGTATTGATGATACTTCCTACGGGAGGAGGTAAATCACTTTGTTATCAACTTCCTACACTTTTGATGGAAGGTATTACCGTGGTTGTATCGCCTTTGTTGGCACTCATGCATGATCAGGTTGTAGCACTCAAAGCCAATGGTATATCTGCAGAGATGCTCTCCTCTATGCAAGACCTTGAAGAGAGTCAAAAAATAGAAGCACAATTAAGAGCTGGAGAGATAAAACTTCTTTATGTTGCACCGGAACGTCTTACAAATGCTTACTTTCTCAATTTACTGCATCAACTTCCTATTAATTTCTTTGTTATCGATGAAGCACACTGTGTGAGTGAATGGGGGCATGAGTTTAGAGAGAATTATAGACGCCTCTCTTTACTCAAAGAACAGTTTGCAACTACACCTATAGCAGCATTTACAGCCACTGCAACCCATGCAGTGGAGAGTGATATCGCTAGCAACTTGGGCTTACAAAACCCTAAACGTGTGAGAGGTTCACTTTTCCGTGACAACTTGACTATAAATGCAAGACACCGGATCAAAGACGGAAGAGAACAGTTGATGGAATTTTTAAAACTTCACACAGACGAATCCGGTATTATCTATACACTGTCACGGAAGTCTACAGAAGCAGTAGCACATTTTTTGCAAACTAAAGGTATAGAAGCAAAAGCGTATCATGCAGGACTTCCAACGGAAGAGAAAAACAGTACGTATGCAGACTTTGTAGCTGATAGAGTACAGATAGTCGTAGCTACCATTGCTTTTGGAATGGGGATAGATAAGAGTAATATTCGTTTTGTTGTGCATATGACAATGCCAAAGACTTTGGAAAACTTTTATCAGGAGATAGGACGTGCAGGAAGAGATGGTGTAGCTTCTGAAACACTCTTACTTTTTTCAGCACAGGACATAGTGCAGCAAAAAATGTTTATAGAAGATCTACCGGAGACACCTTACAAACAACATGCATTTAATAAGCTTGACAGTATGGTACGCTTTGCTAATTCGGAGAATTGCAGGCATCAGAGTATTGCTGCCTATTTTGATGACCGTATGGAAGCTTGTGGAGATAAATGTGACAACTGTACGGCACCTGCAAGTGAAAAGATAGATATCACAACAGCAGCACGTATGCTTCTCTCCACCATCTTGCGTACTGAACAGAATTTTGGTTTACACTATGTGATAGATGTACTTAAAGGAAGTAAAGAACAGAGAGTACTGCAAAATGGGCATGATACCCTTTCTGTCTATGGTATAGGAGATGAGTACAGTAAATCGCAATGGTTGACAATAGGTGACAAGTTATTGGAATTGAATGCTGTGGAGATAGGTGAGTTTAAAGTCTACAGACTGACATCTTTTGGTATAGAAGTGATCAAAGGTGCACATACTATAGAGCTCAAAAAAGAGAGACTTACAGTACAAAAAGCTGAGACGAAAAAGAAAGTAACCTATTTTGATGATTATGATGTGGAAGTGTATGACAGGCTCCGTGATCTGCGTACACAGATCGCTTCTGAAAAAGGCATTCCTCCTTATATCGTATTTTCAGACAAAACATTGAAAGACTTGAGTGTGAAAGTACCGCAAGATAAAGAAGCCATGCTTGATGTACACGGCATTGGGGAAGTAAAATTTGAACGTTACGGGGAAGAGTTTCTTACTCTTTTGAATGATGAACTCTAAGCCATTATGCGGGATAGATGAGGCAGGACGTGGTCCTTTGGCAGGTTCATTGGTCATAGCTGGGGTGGTGTTGAAAAAGTCTATTGAGGGATTAATGGATTCTAAGAAGCTTACAGAGAAAAAGCGTGAAGCACTTTACCCGCTTGTGATTGAAAATTCTGAGTACCATATCGTCTCTTTTTCAGCCAAAGATGTCGATGAGATGGGTATCTCTAAATGTTTACAATCAGGTTTACAAAGTATACAGAAACATTTGTCTGAAGTTGAGTATCTTTTTGATGGGAACAGTACTTTTGGCGTTGAAAACATCACAACCATGATCAAGGCAGATACTAAAGTGGCTGAAGTCTCTGCGGCAAGTATATTGGCAAAAGTCACACATGACAGAGAGATGATAGAGATGGCAAAAAAATACCCCGAATATGGGTTTGAGAAACATAAAGGGTATGGGACCAAAGCCCACATTGAGGCTTTACTCAAATATGACCGATGTGAAATGCATCGTAAAACTTTTAGAGTCAAAGGTTTGGATGACCCCGTACTAAAACTCTAAAGGTTTGCCGTTTATCTTTACGGAGCCATCCATTATATTGATATTATAAATTCTCTGACCCAGTGATCTTTTCGGTCTATACATCATATAGAATAGCATAGATTTTGGATCTTCTTTTAGGAAAGTAAGGATTTCTTTAGAGAGTGACAGGTTTATAGTTCCATCGATTTTATGCAGAGCATGTTTCGGTTTCATACCTAAGCGGTAAATATCTAAAGATTTATCTATATCCAACTTGGCATCAAGGCTAAATCCATACATCTCTTTCCCATGAAGTGTTACTTTATCAACAGATAGATTCGAAATATCGACATGCATATTATTTGAAACGAGTGTTTCTAAATGTGCATTAAACTCTTTTTCTTGAGTTCGATCTGTCTTTTGTAGTTTCTCTAAAGTATCTATATCAAGGTTACTGATATTCATATCCATGTTTAATGTCTGCATACCAAATTTTTCTTTTTCAAAGAGGAGGTCAATATTTTTAATCTTTGTTTTGAGTGTTTCTGTAGCCAGCCCATTTTTTACAGTGGATGTTGCGTGTAGAGAAATAGTATCTGCAAAGAGCGCACCTTCCGCTTCCTCAGCGATCTGTATCTTCTCTATACTGTAGTCTGTAGTATAATCATAAGCAGTTGTTCCTGTAAGTTCATAATGACTTTGATAGCCAGAAATCGTTCTATTTAGTTTATCACTCATATAGAGGTGAAGTGTGCCAAATCTCTGCATATATTTAACTATTTGTTCCTTTTTGATCTCTCCTGAAAAGTGCAAGCCCTGGAGCGTTATCTTGACTTCTTTTTCCCCTTCTAGTTTTTCGTTTATATCTTTGATATAACCTTCAAATGTAGTGGTACTATGAACGATATCGACATGCATAAGGAATGTTTTTTCCTTTATCATATCTTCGAGCTGTGCTAAGACTTTTTGGTCATTTTCCGTAGTGAAGGCTGTTGTTAGATATGTTGGCAGGGTAAGAGGATACAATTCTAAAGCAATCGTGTCTTTTAAGTAAGTCACATCAGTTCCTACCTGCACGCCTGTAAGCTCTATTGCTTCTTCAACACTGGTCTGTATGCCTTTTTCTGTCAAAAACAGAGCAGCTTTCTTGGGATCATTGATTTGGATCACAAAGTGTTCGTTGTCTTTTTTTATCTCTCTGTCTGAGACAGTAAATCCATTTGTTTGCATCTCAGTGAGCTGTACATTCACTGCTTCTTGTAATGTGTTTAGGTTTTTAACGTTTTCTGTATGATTAAAATAGTAGAGTACAGCAACAATGATAAGTGCAAGTAACCCAAAACCTAATTTTTTTCGACTCATTAATTACCTTTGTAAAGAGCCGTCAAGTGGTCCATCTTTTTACCCATGTTAAGCAGGGTCATATCGGCAAGTGTAAGTGCCATCATAGCTTCACATACCACAGCACCTCTAATGGCAACACAAGGGTCATGTCTACCTTTGAGGTTACATTTTACCTCTTCATTATGAGTCGTGATCGTCTGCTGCTCTTGAAAGATAGACGGTGTCGGTTTGAAGTGCGTTTTTACGATGATAGTATCACCATTTGAGATACCGCCCAGCATGCCGCCAGAGTGATTGGAGGTAAAGCCATTTAGAGTAATTTCATCATTGTTTTCACTACCTTTTAGGTGGGTACTGGCAACACCATCACCTATCTCTACAGCTTTGGCTGCGTTGATACCCATCATTGCTTCTGCAAGTATGGCATCGAGTTTATAGTAGAGCGGTTCTCCCAGTCCTATGGGTACGCCTGTAGCAGTCGTAAGTACCACACCGCCTACAGAGTCATGATTCTCTTTTGCTGTTAGGATCGCAGCCTCCTGTGCGGCTTCCTGTGCAGGATCAAGGGCGTACATTTTAGAACTTTTTGCATATTCAAAATCTTGTACTGAACCTTTGATACCATCGACTTCGCATAGTCCGCTCTGGATGGAGACACCCAGCTCTTTAAGCATCAGTTTTGCGATAGCACCACCTGCCACACGTGCAGCTGTTTCTCTGGCTGAACTTCGTCCGCCACCACGGTAGTCTCTTAGACCATATTTGTGGAAGTAGGTAAAGTCTGCATGTCCGGGACGAAAGAGGTCTTTCACATTTTCATAGTCTTTGGATTTTTGATTGGTATTAAAAATGACCATGGCTATAGGGGTACCTGTACTTACACCCTCAAATGTACCAGAAAGGATCTCAAATTTGTCATCTTCTTTGCGTCCTGTCTCCAGTTTTGATTTACCTGGTTTTCGTCTGTCCAGCTCACTTTGTATAAATGCTTCATCTATGCTAAGACCTGCAGGTACACCATCAAGTATACAGCCCAATGCTTTACCGTGAGATTCACCAAAAGTAGTGAGAGTTAGTTTTTTTCCAAAGGTATTCATGCTTTTAATTCCTTTAATGCAAGTTCAGCTGCTTTTTGTTGTGCTTCTTTTTTACTTTTACCTTTTGCGGTCGCAATGGTTTTCTCATCAAGTATCACAGCGATAACAAACTCTTTTTTATGGTCTGGTCCCGAAGAGTCCAAAAGAGTATAAAGAGGGGTAACACCATGTGTCGCCTGTGTGAGTTCTTGTAAGGCAGTTTTGTAATCTTTTGAAAGAGAATCAAGGTCTATTTTAGGGTGACTCTCTTCCAGTAGTCTGATGGATATCTCTTTGGCTGTATTTAATCCTGCTTCAAGGTAAATAGCACCGATGATCGCTTCAAAAGCATTTGAAAGCAATGAGGGTTTGTCTCGTCCATTATTGTTCTCTTCTGCCAATGAAAGGTAGATATATGAACCAAGATCGAGTTTTCTTGCTAAAAGTGTAAAACCGCTTTCATTGACAAGTGAAGCACGTATCTTTGAAAGTATGCCTTCATTTGAATTTGGGAATTTAGTAAAAAGGTACTCTCCTACAATGAGGTCGAGTACTGCATCTCCCAAAAACTCAAGCCGCTCATTATTGTAAGGCTTTTTGTCACTTTTATGTGTCAGAGCCTCAATAATCAATTGCTTGTTTTTAAATGTATAGTTCAGTCGTTCTTCTAGCTGACTGTAATCATTCATAAATTTCTCCTAATAGTGTTAATTTTATTCTTTCTGCTTCATCACGGGCTAGTTCGTCGCAACGTTCATTTTCGGGATGTCCATTGTGACCTCTTACCCATGTACCGCCAACATTATGAGGAGCAGCGGCCTCAAGGTACGCTTCCCATAAGTCCACATTTTTCACTTTTTTGAAGCCTCTTTTTACCCAGCCTTCTAACCATTCGTTGATGGCTTTGACTACGTAAGAGCTGTCTGAGATGACTTCTACATCACAAGGCTCTTTAAGAAGCTTCAGCCCCTCTATCACACCTTGAAGTTCCATGCGGTTATTGGTAGTGTGTGCATCTGCGCCAGAGTACTCTTTACGATTTCCTTTAAACTCTAAGATACCACCGTAACCACCAGGTCCAGGATTTCCTAGGCTAGAACCATCAGAGTAGAGAGTAATCTGTTTTCGGGCTTGATTTTGCAATTTTTTCCTCAACTTTAACAGAGTTTATCGCCATACAGTTTGGACAGCGCTTGAAAGAAACAGGGAAACTCTGTTTACATTTTTGACACAGATAAGAGAAAACCAAATCTCCCTCTTCAAAGCCATTTTGTTTTGCTGTAGCTAACATGTCTATACTAAAGACACCACTTTGGGCTGCAGGTTCTTGTAAATAACCTTTAGCATAGTAAAGTGTTTGTAGCTGTTTATTTGACGTGATTATATCTAAATCGAGTTGTGAATTTGGTAAGAACCAAAGGACGTCAAGAAGCTCTTTGATACGTTCAGGATCTATGATCTCCCAGGCACTTTTGGTATCAAGCCGTAAAAGAGCTGTAACGATATGTCGATAGAGACTCGGTTCCTCTTTTAATATCTTTTTGAGTCTCTCTACTTTATCTTGTATGGCTAAGGTTTTATTTGCAAGGAGTTCTGAAAAGTTCAGAAATTTTTCAAGTGATTTTGTCTCTTCCCCCAACATATTGAGAGGGCCTAGAACCTCTTTGGCTTTGTCATATTTTTGCATGATCTCATACACGATCCCCAGTTCATAGAGGGCTTGAATATTACGAGGTTTTTTACGTAAAATTTCTGTATAGATACTTTGAGATCGCTCTAGAAACCCTGCATGAAGATAGGTGTTACCAAGACGCTCCATAAGTTCAAATTTTCCCTGAATCCTGTGAAATATTTTTAATCAGGTAAAGATAGATACTGATGGCTTTATGGTACTCTCCAGTATTCTCAAATGCTTTTGCAAGCAGTGTAAGTGGTTTAAGCATATGAGGTTCAAAAGGCATGTCTGCTGTTTCCAAGGCACAATCAGCAGTGTCAAATTTTTCTAAAAACTTAAGTAGATTCCCTTCCTCTTTTTGCTGCTTATGCAGTCCCCATCCATAGGTAACGAGTGCAATGATAAGAGAAATGACAACAATAAGCATAATGCTGAAAAGTGGGTCATTATACGCAGGTAATATATGTTCCAAAATAATCCTTAAGAGAGGCGAAAGCTATGGGTAAAAGGTCAAAGTAACTAGCCACATGAGCTTTACTCTGTTTACGTCCTTAAATTATATCTAATTAGATATAATTTTAGAATGATAGATAATGCCTCGATAGAATCTTTAAAAAACAGTATTGATATTGTAGATGTGATTGGTAGCTTTATAGAGTTACGTAAAGCAGGAGCAAACTACAAAGCAAACTGTCCTTTTCATGGAGAAAAAACCCCTTCTTTTGTCGTAAGCCCAAGTAAACAGATATACCACTGTTTTGGTTGTGGTGTAGGGGGAGACAGTATCAAATTTGTAATGGAGTTGGAAAAGCTCTCTTACCCTGAAGCCATAGAGAAGCTTGCCTCTATGAATAACTTTTCGTTGAATTACACTAAAGGAAGCTCTGACTATTCTGATGCAAAACGTGTACTCGAAGCTGTAGGACAGTGGTATGTCAAAAATCTCAACCACAATGAAACAGCTATGAAGTATCTGCTTGACAGGGGGATCTCTCAAAACTCTATTGAAACGTTTGAGATAGGCTATGTGCCAAGCGGACAGGAAGTGATGCAGTTTTTGCAAAGTGCTTTACTCCCTTTACCCAAAGCAGCGGAAGCTGGGGTCATCGCACAAAGTGAAAATGGCAATGGGTATTATGCACGCTTGGTAGAGCGGATCACTTTTCCTATATACTCTACCAGTGCATCTCTGGTTGGGTTTGGTGGCCGAACTATTACGAACCATCCAGCAAAGTACATCAACTCTCCTCAGACAAAACTTTTTAATAAATCACGACTTCTTTATGGCTATCACTTGGCAAAAGAGAGCATTTATAAAAATAAAAAGATCATTATATGTGAAGGGTATTTGGATGTTGTGATGTTCCATCAGGCAGGTTTTAAAGAAGCGGTTGCCGGTATGGGAACAGCACTGACCACAGAACATTTGCCTCTGCTTCGCAAGGGAGATCCAAAAGTGATCTTGGCCTATGATGGGGACAAAGCAGGTGTAGGAGCAGCACTTAAAGCGGCTCAGATGTTATCAGTGGCAGGTTTTGATGGTGGGGTTGTACTCTTTCCTGACGGACAGGATCCTGCAGACCTCATAGCTAAAGGGCAGAGTGAGACAGTGTCAAAGTTGCTTCGTGAAGCGAAACCGTTGATCCCTTTTGTGTTGGAAATGATCGTTTCTATGTATAATTTAAAGGATCCTCATTCCAAGGAAGCTGCATTTGGCGCTGTAAAACAGTATCTTGATACACTTAGTCCTATCATCAAAGATTCGTACATTCCGACAGCAGCAACACTGCTTGGGCTCTCACCTAGTTTTTTTGGGAAAGAAACACGACCAGATAGAGCAAGAGATAGTTTCACGCAAAAAAGAGGGGATGTAGCGCAATTGAGCATCTTAAAAACACTTATTGAAAACCCAAATCTTATAGATAATGTTTTAAGTGTGATGGATATCAATATGTTGGGTGGCTATGCCGAACTTTTTACAGCACTGATCAATGGGGAGATGGAACACCCCGGTTTGGTAGGACTCAGTGTGGATGACAGTCTGGAAGTAATGAGTGAAGATGAACTCAATAATGTACTGCGTAATTTTCTCATCAAACATTATGATCTAAAACTAAAGAGTATCGCGTCTTCTCAACAAATACCATTTGAAAAAAAGAGCTTTCTCATACGTAAGATAAGAACAGATATCATACCTAGACTAAAAAAGGGTGAACTGGTCGCTTATGAAGCAGGCTTATAATATGTTTTACTTCTTAGCAAGGAAAAATAGTATATAAAAGATGTTCAAACATACTTTTTAAATATGAAAAAATAAAAATAAAAATAAAAATTAAGGAATTAACAATGGCATCAGCATCAGCAAGACATATATTGGTAAACGACGAAGCATTCTGTAACGAACTAAAAGAGAAGATCAACTCGGGTGAAATTACTTTTGAAGAAGCAGCAAGAGATAACTCTACTTGCCCATCAGGTGTAAGAGGTGGGGCATTAGGCACATTTGGTCCAGGTCAAATGGTACCGGAGTTTGATAGAGTTGTTTTTAATGATGAGGTAGGTGTAGTTCACGGTCCTGTGCGAACACAATTTGGTTATCATTTACTTATAATAACAGAACGTACATAAACACAGAGAGGTAGGGCTTCTACCTCCTACAATCTTTTTTACATTGGGGCATTAGCTCAGCTGGGAGAGCGCTTCGCTGGCAGCGAAGAGGTCATCGGTTCGATCCCGTTATGCTCCACCAATCTTCAATTCAATCACATCAAAACAACAAAAACCTCACCATTGATTTCTGCATTACATACTCCAAGGTAAAGATATACTACAGTAAAGCGTGTGATCTAAATGTAACCAAAGGATGTGTATCCTACAAGAAAGTGAAAGAAAAAGGTTATTAATCTCTTATATACAGCCAACTAGTTAAAATAGTAAATAATTATTTAAAATAGAAAAATATAATATATTATCTAAGAACCATTTTAAGGTATTCCTATGCTCGACAATATGAACTTTTATAATTTCATGCACAAACAAATACTTGTAGTGATTGCACTTTTTGCCGGTACTGCTACGGGTTATATTTATATAGGATGGCTCTATTCTTCTTTGTTACCTGAACTTTTATGGTTGTCACTCGTGTGGGCACTCTCGTTTTGGGGATATAGATTGCATAAAGTCTTTTTGGAAAATGACTTTAATATGCAACAAAAAGAAAAATGGCTTCAGCAACTGAGATATTTTTTATTTAGTTATTTCTCTATTTGGACTATTATGTTCCTGGTATATACATCACGAAGTGCTATAGAATTACATTATGTGGCCATTGCAACACAATTAGGTTGTGCTGTCGTTTCTACGACCATTTTGGTTTCACAGAGAAAGCTGGCTATTGTTACTTTGGTTAGTCTCATGTTGCCTTTAACCATTTATTTTATCTTAGTAGGTGAATTCTACAGTTATCTACTGGCGGTTTTTACCGTTGTTTTAAGTGGTGTCCTGTTATATGCTGCGTACAATACCTATAATTATCTCATTAAAAGTCAATACCAAGCCTATCATGACTCATTAACTTCACTTGGGAATAGACGTTATTTTATCGAACTTCTCAATAACGCTATGAAAAGCCAAAAACAGGATAACAAACATATCTATCTATTACTGATCGATCTGGATCACTTTAAGACCATTAATGACACTCTGGGACATGATATTGGAGATATGTTGCTTCATGAAGTTGCAAAGCGTATGTTATTTTTTTCAAAAGAACATCAAAACTATATATGTCGTCTTGGAGGAGATGAATTTTGTATACTTAGTGCATCGTATAATACTGAAGAAGAGTGTATGAGAAGTGCATCACATTTTTCAGAAAAGCTACTTGGAGTGATTAGAGAAAATTACCATATAGAAGAGCATCATTTATATATTAGTGCCAGTATCGGTGTGAGTATTATCAGTAATCCTCAAATGGAGGCCAATAGTTTTATCAAAGAGGCTGATATTGCGATGTATGAGGCCAAAGTACAGGGTAGAAACGGCATTATATTCTTCAATAAGCAACTTGCAGAACGTGTCGAATGGAAACTTGAAATAGAACGTTTATTACACTTTTCTCTTGAAAATAACGAAATATCACTTAAGTACCAGCCACAGTACAATACTGAGAATGAGATTATCGGTTGTGAAGTGCTTACACGCTGGAATAATGAAAAACTTGGAGATGTGAGTCCAGATGATTTTATCCCTATCTCTGAAAAAACAGGTTTCATTATAGAACTGGGTTATCATATTTTAAAAGAATCATTTCAAATGTTGAAACATTGGGAAGAAAAAGGTATCTTTTTACAACAGATGGCCATTAACATTAGCATGCGACAGCTCTTTCATCATACTTTCCTGAATGACGTCAAAGAGCTTTGTGACAGGTATCTTACAAAAGAACAGCGTTCAAAAATAGTATTTGAGATCACAGAGACTTCAGTTGCTGAAGATGTAAGACAGCTTATTCTTAATATGAGGATATTTCAAGATTATGGTATTCGTTTTTCAATGGATGACTTTGGAACGGGATATTCATCTTTAAGTTATCTTCGTCAGTTGCCTATCGATGAAATCAAAATTGATAAATCATTTATATCTGAATTGAATAATACTCAAGGAGAGGGGGAAAGATCTTTTGTAGAAGCGATCTTTTCTATTGCTAAAAATCTACGATTAAATATCGTTGCAGAAGGTATTGAAAATGTAGAACAACAAAAGTTTGTTGTAGAACAAAAATGTGATATTTTACAAGGTCATTATTTTTCACAACCCCTTAAGGATTATGAATTTGAAAAGCTCTTCTTGGATACTAAACAAGCAGAGCCTAAACATCTCTGATTATTTCAGAGATGCAACATATGCTTCAGCCTTTTCCAGATCAAAATAGTAACGTATCGTATTGACTTTAGTTTTGCCTACCCAGCTTGAAATGAGATAGTACTCTGATGTGATGCTGTCAAGTGTATTGTAGATTTCCGAATCAAAAAGACCTTGTTGGGATATATGGAGTTTATTCTTATCTATGGTATATATTTCTCTTCTAGGGGAGACTTCTCCCATAATAGGTGTATAGATAACTTCTTTATCGAAAAACGCCACATGTATCAGTATATTGGGAGACCACTCTTCTGCACCATAGGCACAAAGATAAAGTGTTTTTTGGTGAAACCTATCATATAAAGAGATATTGTTTTTTGTTGGATTGACTATTTTACGGCTATAGGGCTTGTAGACTATTTTTTGTTTTATTTGAGGAACCGTTTTGTTTGCTTCTGTTTTTTTTACAGGTTTCGTTTGTGTTGTGTTTATCTCTGGTACTTGATGCGCTGAGATAAAGGCATCAGGAAAAACTTTTTGGTAAGAAGGTAAAAGTTTTTCTAGTTTCTCTTTATTGTCTGTATGTGTAGAACATGCAACATGCTGTTCTCCTCTTTTTTGTATCTCAACGGTTTTCCTTAATGCAGGGGAGAGTTTGTTTAACTCTTGCTGTAAAGAATCAACATTGTTATATACGGCAATACGGACAGTATAAGAGACAGAAGCAATACTTTGTAAAGGTAATATGAGTAATATAGTTATAGAAAATAGACGAAACATGTAAAGGCTCACTTTTATTTGTATTATAGTGGATTTTGTATAAAATAAATTGTGTAGAAAATCAATATGTAAGTGGTGACCCCAAGGAGACTTGAACTCCTGTAACATGGATGAAAACCATGGATCCTAACCGCTAGACGATGGGGCCACAAATATTGAAAAGGCTACAAGTTATAAAATGGTGACCCCAAGGAGACTTGAACTCCTGTAACATGGATGAAAACCATGGATCCTAACCGCTAGACGATGGGGCCATCTGTAACT
>Ga0209013_10004246_pt1 | contig 12607 bp, 13 predicted proteins | sample Cruoilmetagenom2_FD_187291 | JGI IMG/M metagenome (GOLD analysis project Ga0209013, IMG submission 187291) | Oil polluted marine microbial communities from Coal Oil Point, Santa Barbara, California, USA - Sample 2 (SPAdes) (version 2) | ecosystem: Environmental > Aquatic > Marine > Oil seeps ...
GACCATTTTTGGGAAGCAATTTACGGAGGAAAGGAGGTCTCCAGAGGGGAATTTGAGATAGAAAAGATAGTGGGCATGGAGATCTTAGATTTTCGGTATGAGAAAGAAGGAAAAAGGGGAACAGAATTCTATTTTGCTGATGAGACAATAGGTACTATTGTGGTAAAGAATACTGGAACGGCACCAATCGATCAGCTAGTCATGGTGTGGGGAACAAAGGTGAAGGAACCAAAAATGGAGGTAATAAGACCTCGTGTTCCCCCGTTCTTAGTTAAGCGTCTCTACCAGGTTTTTATCGTCCCGAGGATAGAGGAGAAAGTTGATGCGGAAAGAAAACTGGAGCCAAGAGAAAGCATAGAACTGCTAAGTCCAGACGGGAAAAGGAAGATAGTGAAGTCAGGTGAAACATTAGAAGAAATAACACCTATAATGCCTGGAGAGACAATGGTGTATGCTGTGAAGAAAACTATGGCTGAATTCGCCAGAGAGGAGATGGAGTTTGTTTTAGAGAGGGGAGTTGCGGGGGTAGAATTTGCCGGAGTAGAAACTACGATAGATGAAGAGAATGCAATCCTATATATAGTAGTTGAGAAGTGCAGCATGGGGCCAATAAAAGTGAAAGGTTTAGAAATGGAAGCAGATATAGTGGGTCCGGCTGAAAATATACTTGAAATATTCATCAACGGTAAATTAGTTGACTCCTTCTCCATGGAGATTGAGATTACCAAGGCAATCAAAAAAGATGATCATGAGTGAGAAAGGATCAAGACTTGAGGGATTCTCTTAGGAAGGTGAAATGAGGATGGAAGGATGAAGTTTAAGGTTTTAGTCTCTGGGATGATAGTTTTAGCCACATTATTTACCTCTCAAGCCGGCGTTTTGTCTCCAAAGGCAATGCCCTTTGACGATTTTAATGTGGAGGCCTTGCCCCCCGACAGAGGAACGGTAATGTTCATTGCTCAAACAGGAGAAAGTCCTGCTTCGGGGGTGGAGATAAGGATAGATGGGGAAAGTAAGGGCTTCACTGGTGAGGATGGAAAGCTGAAGGTAGAGTGGCTTACAGAGGGGAAGCACTCTTGGGAAGCATTCTATGAGGGGAAAGAAGTCTCCCAGGGTGAATTTGAAGTTCCGAGGATAGTCGACATTGAGATTATTGATTTATGGTATGAGGTCGAAGGAGAAAAAGTAGAGAAATTATCCATGAAGGATACGCTGGATGCTATTCTCTTAATCAAAAACACAGGGACAACAGTAATCAACGATGTTAAGTGGGAGACGGGAACAAGGACGAGGGAGCTAAAAATAGTACAGCCTAACATCCTTAAAGCTATGGGAAAGTTTATTTCTATGCTCCCCTCGTTTGCTTATGACCTTCTCATACCGGTATCGGAAGTCGGAGAAGAGATGGAAGTAGGGTTAAGACCGGGAGAGACCGGAGAATTCCACATTGTGAAAACTATGGTTGAATGGGCTGAGCTGGAGCTTGCTGACATGGGACTAGAGATGACAGCGATAGATGATACGATTGTAACAGTTAAGGAATTTAAATATGGTCCAGCGAAATACGAAAATGTGCAAATAGATGTATCCGGCATAGTTGAGGACACAGTGGAAATACATATCGATGATAAAATATTTACTAAGTCCTATATATATGAGATTGTCAAGGCAGAATAGCTGATATAATGTCTGCCCTAATCAGTGCTGAATTATTTAAGATAAGAAAGAGGAAGATATCCTGGATTCTCTTGGCTACCTTGATAGGCTTTTTTGCTCTTTTTTTTTCCTTAGCTACTATGTGGTGCTGAACTCCCCTGTGCCTTCTGAATCCTCCAGAGAGTTACTTCAATTTCCCGGTGCTTTTAAGTTTATATTTTCCACCACTCAGGATATCGGGACCTTGCTCATGGTCATCTTAACTGCCTTTGTGATAGGTGATGAATACAGGTGGGGAACAGTGAGGCAAATGATGGTTTGCGTAGGGAACCGCTTTCAATACCTGGGGGCCAAAATTATCTCTCTCCTCATTATCATCATCCTAATCACTTTTATTTCGTTAATCATGGGAACTATCTTTACTTCATTTACCACCTCTGCTTTAGGTGATTTGAATCTTGATTTTATCACCCTTTCCTTAATGGGAGAGATGGGTAGAATGTTTGGGGGAACAGTGCTTGCCTTGGCGGCTTTTGCCCTTCTCACCCTCCTGTTTGCTCTCCTTGGTCGCTCAGCATGGGTAGGGTTGGGAGGATGTTTGGGTTATATTATTGCAGAGGCAATTATCGTTGATATTAGTTCCGCCGCTGAGGGGTGGATGAGGAGTATTCCTGAATACCTCATTCGTCCTAATGCCTCCGGTTTTCTTTACACTAAGGGAATTGAGGAATTGAGAAGTTATGGTGACCTTGATATAGGAGTCAGCATCCCTCATGCTATTTTGGTACTTGCTCTTTGGTGCGTCCTGCTTTGTGGTTTATCGTTTTACCTGTTTAAGCAAAGGGACATAACTACTGCTTGAAGAGGCATAGTGCCGAGGAAGTAGGGGGGGAGCAACCAGGGTAGGATCAAAAGAGGCTAAATCTATCGGGTAAAGGCGCTTTGAGGACCATCTTTAGGTGAGCTTTTAGGGTATATCTCTGAGAGGGAGTTAAAACCACATTTCTACAGTGGCCAGTAAGGAGCTACGCCCAAACGGAAAGGGTATTCTTATTAGCTTTCTTGACAAGTAAGGGAGAGGGAAATAGAATTTAGAAAATGTATGCAGTAATAAGAAGAGGAAGCAGGCAATATCGAGTCTCCCCAGGCGAGACTATACTTGTAGAGAGACTCTCCACATCTGAAGAAAAGGTGGAATTTTCTCCTCTCATTATAACTGATGGAGAGAAAGTCAAAGTAGGAAATCCAGAGCTTCCCGGTGCTAAGGTGGTAGCCAGAGTATTAGGGGAAGAAAAGGGAGATAAAATAACAGTGTTTAAATACAAGCGCAAGGTGAGATATCGTCGCAAAAGAGGACATCGTTCTATCTTTACCCGGCTTTCCGTAGAGGAGATAAAGGATGGCACATAAAAAAGGGGGAGGAAGCTCCCGTAATGGAAGAGATAGCCAGTCTAAAAGGTTGGGAGTGAAAAAATATGGTGGTGAGGTGGTGAGGGCAGGGAATATAATAGTGAGGCAGAGGGGAACTCGCATCTACCCTGGAGAAAATGTGGGAATGGGAAGGGATTTTACTCTGTTCTCCCTCACCGACGGTAAGGCAAAATTTGAGTACTTCCGAAAAGGTAAAAAGAGAGTGAGCGTGTTAACATCTTGAAGAAAGATATTCATCCCCCGTACTTTGAAGATGCGGAAGTAGTATGCTCTTGTGGCAATAGGTTTACCACTGGCTCTACCAAAAAGCTGCTCAAGGTAGAGATATGCAGTCGTTGCCATCCCTTCTTCACTGGAGAGCAAAGAATTGCTGATACTGCCGGAAGGGTGGAAAGATTCAAGAAGAGGTTTAAGTTAGACTAAGTTTTAAGTTTGCGAAAGAAGCAGCTTCGGTTCCCAGTGTGACATACCGGCCCGGCGGGGTTCACCTTAAGGAGTAGAGTATCTCCATCACAGTCCTTGAAAATAGAACGAACTTTAAGATAGTTTCCCGATGTCTCACCTTTGTGCCATAGCTCTTGGCGGTGGCGGCTGTAGAACCAAACCTCGCCCGTCTTGAGAGTCAGGGAGAGGGACTCTGGGTTTATGTATCCCAACATTAGCACTTCCCCGTTTTGATCATCCTGGATGATGGCGGGGATAAGCTCCCGGTCATCAAACTTCAGATCCTCATCCAAACTCACAGACTGCCTCCTCTAAGTTTATATCCCCGGTATAGATTGCCCTCCCTACAATAGCCCCTTCTACTCCTAGTTGGGAGAGCCTTCTCAATTGTTCCAGAGAGGAGATACCACCGGCAATGATAATGGGGAGGGTGGTAAATTGCAAAATGTTCTCTATAGCCCTGAAGTTGGGCTCCGAGAGCATACCATCCCGCGATATATCCGTGTAGACGAAACGCCTGACCCCCGAATTTTCCATTCGGGGGATAAGGTCGTAGACTGAGACGCTGGTTTTCTCCTGCCATCCCCGGATGGAAATGAACTCTCCCCAGGCATCCAGGGATACAATGATGGCATCGGGATAGCTAGAACACATGGTCATAAGGCTCGACGTACCCTCTATCGCGGCCGTTCCCAGAATGACCCTTTCCATCCCTATGTGGAGCAGTTCTTCCACCATCTCCGGGGAGCGGATGCCTCCTCCTACCTGAACTCCTTTTCCAAAGGCCTCTCTTATTCTTCTTATCATGTTGAGATGACATAACTCTCCTTTTTGCGCTCCATCCAGGTCGACTATATGGAGCTTGGTAGCTCCCATCTTTTTAAATCTCGCCGCCACGCGAGGAGGATCATCAGAGTACGTCACCTCGCGGTCGAACTTTCCCTGTATCAGGCGAACGCACCGATCGTTCCGGAGGTCAATAGCCGGAATTACTTCCACACTACTATTGTAATAAGATTTCCATTTTTGGTATAATCATCTAAGTTTTAGGAGGGATAGGATGAAACAAATTATCTGCTCTTTGGATATAGGCACAACCAAGATCATTAGCATTATCAGCGAGGTAACGGAAGAAGGAGAGAAGATAAATATTCTGGGAGTGGGGGTTTCTCCATCTTCAGGGATGGCCAGGGGAGTGGTATCCGATATCGATGACCTTAGGGAATCTATCCGGGTTTCGGTAAGGGGAGCAGAACGTATAAGCGGGTTAAACATGAGACGAGCCTACGTAGGGGTAAGTGGGAAGCATGTGAATTCCCTCAATACTCATAGTGTGGTGGCCATCTCCCGGGATGATCGATTAGTTCATCCCTCTGACATGGAAAGAGTGGTAAGAGCAGCCAAGAGTATTGATGTACCCTCTGATCGGTGCGTTATACATGTTATCCCTCGCGGATATACTCTGGACGGTCAGGGGGGGATCAAAGAGCCAGTGGGGATGCATGGGTTCAGGTTGGACTCCGATGTTCACATTGTTACTGCCTCCATTGCCCCCATCCAGAACTTACTGAAGTGTATTCGGGGGGCGGGAGTGGAAGTGGCAGACCTGGTGCTGGCATCCCTGGCCTCCGCCGAGGCAGCACTTGACTCTACAGAAAAGGAGGCAGGAGTAGTACTAGCAGATATAGGCGGTGGCACTACCGATGTGGCAGTTATTAAGCAAGGAAACGTATGGCACACCGCCATCCTTCCCGTAGGGGGAAATCAGATTACCCGGGATATCTCCCTGGGGTTGGGTATCCCCTTTGAGAGCGCTCAGAAGATAAAGGAAGCTCAGGGGAGCATGACCTTGGGAGAGGTAGTAGAGGGGGCACCGATAAGAGACGGCGATGGTTATCATATCTCCTCCCAGGAGCTAAACTACATCATTCGGGTAAGAGTGGAGGAGATTCTAAAGCTTATCTTACTGGAGCTCCCTTCATCTTCCGACCCCAAAGTATTCATTCCCGGCGGAGTGGTCCTCACCGGGGGAAGCGCTAATATTCCCGGGATAGCGGAGGCGGCTCAGAAGATATTCGGGGTTCCCGCCAGGGTGGGAATCCCCCAGGGGCTGGATGGGCTTACCGACACTTTATACAATCCTGCTTGCTCCAGTGCAGTGGGACTTATCCTGTGTGGAATGGGGGGAGCGAGGGGTGTAGGGTATGTAGGAGTAGGGGTAGGGAGGGAGGGTGAGCCCATGAAGCGGTTCTGGGATCAGGTAGTGGATTTCTTTACCAAGGAAGCATAGAGGAAGATCAAAGAAGGAGGAAAGGTGGCAAAAGCAGCGTTTGTTTCTAATTTAGCCAAGATAAGGGCTATAGGCATAGGTGGGGGTGGTTGCAATGCTATTAACCGCATGGTAAGGGAAGGGATAGAGGGGGTGGAGTTCATCGTCGTAAACTCTGACGCCCAGGCGTTGAACCTTTGTGAGGCACCCATAAAACTTCAGGTGGGCGAAAGAATAACCCATGGTTTGGGTTGTGGTGGCGACCACAGCCTGGGGAAGAGGGCGACTGAGGAGAGTCGAGAGGAGGTCGTGCAACATATAGAAGGTGCGGATATGGTGTTCCTGGCCTGTGGCATGGGGGGGGGAACAGGCACGGGGGGTATTCCCATCATCGCTGAAATAGCCAAGCATGGTGGTGCTCTCACCATCGGCATAGTTACCCGGCCCTTCAGCTTTGAGGGGATGCACCGCCGGACAGTGGCTGAAGAGGGGATTTCCAAGCTGGTGGAGAAGGTGGATACGCTCATCATCATCCCTAATGATCGCCTTCTGGAGCTCTGCGACCGCAAGGTGGGCGTGGATTCGGCATTTGCCATGGTGGATGAAGTGCTCCGTCAGGGGGTAGCTGCCATCGCCAACGTTATCACCATTCCCGGGCTTATAAACCTCGACTTTGCTGATGTGAGGTCAGTGATGAAAGATGCCGGATATGCCTGGATGTCTGTCGGTCACGGAAGGGGGCAGAATAGAGCCCTGGACGCAGCCAAGGATGCGATATCCTCTCCACTTCTGGACATTTCCATGACCGGTGCCACGGGGGTGTTGTTCAATGTATATGGGGGAAACAGCCTTACCCTCCAGGAGGTAAATGAAGCCGCAGATGTGATCGGCAAGGCAGTTGACCCTGGAGCAAACATCATCTTCGGTGTTACCCTGGATGATGACATGAATGATGATGAAGTGAGGGTAGTCCTCATCGCCACCGGGTTCCAAAAAAGGGAGACCGGTCTCACTAGGCCCAGGCTGGAGGATCTCAAGCGGTTAAGGGAGGAGGAGAACCTGGACATACCCACCTTTCTGCGCACTCCGTCTTTGTTCCCTAAAGTTCGCTCACCTCAGGGTTAGAATGATCTGTGCTTTAAGGATTTAAGTTTTAGGGGGAGGGAAAACCTTCCCCTTCTCTTATGAAGGTAGAGGATTTACACTCCTGGAAGCTAGGTATACCGGAGGCCTTAAGGCTTCAGCAAAGCCTGGCCCACCTGGTATGCTATAAAGACGAGATAAGCGAGGTCCGGTGGGTGGGGGGAGTGGACATCTCCGCTCCCAACTCCCAGGGCTGTGCCCGGGGGGCAGTGGTGATCCTGGACTATCCTTCTCTTCACACTGTGGAAGTGAAGATAGTGGAGGAAAAGGTAGAATTTCCCTATGTCCCCGGCCTTCTTTCCTTTCGTGAGGCGCCTCTCATCATCAGCGCATTCAGGATGGTAGAAAAAGTTCCCCAGCTTTTGATCGTGGATGGTCAGGGCATAGCCCACCCCCGGAGACTCGGACTGGCCTCCCACCTGGGGGTCATCCTGGATCTGCCCACCATAGGATGTGCCAAGTCCCTTCTTTGTGGAAAAGTGGCAGAGGTGGGAAGTGAGGCCGGGTCATTTTCCTTGATTTGGGAGGGGGAAGAAGTTTTAGGGGCTGCCCTGAGAACAAAGCGAAACGCCCGTCCGGTATATATTTCTATCGGGCACCGAACTGACCTTGAGGGAGCGCTGAAGTGGATTTTAAATCTGTGCCAGGGATACCGCCTTCCTGAGCCTACCCGGCGAGCTCATAATGCATGTTCGGCAAATACAAAGTGCTAAAGGAGGCTGATGAGGATAGTCATCTTGAGCGGAGGTGAGGGAACCAGGCTTCGCCCCCTCACCCTGGAGATGCCTAAGGTGATGGTACCCGTGCTCAACCAACCTTTACTGGAGCACACCATCCTCCACCTTAAGGATGAAGGGATCTCCGACTTCATCCTCTCCTTGGGCCATTCCTTTCCCGTGGTCCAGGCTTATTTTGGCGATGGCCGAAGGCTGGGAGTAAATGTGGGCTATACGGTGGAGAAAACTCCTCTGGGAACAGCGGGGGGGGTGGGCAAGTCCAGGCCGGTGCTTAAGGATACTTTCGGAGTGTTCAATGGAGACATCTTTTGCTCTTTTGACCTTCGAGAGATGCTCTCTTTTCACCACAAGGCAGGGGCCATGCTCACCATTGCTCTGATACATGTGGCAGATCCCTCCATGTATGGAGTAGTGGAAACGGTTGATGGAGGTAGGGTGGCGAAGTTCGTGGAGAAGCCTGCCCCCGGTGAAGCCACCACCGACCTGATAAATGCCGGGATGTACATCATGGAGCCTGAGGTTTTGAAATATATTCCTTATGATAAGCCGTATTCCTTCGAGCATGAACTGTTTCCTCTCCTCCTTGAACGAGGAGAAAGAGTATTTGGCCATCTTTCTTCTTCCTATTGGATGGATATAGGAACGCCGTATAAGTACCTTAAGCTACACCACGACCTTTTGGGAAATGATCTGAAGATGGACGATAACTGCGTCCTGGAGGAGGAATCCAGGGTCTTAGGGCCGGTAAGCCTGGGCTCAGGTTGCGTGATCGCCTCCGGGGCAGAGGTTTCAGGCTCCGTTCTGTGGAGGAGAGTAAATATAGGAAAGGGGACCAGAGTTGTCGATTGTGTCATCGCCAGCGACTGTCGTATCAGTGAGGGGTGCTATCTTGAGGACTGTGTTTTGGGGCATGATGTGATGCTGCCGTCAGGAATGGAGATAAAGGAAAAAGTAATATGGCCTCCCTGAATAAGCTGCTTATATGGTTTAGATTTCCCTGGATAGGGTGGCCAGGAACTCAGCATTGTCCTTGGTTTTTCTCAACCTATCCAGGATCCTTTCCGTAACCTCAGTAGAATTAGGCTTATCTTCGGTGAGGGAGACCATCCTTCTTAAAAGCCATATTTGCCTTAAGCTCTCCTCAGGAAGGAGGAGCTCCTCCCTTCTGGTGCCGCTTCTTTGAATGTCAATAGCCGGAAATATTCTCTTTTCCGATAGCTTTCGATCGAGATGAACCTCCATATTTCCCGTTCCCTTGAACTCTTCATAGATGACATCGTCCATCCTGGACCCAGTATCGATAAGGCAGGTGGCGATGATGGTGATGCTTCCCCCCTCCTCCAGATTTCTGGCTGCGCCGAAGAACTTCTTGGGGAAGTACAGAGCTTGAGGGTCAATTCCTCCCGATAGGGTTTTGCCGCTGGAGGGGAGGGCAAGGTTATACGCCCGGGTGAGCCTGGTGATGCCGTCCAGAAGGACTATCACATCCTTTCCCATCTCGGCCAGTCTCTTCACTCTCTCCAGAGCAAGCATTGCCGCCCGGGTTTGTGTCTCGGGCGGTTCATCGAAGGTAGCGCTTACTACCTCTCCTTTTATGGATTTTTTTATATCGGTCACCTCTTCCGGTCTCTCACCGATGAGGCAAACCAGTATGTGAATGTCATCGTAGTTTTGGCCCACGGCATTGGCGATCTGTTTTAGGAGGATAGTTTTACCTGCCTTGGGAGGAGATACGATAAGCCCCCTCTGGCCTCTGCCTATGGGAGAGACCAGATTCATAAGGCGAGTGGAGAGGTTGTAGCGGTCAGTCTCCAGATCTATCAGCTTTTGGGGGAAAATAGGGGTTAAAGATTCAAATGTAGGACGGGATTCTACCCGGGCAAAATCCATGCCATTTACCACCAATACCTTACTCAAGTTGGAGTATTTCTCCCCCTCTCGGGGGGGCCTTATATGCCCCAGGATGTAGTCTCCCGGGCGAAGGTTGAGCCTCTTTAGCTGGGATGAGGAGACATAGATATCACGAAGGCTGGCGCTAAAGCTATTCTGTCTTAAAAAACCGTATCCATCGGGAGTTATATCTAATGTTCCCTCTCCTAAGGAATATCCCTGCTCTTTGGCCTCTGCTCCTAGGATCAAGAGGACAAGCTCCTGCTTTCGTGATGCACTTATGCTCCCTATGCCCTTTTCCCGGGCTATTTCCATAAGCTCCCATCTGGTTTTACTAGCAAGCTCAGAGAAGTTCATATTATCCTCTGGGCATCCTTCATAAAGCGGGAGATGCCGATGGTGGTCAGGGGATGGTCTACCATCTTCAGCAAGACCTCGTAGGGCATGGTGGCGATGTGAGCCCCTGCTTTAAATGCTTGAACGCAGTGGAGAGGGTGTCTGAGGCTGGCGGCGATCACCCGGGTTTGGATGTTATAGCGGGAAAAGGTCTCCACGATGTCGGCCACTAACCTCATCCCGTCCTCTCCTACATCGTCCAGACGGCCTACAAAGGGGCTGACATAGGTTACCCCAGCATTCGCTCCCAGGAGGGCTTGATTTAAGGAGAAGCACAGGGTAAGGTTGGTCTTTACCCCCTCCTGAGAGAGGATAGAGATGGCCGATATTCCCTCCCAGGTGGGGGGGATCTTGACCACTATCCTTGGTGACCAGGAGGAATAATCCCTAGCTTCCTCTATCATGGAATTCCTCTCCTCGGATAACACCTCCACTGAAACCTCCCCGGAAAGCAGATCTAGGATGGAGAGTACTATCTCCTTGTATGTTCCCTTTCCTCCTCCCTTAGCTACCAGGCTGGGGTTGGTAGTAGCTCCGCTTACCACCCCCAGCCTGGCTGCACTTTGTATATGCTCCAGGTTAGCGCTGTCCAGAAATATAAGCATCGCTCTCCACTTTACAGGGTGTGTTCTTGGCTTTATGGATGAAGCTCATAAACAGGGGATGGGGGGAGGCCGGGCGAGACCTGAATTCAGGGTGGAATTGGGTTCCCACCATAAACGGGTGATCCCGAAGCTCAACTATTTCCGTGAGCTCTCCATCCGGGGAGAGACCACTCATGATAAGCCCTTCTTTCTCGAATAGGAAGCGGAAGTCATTGTTGAACTCAAAGCGATGGCGGTGACGTTCATAGGTCATCTCAGAACCATAGGCCTCAAAGGCGCGCGTTCCCTTTACTAGGCGACAGGGGTAAGAGCCCAGGCGCATCGTCCCTCCTTTATTCTTCACTCCCTTTTGTTCTTCCAGGAGGCTCACCACAGGATATGGGGTATGGGGAGAAAACTCCGTGGAGTTTACTTCCTCTGTTTTCAGTATCTTCCTTCCGTATTCAATCACCATGGCCTGCATTCCCAGGCAGATCCCCAGGTAAGGAACGTCTTTCTCCCGGGCATATCGGGCAGCCAGTATCATCCCCTCAACCCCCCGGGTGCCAAATCCACCGGGGACCACGATTCCCTGTACGCAGTCCAGGATGTTGCTTTCTCCCAGGAGGTCATCTGAGGAACCCCAGATTATATCTGCCTCCAGGTTGTGGCAGAGGGCAGCATGTTTGAGGGCCTCCTTAAGTGAGATGTAGGCATCGTGAAGCTCGGTATATTTACCCACTATGGCGATATGCACCTTTGGCTTGGGAGCTTTCATTCTTTCTACCATATCCCGCCAGTAACCAAGGTTGGCCTCATTTGGGGGGAGGTCTAACTTTTGAGCTATGAAGTCCCCTACACCTTCCTTCTCTAGAGTAAGGGGCACCTCATAGATAGTGGGGGTGGTGAGTAAGGGTATCACTGCCTTGCTATCTACATTGGCAAACAGAGCCACCTTTTCCTTGACTTCGGAAGAGACAGGGAAGTCGCTGCGCAAAGCCACTATATCCGGCTGTATGCCAATACGCCGTAGTTCATTCACACTATGCTGAGTGGGTTTGGTCTTAAGCTCCCCCGTGGTGGAAAGATAGGGGAGAAGAGTTACATGGACATACAGTGTGTCTCCCTCCTTTCTCATCTGGCGGATGGCCTCCAGAAAGGGAAGCCCTTCAATATCTCCTACTGTTCCTCCTACCTCCACCACCATCACCTGGGCATCACTTTTTTCCGCCGCCTCACGTATTTTTTGCTGTATCTCGTTGGTTATATGGGGAATGAGTTGTATCGTCCCCCCCAGAAAATCCCCTTTCCTTTCTTTCTGTAACACCGAGCTTACTACTTGTCCGGTGGTGACGCAAGAAGCAGAGGTAAGGTCGGTATCGATGAACCTCTCATAATGCCCTAGATCGAGGTCGGTTTCCATGCCATCCTTCGTAACGAACACCTCTCCATGTTGATAGGGAGACATGGTTCCGGGGTCGACATTTAGATAGGGGTCAAGTTTCTGGATGGATACGGAAATGCCCCGACCTTTGAGAATCTTACCCAGGGAAGCAGCCACAATTCCCTTACCCACAGAACTCACCACGCCACCAGTGATGAAGATGAACTTCGCCATCGCTTAAGAAAAACAAAAATACTTAAAGGTTTAAGAAGTCTAAATCTATATTGCCTGATTGGGAGAAGATTGTCAAGCTCAAGGACCAAGGTGTTAGATAAAATTGAAAAGTGAACTGTTTAAGCTTGAAAAGTGAACTGTGAGCTGCCAACTGTAAATGGTACATTCCTCCATAAAAGGAGGGATGTATGGGACAAATACACAAGCGGCTCACTACCGAGCAAGTAGAGAGGCTTTGGAGGTCCGAGTATGGTGGAATAATTGAATGGTGCATTCTGTTACTTACCCATTAAAGGAGTTCCCTAGGAGGCCGCTGAAAAAGCCTCTTTTCAAGAGGAGCTGTAATCCACCTTCCGCACTTATTGATTTTGAATTATAAGCTTATCTAAGCTATCCTCTTCACAGGAGATGATTAGAATGCTATCAAAACATATCATGG
>Ga0209013_10004247_pt1 | contig 12607 bp, 10 predicted proteins | sample Cruoilmetagenom2_FD_187291 | JGI IMG/M metagenome (GOLD analysis project Ga0209013, IMG submission 187291) | Oil polluted marine microbial communities from Coal Oil Point, Santa Barbara, California, USA - Sample 2 (SPAdes) (version 2) | ecosystem: Environmental > Aquatic > Marine > Oil seeps ...
GCTAAATCCAGGGAGGCCTGAATGCCGGCGATGCCGCCGCCGAGTACCATGACATCGTTACTCACAGTTCACCTCTCAAAATGCCTAAAGTGTCTAAAGTGTCTAAAATTAGAGGAAGCTTCGAAGCACTTCCGCGTTTTTAAATCCTAAATCTAAAATGTGTTTATTACTTAATCGACTCTGCCAGCAATGAGGTCAGATCCTTGAGTTCAAGACCCATGTCAAGATTGCTCAGGGCGCAGGTCAGGTGGATCTGACACTTCTGACAGGCGGTGATCAGGGTTTTCGCACCGGTGGCCTCGGCCTCCTTCAGTCTCTCCACCTGGATCTGCTTGGAGCCAGTGGAGCAGTTTGCCCAGCCACTGGTGCCACAACAGACCGCGTTTTCGCGGTTTCTCTCCATCTCAACGAAGTTGTCCCCTGCCAGTTTTTTTAGAATGTCGCGGGGACCGTCGTAGACTTTTGCCATGCGGCCCAGTCTGCACGGGTCGTGATAGGTGATAGGGCCCACACTATTTTCCACACTGATGGAACCTTCCTCGAGCATCTGGGCTACAAGATCATGAAAGTGGACGATTTCAAAACCGAGATCTCCAAAGTGCTCGGTGTAGTGTCGTTTAAAGGTGTAAAAGCCCTCAGGACAGTTGAATACTACCCTTTTGGCGCCTGAGGCGCGGATGACTTCAAGATTGTGAGAGGCCAGTTTTTCAAAGGTTTCCACCTGACCATTCCATAACATGTCGTGACCACAGCAGTGTTCATCGTCACTGACCACAGGTTCAATTCCAGCACTGTTGAGAATTTTGATAATGTTCTGGCTGACCGAAAGGCTGTCCACTCCAAGGTAGCGAAAAATAACCTGAAAATAGGGCATGCAGCCCACAAAGAAAAAGGTGTCACCTTTTTCCGCCACCTTACCTGCTTCTCTGGCCCAATCGGTTTTTTTCTGGTTAATCCCCTGGGTCTGGAGCTCCATGATGGTCTGGAGCATACCGTGATGGGAATAGGCCGGTTGGGTCCCGAGTTTCATGGCCTCTTCTCGAAGGAGGCGCATAAATTCCGGGAAATCAATACTTGAGGGGCAGCGCTCGAAGCAGCGGCTACAGGTGAGGCAGGACCAAAGGTCTCGGTCCTTGAGTAGCTCGTCGCCAAGACCCAGCAGGGCCTTTTCCACCATGATTCGCGGCGAGAAGCTGGGCGACACTCTAGACACTGGACAACTTCCGGTGCACACTCCGCAGTCCAAGCAGTAGTAAGTTTGGGTTTTTTGGGCAGCGTCTTCGATTTTCATGCAGCAACTCCCAGGGGATTCCTTCCCAGGTCTTTAATTTTCTGGGTAAAAGAGGTGACGATTTCGGCAAAGCGTCCGCCTTCGGCAGATGAGACCCATTCCAGGGCTAGCCTCTCGTTAGAAATGCCCATCAGATCCAGCAGTTCGCGAGTCATGTCGATGATTCGTTTGGCTTTTTCATTACCATCCTGGTAATGGCAGTCGCCGATGTGTCAGCCGCTAACCAGAATCCCGTCGGCCCCCATCTGGAGGGCCTTGAGAACAAAGTCCGGAGAGATCCGGCTCGAACACATTACCCGAATCACCCGGATATTGGGCGGATACTGCATCCTACTAACACCGGCTAGATCTGCGCCGGCATAGGCGCACCAGTTACAGCAAAAGGCGATAATTTTCGGTTCAAACTCAGCAGCCATGGACATTTTTCCTTTGCATTGTCATTTGATATTAATGCTAGCATTTCTCTTCCCCTCCCCTGGCGGGAGGGATTTGTGGAGAAATTGAATAGAATGAATCAAACGCTATGCGCTTTGCGTTATTCGCACAAGGCAGCCTCTATCATGGTGAGCACTTCATGGTCGGTGAAGTGGCGTATAGCGGCGGCTCCGGTTGGGCAGGCCACGGCACAAGCGCCGCAACCTTTGCAGAGCACTTCCTGGATCTGCGAGAGCAGGACACCTTCACCGATGTCCACTAGTTCAGGAGCACCGTAAGGACACACCTCCACGCATTGACCGCAGCCACGGCAGAGGCTCTCATCTACAGCGGATACCACCCCCTCCGCGGCGATTTTTTTCTGGGCCAGCACGGTGGCTGCGCGGGCCGCGGCCCCCAGACCTTGGGCGATGGCTTCGTCTAGGGGTTTTGGCGAGTGGGCCAGGCCACAGACGAATATTCCATCCGCGGCGAAATCAATGGGTCGAAGTTTAACGTGCGCTTCCGCAAAAAAGCCATCCTCATTTACCGGCACTCGAAAGAGTTGGGCTAAAGGATTTTCCTGAGGTGGGACGATGGCCGTAGCCAGTACCAAGAGATCTGGTCGAACCCGTATCTGTCTTTGAAGGATGTAACTGGTGAACAGAACCTGAAGACCGTTGTCATCTTTGGTTACTTCCAGGCCATGGTCAAAGTCATAACGGATGAATGTAACTCCTTTGGCTCGAGCCTCACGGTACAGATCCTCCCGTAAGCCATAGGTGCGCAGATCTCTGTAGACCACGAAAACATCCATCTCCGGATTGATATCCTTCAATTTGAGAGCACTCTTGACTGAATGGGTGCAGCACACCTTGGAGCAATATGGTCTATCCGGGATTCGCGAGCCGACACATTGGATGAAAACTGCAGAGCGCATGTCCTGCACGGAAGGATCATTGTCAATGAGCTTCCTGTCCAATTCCAGCGATGTCAGAACGCGAGGGTCCTCACCATGGAGATACTGCTCTGGCTTGAGCTCTGAAGCACCCGTTGCAATAATGGCGACTCCGTGATCCAGGAGTTTCTCTGTGCCATTCGTTGCGACAGTGGAATGAAAATTACCGACGAACCCATCCACATTTGTCAGTTCTGCATTCAAGTAGACGTCGATCTGCTCGTGGGACTCGACATCTTGGATGAGTTCAGCCAGATACTGCTGAACATTCTCACCCTTCCAGGTTTCGAGAAGATTTCTGGCTTGGCCTCCCAGGGTGTCGTTCTTTTCAATGAGATGGGTGTGATAACCTTGTTCTGCCAGATTCTTCGCAGCGATCATGCCTGACACGCCGCCGCCTATTACCATGGCAGATTGGTTGACCTCTATCTCAGGGCTAGACAGGGGTTCCAAGAGGCCGACCCTGGCCACGGCCATACGCACCAGATCCCTAGCCTTTTCGGTGGCGGTCTCAGGATCATTGCTGTGGACCCAAGAACACTGATTTCGGATGTTGCCCATCTCAAAAAGATATTTGTTGAGCCCCGCATCTAAAAGGGTTTCCTGGAAGAGCGGCTCATGGGTCCTGGGGCTGCAAGCGGCTACTACTACCCGATTCAAGTCCTGCTGTTTAATGACTTGGGTGATTTTCTCTTGAGTGTCTTGGGAACAGCTGAAGAGATTCTCTTCCACGTACACCACATCCGGTAGGGTACGCGCATATTCGGCGACCGCTGGAACATTCACTACACCGGCTATATTAGTTCCGCAATGACAGACAAACACTCCTATCCGAGGCGGCTCGCCACGCACATCAGTCTCTTCAGGTATCTCCCTTGTCTGAGTCAGTGAAAAACGGGATTGAGCGAGCACTGCCTCGGCCGCAGCAGCACAGGCGCTCGATTCCATGACCGATTGAGGAATGTCCTTGGGCCCTTGAAAGGCTCCACATACATAGATACCAGGCTTGGAGGTTTGAACGGGCTCAAAGCTACTTGTGGAGGCAAAATTGTAAGGATCGAGCTCAATGCCCAGTTCAGCGGCTAGATCAACTGCTTCGTTTGGAATCCCAATGCCCACAGAGAGGACCACAATATCAAACTCTTCTTCAATCCTCTTTCCACCTTCGTCGGTATAGCGGATAAGCAGGCTGCCGGTATTATCAACTGGGGTGATTGTGCTGATTTTGGATTTTAGGAATCGAACGCCCGTCTCCTCTGCCCGGTTGTAGTATTTCTCAAAATCTTTCCCGTGGGTGCGCATGTCAATGTAGAAGATTGCCGTATCCAGGGAGCCTTTTATATGCTCTTTAGCCACAACTGCTTCCTTGATGGCATAGGTGCAGCAGACCGCTGAACAGTATGGCTTCGCTCCTTCATGCACATCCCTGGAACCCACGCACTGAAGCCAGGCAATTTTTTCTGGTTCTTTTCCATCCGAAGGCCGGACAAGATGGCCATGCCACGGTCCAGATGGAGAGAGCATTCGCTCGAATTCCATCGAGGTTACGACATTGGGGTGTTTCGCATAATCATAGGTGTCATACTGGGTGGGTTCGAATGGCTCAAAGCCGGTGGCCAAGACAATGGCGCCCACCTCGAGTTCCACTTCCTCATCCACCTGGGTGTGATCGATGGCGCCTGTGGGGCAAAAGTCCGCGCAGATCTTGCAGTCACCGGTAAAGAAATGGGCACACTTGGATCTGTCTATGGCTGGAACGTTGGGAACGGCCTGAGCATAGGGCACATAGATGGGTTTTCGTCCTCTCAACCCCTCATCATATTCCGATGGTATTGGACGTATTTCTTTCGTCGTTATCTCAGGGAGCTGGATATGGCCGGTGGGGCAGATAAAGTCGCAAGCGCCACAGGCCACACACGCATCAGAATGGCTGTCGAACGGGGTCGCCACCTCCATTTCTGTACCGCGGCCGGAAAAGTCAATTGCCCGAGCCCCTATCCTTTCGCACATTCGAACGCAGAGCCCACAAAGGATGCAGTCGTCGTCATCCAGTTTGAATTTGGGTTCATCGACGCCGAACTGCTCGGCAAGTTCTTTAACGAAGTCGTTGTTGGGGCAACGGGCCAGCAATAGTTCAACGATCATCTTTCTGTGGCGGATGACCTTCTCGCTTTCGGTCTTGACCTCCATGCCCTTCCAGACCGGGTAGTTGCATGAGGTCACAAATCTTGTTCTCCGTCCGTCGAAGAGCTCTACCGTGCAAAGACGGCACAATCCGGCCGGCTCTAGGGCCTTATGATTGCAGAGGGTAGGTATGGGAATATTGTTGGCTTCGGCAACTTGGAGGATCGTTGTCCCCTCTTCAGCTTGGACTTCCCTGCCATTGAGAGTAAAGGTCACCATTTTTCATTCCTTGTTACAAACTGGTCATTTTATGACTATCGCTTCAAACTTGCACGACTCATAGCAGATAGTGCAGTGGATACATTTTTCCTGGTCAATGGTATGAGGTTCTTTCTTCTCGCCGTAGACAGCTTCCTGTGGGCACTTTCTAAAACAGACGTGGCAGCCGTTGCATTTTTCCTCGTCTATCTCGTAGTAGAAGAGCCCTTTACAAACTCCGGCCCGGCACTTCTTCTCATGAATGTGCTCTAAGTATTCATCCCGGAAATACAACAGGGTGGTTAAGATAGGGTTGGCAGCGGTGCCACCAAGAGCGCAAAGAGATAGCTCATGAAGCGTATCAGCAACATTCTCCAGCAACTCGAGGTCACCATCCTTTCCCTCACCTGCACATATGTCAGTAAGCACCTGCAGCAGCCTAGTGACGCCCTCTCTGCAAGGAACGCACTGGCCGCAAGACTCTTCTTGGAGAAAATCTAGAAAATACCTGGCGACGTCCACCATACAGTTGTCCTGGTCCATGACGATCATTCCTCCTGAACCCATCATGGCACCAGCTTGGGTGAGCTTTTCGAAATCCACTGGAAGGTCAAGAAGCCCTTCAGGGACACAGCCACCAGAAGGCCCGCCGGTCTGCACTGCTTTAAACTTCTTGTTTTTGAGAATGCCTCCCCCGATGTCGTATATAATAGTCCGGAGAGAGGTGCCCATGGGCACTTCCACCAGACCGGTATTCTTTACCTTGCCAACTAAGGAAAAGATCTTGGTTCCTTTGCTTTTCTCTGTACCTATAGAGGCATAATAATCGGCACCCTTGTTGATAATCAGCGGAACATTCGCCCAGGTCTCAACGTTGTTCAAGGTGGAAGGCAGGTCCCGATAACCCTTTTCCACCGTATGAATATATTTTGCTCTTGGCCTACCTACTTTCCCTGCCAGCGAACGCATGAGGGCTGAGGACTCGCCACAGACAAAAGCTCCGCCGCCGCGACTTATTTTGACTTTGAAATCAAAGCCGGAATCGAGAATATCTTCGCCCAGTAAGCCATAATCTTCGGCCTGCTTTATGGCTATGTCTATGTTTTTGACAGCGAGCGGATACTCGTTTCTTACATAGATGAAACCTTCGTTGGAACCAATGGCATAGGCCCCGATAACCATGCCCTCGAGGACACTGTGCGGATTTCCCTCAAGAAGGCTTCTGTCCATGTAAGCCCCAGGATCGCCTTCGTCGGCATTGCACATAACGTATCTTGGCTCGCCGTGGGCCTTCCGACATGATGCCCATTTAATTCCTGTGGGGAAGCCGCCACCACCACGTCCCCTAAGTCCGGACTCTTTTATGGTGTCAATAATCTCTTCGGGCGACATGCTGAAGAGAGCCTCGGCCAGGGCGGAATATCCTTCCATGGCAATGTAGTCATCAATGTTGGTAGGATCTATGAGGCCGTTGTTTCCAAATATTAGGCGGTGTTGGTGGCTGTAGAATGGGACCTCCGATTCCTTGGAGACCTTCTGTTTGGATACCGGATCCTTATAAAGGAGACGATCAACAAGTTGTTTATTAACGAGGGTTTCGGCCACAATCTCAGGGACGTCCTCCACCTTTATTTGGGAATAAAAGGTTCCCTCGGGATGAATAACCATGATCGGGCCCTTTTCACAAAACCCGTGACATCCCGTAACTTTTATCTCCACCCTTTCCTTCAAGCCGTTTTGAGATATTTCTCTCTCCAGGGCATCCTTGACCTCGTCTGTTCCATAGGCGCCACAGCCTGAACCAGCGCAAAGGGAAATAAGAGGCCGCTGGGGATCCCGTTGCTTCTTAAGCTGCTCTCTGTGTCTTTCCAAGTCTTTCTGGCTTTCTAGTCTGTTCATCTTACCCTCAACATCAGCGAACCGAGGAATTCTGGAGGTGGGTTTTTGAACCCTTGGGCCTCGTTCTGTTAACCCTCTTTTTCATATTGCTCAATTAGATCGTGTGTCTTCTTCCTATCCAGCCCGCCATGTGATTTCTCGTTTACCGTAATAACAGGGCCCAAGGCACAGCAGCCTAAACACCTTACGGTCTCAAAAGTAAACAGGAAGTTCTCGGTGGTTTCACCCTCATGTATATCAAGTTCTTGCACAATGGTTTCTTTAATCTTTTCGGCGCCGCGGACGTGACAGGCCGTCCCAGTACAAACATTGAGGATATATTTCCCTCTCGGGGTTAAGCTGAAGGCCTTATAAAAGGTAGCCACGCTGTAGAGGTGGGATCTAGGAAGATTCAGCCTTTTGGCTATATATTCTAGGGCTTCTTGGGGGAGATAATTGTACCTCGCGGTAATGTCCTGCAAGATCATGATGATGTTTTCTTGGTCGTAGTCATTTTGCTGGAGCACGCTGTCAAGAAACTCCGAATCCAAAAGACTTTTTTCCACTGGGGTAACTCCTGCTAGACTTGTCATCTACGCTACCTCAAATTTGGCTCTAATTCAGGTCTGCTGCTATTGCTGGTCATCGACCTCTTTGGGATACGGCTCATTTGTCACCGGGCAGTTCGCATAGCAGATTCCGCAGCCGGTGCAGAGATCTGGATCAACGTATCGCGCTCGCTTTTTGACCTTCACTTTGAAACTGCCGCTCTGCCCTTCGACCTTTGTCAGGTCCGCGTAAGTAATCACCTCTATGTTCAAGTGCCGGCCGACCTCGACCAGTTTGGGGGAGATAATTCACATGGCGCAGTCATTGGTAGGGAAGGTCTTGTCGAGTTGAGCCATAACGCCGCCGATGGCGGGGGATTTCTCCACCAGGTAAACGTAGTATCCGGCATTTGCCAAATCAAGAGCGGCCTGCATTCCGGCTATACCGCCACCCACCACCATCACTGAGCCAGTCTTGTCATTTTTCATTTTGTCTCCACCAAGCTCTTTTACCTAAAAAGAATTTATTATATAGGTTTCTCATGCCTTCACTGCCTCTTGCATCTTTTCGGATACAGCCAAATAATTCTGGATGCCATCGATGGGCAGCTGATTCAGCTTCAATCCCAGGGTTTCCGCATCGATACCCATACTCAGTCCAAGAAGTTGGGGATAGAGAATGGCAGGCAAATGATGCTCCCCACTTCGTTCCGAGGAAATCTTTTCTTGAACCGTGTCAAATTGAAGCTGACAGTAGGGGCAAGCAGTACAGAGGTAATCAGCACCATGTAGCTTGCCGTCCGTTAGTTTTCTTTGAGTTAAATCCATGGAAAGCTCGTCGTTCACTCCCCACAAAGGAGCGCCGCAACATTCCAGTTGAGTTGGCCAGTCGATGCTCTCTGCCCCGGTAGCCTCAACCAATTGGTCGAAGATGGAAGGGGAAACGGGATCGTCAAATTGGACTATCTGGCTTGGCCTCAGAGCATGGCAGCCATATTGGGTGGCAATCTTTAGACCTGCGAAGGTTCTCTCAACCTGCTCCTTGATAGATTCAATGCCCACTTCATGGTAGAGCACTGAAAGCAAATGCTTTACCTCGATACTGCCGTCATAAGTCAGCTTCTCTTTCTGCAGGATGCTATTGGTTTCCTCCAGCAGGGAGGCATCTTCTTTCAGGAGATGGTCGGCCTTTTTGAGACTGCCATAGCAACATTTGCACAGACTCATTATGTTGAGCTTCTCTCTGGAAGCCAGGGCCAGATTTCTGGCTGAAAATAGAACAAATGTCCTGAAATCGAGGTTTCTTACCGGATAGCCACAACAGTTGAACTGCCTGTTATCCACCAGGCCCACTCCGAGTCTTTCTAAGATCGCTCTAGCTGAAGTTTCGTACTGATTGAGATGGGCCGGAATTTGGCAGCCGAGAAACAGAGCAAATTTCATAGTAATGTACCCAACCTACTTTGTTATCTGATCCTTTATTTGTTTGATCACTCGATTCTTAAGCTCGTAGAGCACATCGGTGACGCATACGCCCTGGGGGCATTGTTCCTGACACTGATAGCACGTCAGGCAATCCCAGAGCATGCTGGAACCAAAGGCCAGATCCTTCAGCCCCAGGCCACAGGAGTGCATGATCTGGTGCGGCAAAAGCCCCAGGGCCTCCTGCGGGCTCTCAAAGTTAGCCACCACAGGACACACCGTGGTGCAGGTCTCACAGCCAAAGCAATCCGAAAAAGTGCTTGCCTGATCCGAGAGACCAAGCCCGCTTTTAAACTCTCTATCGGTGGGCGTCAGGGCTAAGGGTTTTTCCGACGCCGTCATCAGATCGCACTCAGCGGCAATGGCATCCCTTGCCCGAGCCAGGGGTGCTGGGTAATTGTCGTCAACCAGCTCTTCTCTCATTAACCCACGGTAGTAGGAAAAGGGTGAAAGAGTAAGAAACTCGGGGTAATCCCTCTTAAGGAGAGTTTCCCGCACGTTGAACCATAGATCCTGCAAGTTGATTCCCACGGGGCAGACCACGGTACACCGACGACAATTCGTACAGAGATAGATCCCTTCCTGGATATGTCTGAGCTGTTGGGCGCTGAGGTCCTTACCTGCGGCAAGAGTCTTCACTGAGGCGATTTTTTCAGATGGAAGGATGTTAAGATTGGGAATTGTCTCAAAGGCAACGCCAACCGAACAGTTGACGCTGCAGGTGCAGCAGTGGGTGCAAGCATCGAGCTCCATTACCTGACGGGTGGCAATATTTGCCGGGTGTGATGTCCCGCTATCCATGACAGCATTAGCCAAAAGACTCAGCGGACTGGCAACAATGTGGAACATTTTGCTGAAAGGAAGATAGGCTAATCCCAGCCAGCAAGCGAGAAAATGGATATACCATAGAATCGTGGGCAACTTGGCCCCATCCAAGCCCAAGGCTATGGGCGTGATAATCTTTGCTGTGGCGTAACCCAGAAATGCCGAATGCGGCCGGGAGTGGCATTCTACACAAGTCATCTCGTGAGCTTCTTTTCCCAGCTCCAGGGTCTCCGCATCAAAAGGTCCCTTGACGTTGGGGGAGACTACGCCAAATTCTTGAACCCAATAGGCCTCGAGAACTTGTAGCTCTTCTTCATCGGCTTCAATGGTGTATTCCTCCACCATGTCCTGGTAGCTGGAATAGGAGGTAATCTTGACACCCTCCAAGAGCACGCCCGAAATCATAATAACGGCTAGGATGATGATGGCGTAATGGTCCTGTCCACCCGTTCGCAAGCGGGGAACCTTTAAGATAAAACGACGATAAAGCGCGACAGCTATGCCAATGAGAACCAGGAGACCAAAAAAGTCCCTCAAAAACATGAACGGGTTGATTGTTGAGTAGTATTCTGGAAATAGGACGGAGGTTACAAAATTATCCAGAGCATGCATCAGCAGGAGCAGCATGAAACCTACGTATAGACAGATGTGCATAAGCCATCTCAAAAAATCCTCCCTCAATACCCTCACCTGAAGGACTACATCAAGGATGAAAACTCGGAGCAGGGTAAAAATTTTACCGCTAAGTATTGTGAGAAAGATTCCCTTGACAGCCGCGGAAATGCGGGTGGAGGTGGATATTTCACCGGCAGTTATCCCGATATTGTACCTAAACCAGGTTGAGATTTTATAGACCAGACCTAGCCCAAAAATGGCCAGAGCAACGTATAGCGAAATAGTGAAAAACATATGGTTATTTACCTTGAGTTAGGGTGAAAATGCACACAGCGAGCCCGGTTTACTTTCCCAAAGGAATCCTATTCAAAGTGGTGAATACTTTCCCCGTCCCGCTTTAAGGTGGGACTGCAGTTTGTGCATTTCTGCACGAGAACCGAATTGTAACCAATCTTCATGTAAAAATCAATTGAAAATGAATATGTTCATATCAATTGATTTTTGTACTGAAAGTGCCCCATAGATACTTATCTGGAAAGGTTTTAGAGGACTTATGGAAGTAAGGGATCAGGTGGCAGAGGGATTGCGAATTGCGGATTGATAGTTTGAGGGGTATAGGGCATAGAGCTTAGGGAGGTAATTTCGAATTGCGAATACGGCTATTAACTTAGCTCCGCAAGAATCTCTTCGCCCCTTGGAAACTATGTCACAATTCGCCGAACCCGTCATTCCGGACGAGGCCGCCGAAGCGGGCGAGATCCGGAATCCAGTGAAAGTTCAATGACGTCATTTGGTGTCTGGTTCCCCGCCTTCGCGGGGACGTTGTCTGGATCCCGGCTCGCGTCCGCCGCAGGCGGACTTGGCCGGGATGACGAGGTGCGACACTATCTTTTGTCCTATGCTCTATGCCCTCTGCCGAAAATAGCTGAAAGCCACTAGGCTAGGACGGCTGAATGCGCTATGCTCTATGCGGCCAGGCATACAGTACAGTAATCGTAGGTCGGATCGTTCCCGCGTTAGCGGGGTTGATCCGACAAAATAAAGAACTCCGAATAAAGTCGGGTGAACCCGCTTAAGGCAGAACCACCCGACCTACAAAGACATCAGTATCTGAGGAGTATCCCGGCATAGACTGAGTATCGGAGAAAGCAAGCAGTCCATGATTGAGCTGGATTCAGTTACTAAAACTTACACTTTGGGCCAGCAGCGCATTGTGGCCGTAGATGACGTTTCACTCACCATTCAGCCCGGTGAATTCGTGGCTATCATGGGCAAGAGTGGTTGTGGCAAGACCACCCTTTTGGGTTTGATCGGCGGGCTGGACCGGCCCGACAGTGGCACGATCAGCGTGAATGGAGAGGAAATATCTCAACTGGCTGACGCGGATTTGACCCGCTATCGCCGCGACCAGGTAGGGATTATTTTCCAGTTTTTCAATTTAATTCCTATCCTTACTGTTGCTGAAAACGTGGCTCTTCCCCATAGCCTTCAAGGAAAATCAGAGAGAGAGATTCAAGCTCGAGTGCAAGAACTGCTCAGCGATGTGGACCTTGTGGAGCGTCAGACTCACTATCCTCACGAGATTTCCGGCGGCGAAATGCAAAGGGTGGCTATTGCCAGGGCTCTGATAAACAAGCCGCAACTGGTATTGGCGGATGAACCTACCGGGAATCTTGACTCGCGTACTGGTCATCAGGTCATGGAGACAATGGCCAGACTCAGTGAGCAACACCGCACCACTTTTGTCCTCGCCACTCATAGCAGCGAAGCCGCCTCCTATGCCACCCGGAAACTGCACATGCGAGATGGCACTCTCAGCTCCCAAGAGGCAGGCAGAGAGGATACCTAACTTCTTTACAAGAGAAGTTAGGCCCAATCGAATACGGATGTGGGAGCTGAGGAATATCGAAATCCGAAGCACGAAGCACGAAACAAATCCGAAATCCTAATGTTCAAATGTTCAAAACAGGTTCTCAATTGAAGTCCCAATACGTTTTGGTCATTTAGATTTTGAGAATTTGAATTTGTTTCGAATTTCAATATTCGAATTTCGGATTTACGGCTTCTGCATAAAATTACGACCTATGCAAAGTTTCCTGCGGTCAAAACTTGTCTGGAGGCGGCATGATCCGGCTGTGGCGTTGGTTCTGTCTTAGGCACCTGATAAGCTATAAAGGCCGTACCCTCCTTTGTTTGCTGGGCGTGGCCCTGGGG
>Ga0209013_10004248_pt1 | contig 12606 bp, 14 predicted proteins | sample Cruoilmetagenom2_FD_187291 | JGI IMG/M metagenome (GOLD analysis project Ga0209013, IMG submission 187291) | Oil polluted marine microbial communities from Coal Oil Point, Santa Barbara, California, USA - Sample 2 (SPAdes) (version 2) | ecosystem: Environmental > Aquatic > Marine > Oil seeps ...
TAGATGAAGTTGTGGGATTAGAAGGTGTAAAAGAAGAGATTAAATATTATATGGATTTTATTAATAATAAAAAGAAATATTCCGATTGGAATCGAAAAATCAAAATTACCTCATAGTTTTACCTTGGATCAACAAAGTTTTGACGATACCTATTCTTTAAAACAAGCAACAGCAAAATTTGAAGATGAAGATTATAAATTGAATCTTAGTTTTGAAAATAATATAGATCCCTACCTGCAGATATATACACCAGTGCACCGAAAAAGTATAGCCATTGAACCCATGACCTGTATTGCAGACGCATTTAACAATAATCATGGTTTACAACTACTATCACCAAAGAAATCTTTTATATGGAAAGTAAAAATTGATGTAAAAACGAAAAATGGTGTTTATGGTTTGTAATATAAGATATTAAATATCATCCGTCTGATGACGGACTATTTCTAAAAAATAGGAATCGACCTAGAAGACCAAGGTATTAACATCGATCCCGCTGGAAAAAGCGGGATTAGTTCAAATTACATTTTTGTGTTCTTAGTCAGTTGACTAATCCCAAAAATGAGTTTCACTAATAAAACTTGCACAATATAAAAAGTAATGCAATAATTATTATGTACATTTATCGGGATATCCAATCCTATTTAATGAACTTATTATGAAAAAAACAATCTTAGTTATAATCCTGTTTGCATCTTTATTGATCCAAGCGCAAACAACTGAGCAAAATGACAAAGAAGCTATTTTAGCAGTAATGGATATGCAAATAGAAACATGGAACAATTATGATCTGGAAGGCTTTATGCAGGGGTATTGGAAATCAGACTCTTTAAAATTCTATGGATCAAATGGAATTACATCTGGCTGGGAAAAAACCCTGGAAAATTACAAAAACGGCTACCCTTCAAAAGACCATTCCGGAACCTTAAAATTTAAAATAAACGATCTTTCTAAGATCAATGATGGGGCATATTTTATTATGGGAGAATATTATTTAACACGAACAGTAGGTGATGCAAATGGTATTTTTATGATCATATTCAAAAAAATCAATGGCGAATGGAAGATCATTGCCGATACTTCAAGTTAATTGATCAATTCATCAATTTCTCAATTTCATCTATTTCTATAGGCATATTAGCTGTAAGATTAATATTCCCTTTTACAGTAATGAGATAATCATTTTCCAATCTACATCCAATTCCTTCTTCGGGAATATAAATTCCCGGTTCACAGGTCAAAACCATACCAGGTTCAAAAGGCCTTGAATACAACCCTACATCATGAACATCCAACCCAAGGTGATGTGCTGTTCCATGCATAAAATATTTTTTATACAAAGGATCGCTCGGGTCTTGATCGGTAACCTCTTTTGCATCTAATAATCCAAGCTTTATCAATTGTTCTTCAACTAAACTCGCCATTTGTTTTTCATATTGAGCAGAAACAACTCCCGGTTTTAATAATTTTGAGCCTTCTTTTAAGCAAAATAAAACAGCTTTATACACCTCTTTCTGTCGCTCAGAAAATTTTCCATTAACAGGAAAGCAACGCGTAGTGTCTGAGTTATAATTAGCATAACAAACTCCAAAATCCATTAATATCATATCTCCATTTTTACAAATATTATCGTTGGTATTATAATGCAATGCACAGGCATTTTCACCTGAAGCTATAATTGGCTTAAAAGCGTGACGTGTGGCTCCACTTTTAACGATCTCATAGGTTAATTCTGCTTCAAGCTCAAATTCTTTTATCCCGGGTTTAACATTCTTTAAAACTTTATAAAAACCCTTGACACTAATTTCAGCAGCTTTTTTTATGGCAGACACTTCTTCTTCTGATTTAATTTGACGTAATGTTCTGGTGATCTTTGCCGCCCTTTTATAATCATGCAAAGGATATCTTTCTTTGCAAAAATTGATCATTCGATCTTGTTGGGTCAACATATCTATCGTTACTGTTTTTTTGTGTTCATTATGACCCAGATAAAAAGTATCAGCCTCAAAAGCCATATATTGAAGGGTAACTTCAAAATCTTTTAGCCATTTAACATGTTCAATTCCAGAAATCTCCGAAGCTTTTTCTTTCGTTAATTTGTCGCCTTCCCAAACTTTGATCTGTTCATTTGTTTCTTTGATAAACAAGATCTCCCGATTTTCGGGTAAAACTGCATCAGGATATAATAACAAGATCGTTTCTTCCTGATCAATACCCCCTAAATAAAAAAGGTCATTATTCTGAGTAAAACCCATGATATCATCCGCATTATTTGGCATCATATCATTGGAGGTCAAAATTGCTATTGCATTGACCGACATTTTAGCTACAAAATTTCTTCTGTTCTTTATAAATAACGTTTTCTGAATTTTATTATATCTCATGTTAAAATTTTCTTTCGGGATTAAAAATATCTATATTCAATGATGGTTTCCTATCAGAGATGATTTCCGATATTATCTTACCTGTAGCCGGGCCTAAACCCCATCCCATCATAGCATGTCCGGTTGCAATTGTTAAATTAATAAACTTTGAAGATCTTCCGATATATGGTAATCCATCAGGAGAACATGGGCGTAAACCACAAGTAGATCTATCGATCTCCTGCTGCTCAATATGTAAATTATCATAATAACTCTCTGCTGCACTGGCAATGTTCATCACTCTTTTGGTATTTATCTTGTGATTTAACCCTCCTAACTCCATGGTACCGGCAAAACGAGTAAATCCCTGCATTGGTGTTACAGCTATTTTTGTTTCTGCTAAAATGGTAGGAATAGAAATTCCGGTATTCCTATAAACATCAATATGGTAACCTTTACCCGCTTGAAGCGGAATTTTTAGACCTAGCTTTTTTGTAATCTGTGAAGACCATGAACCTGCGGCTAAAACAATTTCATCTGCCTGAACTTCTCTTTTATCTGTTTTGACCTTAGCAATTCTATTACCGGATATTTGCAGATCAGTTACCTGCTCATTTGTAAAGAACCTAACACCTTTATCTTTTAAAAAGGTAAACATTTTCTTCATGTATTCGTCTGGCGTCATATGGGCATCACCTTTAAAATATATGGCACCTTTAATATTCAGCTTTACATCTTGTTCTATTTTCTTTAGCTCATCTAATGATTTCTTTTCTACCTTTAGTCCCATTGAAATTGCACGTTTGGCAATTTCCCATTCTTCTTCTCCTGCCTTTTCCGTTTTATAGTACATGAGCAGCCCCTTTCTTTCCAATTGAAAATCAAATTCATTATTTGATTTTAGTTCTTTGTATAATTCTAAACCTAGCAAATTGAAATCCATTAATATGGGGATAGCTTTATTAACTTTATCATGAGTTGCAGATTTTTTAAAATTCCAGGCCCATTTCAATAGGTCTATATCTAATCTTGGTTTTATATAAAACGGACTGGAATCATTGAGCATCCATTTCATCCCTTTAGTGATGATACCTGGTGCTGCCAAAGGAATAAAATGACTGGGGCTTACAAATCCGGCATTGATAAAAGAAGCTCCGGAGCTTATATCGGATTGATCAATGACAGTTATCTGAGCTCCTTCTTTTTGCAGATAATAAGCGGTACTTAATCCTATTATTCCTCCCCCTATAATGATATGGTTTTTCACAGAGATCGTATTTATTGCATTAACTCAATAATGCATTAAATATAGAATTTTTTAATCAGATTTTGTGCTCTTTTAGCTTTAGAAAAAGCTCATAAAAAAAAGGATGCCCGAAAGCATCCTCATCAATCTCAACACTTAAACCTTATTTGGAAAGTTCGTGAACAAAAGTATATATATAATCACTGTGTACTCCTGTATAATATTTACCTGCTTTTTTGCCAACTTCTTTTCGAGTATCTTCATCTGGCCAATGTGCTTTTAAAAGTTCAAAATTTTTATCAAACATTTTATCAATATCTCCTAATGATTCAACATAAAAAGCTTCTATAAATTCTGTACTGTCACTACCCCATCCATGAGAACTAGGATAATATGCTTTTATGATGTCATTTTTATGAATTACATTTTCCAAGTACTCTTTGCGAAGTTCTGAAAACTCCTTTTGCGTACCTCCCTCCGGGAATGAAAAATGACTTTTACGCACATATAAGGTCAAATCCTTACCAGGATTTTCTGTTATAACTTTTGCTCCTGACATGGTAGCATATATCTCATCTGAATGTTTATCTGCGTAAAAGGCGTTTCTCTTTTTAAAAAACGCTTTTCTTGCATCAGCATCAGGCCAGGCTTCTTTGGCTAATTCACCATCTCTGGCCCCTGATTTATCTATTGCATCCCAATCTTTATAGGTTTGTACATAAAGTAATTCTGTATTATCTGCTGTAAACTGGTGCAGATAAAAACCGGCTCCCATAATATGTTCATTCTTACTGGTGACCTTATCCAAATACTCTTTTTCAATGGATTTCCAGGTTTTCATGTCAAAATCCTCCTGATCCGGATTCCAATACATTGTTACTACTGTCATGTATTCAGGTCTTTCAGCTTCTTCTTGAGCCACTATTGCTGTATTAAACATAAATAATACAGTAAATAAAAATAAAAGTCGATTAATTGTTTTCATAAAGGGTTAATTTATTATTAATTTGAAGGTAAATTATTGCTAATTAATCATAAACTGAAATAGAATAGGACGAAATATCCTTTAAATTGTCCGAGAGCACATATTTATTTATCAAAGCTTAATACAAGGCAAGGATATAAAATTAACCAACTTATCTCTGCGAAGTGGTTTAAACACTTTAATGCAAAAGTAGTTATCAAAAGACAGAATATTACAATTTTTATTCTATGCTATCTCGAAGTTTTTTCGGTAAACTTTGAACTATCAAATCATAGGAATGATCGATCATTTCAAAAAGAAAGTCATGCGGCAAATTAGTTATTTCCACAGTATTCCAATGTTCTTTATTCATATGGTAGCCCGGTAAAATTATTCCATCGTATTCTTCACGCAGTTCAATGGCTCTTTCCGGATCACATTTTAAATTTATTGCTGGAGGTTGTCGGTCTAGCCTGGATATAGTAAATATTTTGTTACATACTTTAAAAACCAAAGTAGTTTCATCAAAAGGAAAATGTTCGGTAACACAAGGTTTACTTAAACAATAGTTTCTATATTCTTCAATATTCATTTTATAAAATTAAGGATTATTTTTTAGTCAGGGTTTCACTTAAAGCCCGCCTTGCCGCGAGGCAGGTGAAGCCCTGAATCCTTTTAAAAAAACATTCACCGGGTGAATAGCTTCATGATGGTTATATTCACCCGGTGAATATGTTAATTCATCATAAAAAAACCAATGCCAATTTTATATCCTGATAGGTAACTTCACCATGAAGACTTTCAAATATTGGTTTAAGACTAATTATATTATCTCCTTTGTTTTCTTTGAGCAACTTGGTCCGTGCTTTTCTCACTTTAGAAAGTATCTTTTTATCTGGTTTAAATCTTGAAAGATCCGTTTGTGGATAAAGATCAGAGATTCTAATTAAATGAGTAGATATAGTTCCTATGCTCAATTCTCTTTCCTTAGCTATATCTTTGATCGAAAATCCTTTATCAATTAATTGTTTGGTGATCAAATAAGTAGATTTCTTTTTAATTTTCTTCCCCTTTTTTAGATTTCTTTTATTTTCCTCAATTTCATCTAAATTACTTATCCCACCTGACTTTTTGATAAAACTCAATGCTAGCTTTTCCAACACTTTTTCTTTATAATCTCCTTCTGCATGAAATGATAATTCCTGAAACCTTCTATCTGCCTTTAAAGCCAAATCATCTACTTCTAAAGTAATTGAATTAAAACCGGTCAATTTCAACCCATCTAAACTTTTCACTCTTGATAATGCCACGTAACCTTGACCTTTTTCAAAGGTTTTGCTCAGGTCCATTTCAGCACTATCCAGGGTCATTCCCTGGCTTTTATGAACGGTAATTGCCCAAGCTAAACGAAGTGGGATTTGTTCGTAACTAACCAACATTTTACCACTTTCATCTTCTATTCTCCAATCTTCACGCTCTGCTGTAATTTCATATCCATTTAACAACTTAACTACAGGCAAACCATCTTCATTATATTTTAAAACACTTCCTAAAGTCCCGTTTAAATATCCTTTTTCATGATTATTCTTTACAAACATTACCTTGGCCCCTAATTTTAATTCTAAGGTTTCAGGTGCCATAATTGATTTTTTAACCGTTTCAGCCAGTTTTAAATTCCCTTTGATCTTCGCTTTAAATTCTTTTTTTCTTCCTTTAATGGAATTGAGATATTCTCTATTAATTCGGTCTACATCCATATTGTGGGTATAGAGCTTGGTTGGTTCGGATACATCCAATTCATTATTATTCGTACTTAAAACTGATATAGAATTCTCAGAAACATTTGCATCACGTATTTCGTTAAGAATATTATTCAAATTGTTATCTGTTTGTCTGTATTGATCTGTTAAATAACATATGGTAAGATTTGCATCTAACCATGCCTGCGACATAAAAGAAAATTTATCCCGATTGGATTCCCTGTAACCTCCAATTGGAGGTAGTTGAAAAAAATCACCGCAAAGTATCAATTGAATTCCCCCAAAGGCATCATTAGTTTCTCTAAAGAACTGCAATACCTCATTTACCAGGTCCAATTGTTTTTTATGTAACATAGAAATTTCATCTATGATCAGAACTTTACTTTTATTGATGTTCTTCTGTAAATATTTTTTCCCTTTGAGGTCTCTTAAGTTAGCAAGGGAAAGAGAGTCCTTTATGCCTATACCCGACCAAGCATGTATGGTAGTACCTTCGAGATGAGTAGCAGCAATACCCGTTGAGGCTGTAATTGAAACTGGTATCTTTCGTTCTTTAAGGTATTGTATATACTGGTTCAATACATAAGTTTTACCGGTACCGGCTGAACCCGTTAAAAAAATATTTTTGCCAGATTTTAAGATCGATAAAGCTTTCTCTTGATTCAAGATTGAATAGATTTTGTTAATTAATTATACAAATATAACGGGTAGTGCTAATACTATATAATTATTAGTGAAGTAGTTTAAAAAAGTTAACAATAATGAGAGTACAAAAACAGAGAATTTCTAAAGAACATCCAAAAAAAACTCCCTCAATTGAGGGAGTTTTGAAAAAATTGATCTACTTCATTATGCTTCAATTTCAACATCCAAATTAGTAGTTACCGAAACAGCTGGTGGTGTTACCATGTGCTTTTTAACCGGACATTGGTCAACAACCGCCTTAATAGCCTTATTGTATTTTGTTGGGAAATCTTCCGATAATTCTACTTTAACTTCCATTTCTTCAACCATATTTGTCATACGATTGTATTTTATGCTTTGTACCAGTGAAACGTTCTCCAGAGACATTCCTCTTTGGGTCATAAATGCTCTTACATATACCGCAGAACACATCCCGGTTGTAGCTAAATAAATCATATATGGAGAATCTTCCATTGTGATTTCTTTGCGGTTGTATGAAGGAATGATCTTTCCTGTTTTACTAAATGTTATATCAATATTCATGGTTTTCTATTTTTAATTTCTCTGCAAAATTAGAAATACCAATTCATTGAATATGTAACTCGTATTACATTAAGATCGATTTTTTTTTGTATTTGAAGAAGAGGTTATTTTCTTTTTGTTTTTGGAAAGCAACAAATCCTGGTAATCCAAGGACCATCCTATAGTTTCAACTATATTTTGAATCAACAACACTGCTTCAAGAGCTTCACTTTTTGCAGTATCCAGTAAACCGCTTTCGGGGATTTTGCTCATTACATGTTCCTTAGCCTTAGTATTTACTTCTGTTAGGTCAGATGAATCAAATTTGTTAAACAATCCATCTTTTTTGTCATAATACTTTAGATCGGTTTCTAAACTTAATACTTTTGGTTTTGGAAATTCTGTCAATTTGATCGTTTTTTTTTCATTGTTCGCTTCCATTTTAATTTTAGAAAGATCAAAACCGACATGTGCTTTTGCATTAATCAATAAAATGGCTCTTTTTTTACTGGAAACCATACTTAAAAAACGTTCTTTGGTATTTTCATAGTGGTATATTTCTGCGAATTCTCCTTCAACAGTTATTAGTTTCCACACTTTTCTCATTTTCTCCATCAAAATCACAGATTGTGCATTTGTTATGTCCCTCTTTTTTTGAATTTTTATATATCTTAAAATCCAATAGGTAATAATCGCCCCAAGAAAAAGTCCTAAAAGTGCTTCCATTTGTATGATTAATTAGATTAAATAAAAGTAATAAATAAAATATTAAACTAAGATTGATATGCTAATTACATTTAACCCTTCTAAAAAAAACAGTGAAATCGTCGAAAAAGAAAAAGCTATATTATAAAAAGATCTGCAGCGATCCCATCCGATAAAAATTTTCCTTTATCCGTAACAAAAAGCGTATTATTAACCATCATTAAGGTATTATTATCGATATGCTTTTTTGTATTCTTCACCAGCATATTTTTAAAATCTAACCCAAAATCTCTATCTATTCTATCCAGAGAAACTCCCCAAATAGTCCGTAAACCTGTCATCAATGTCTCGTTGAATCGATTTCTTTTACTTAATATTTCAATTTCATTTGGTAAAACCCCATCAAGAATAGATTTTATATATTTTGCATTATTCGAAATATTCCAACTTCTGGTAATTCCGTTAAAAGAATGTGCCGAGGGTCCGATTCCTAAATAATTTTTACCTAACCAATAGGAAGTATTGTGCTTTGAAAAATATCCTTTTTTGCCAAAATTAGAGATTTCATATTGTACAAAATCATGTTTGGCTGTTTCTTCTATTAAGATTTGAAAATGACCTTGTGCCAAATTTTCATCCAATGGCGGATATTTACCTTTCATTATAAAATTTGATAATGCTGTTTTATCCTCAACCGTTAAAGCGTAACTGGAAATATGTGAAACACCAGAGTCAAATACCATATTTAAATTTTGAAGCCATTTTTGATGACTCATATTTGGAACGCCGTAGATAAGATCGATGGTAATATTATCAAAATATTGAGTCGCCAAAAATAAAGATTCCTTAGCTTCTTTAGCAGAATGCGCCCTATTCATGAATTGCAGATCCTCATCAAAAAAAGATTGAATACCAATACTCAATCTATTGATCGGTGATTTTGCTAATTGTTTAATTTTTATATTATCAAGGTCATCAGGATTGGCTTCTATGGTAATTTCAGGAGTATTTATTACCTGATAATTCTCATCAATAGTATCTATTATTAATTGTAATTCATCTATCGGTAATAAGGAAGGGGTTCCTCCACCGAAATAAATGGTTTCCACTGCTTGCTGTAATTCATTTTTTCGAAGTATTAATTCTTTAACGATTGCTTTCATCAATTCATCTTTGCGCTTTAGCGAGGTCGAAAAATGAAAATCGCAATAATAGCATGCCTGCTTACAAAATGGAATATGAATATAAATACCCGACATTAATTTTTAAAATAAAATGACAATTTACAATAATCAAATAACAAAAAACCGTCTTTGACCATTTGATGAAATCTAATTGGAATCAATTAATTTAAGTAGGTATAAATTAAGGTGATTTTTCCCTGAATATTACCGGTACTTTTTGTTTGAGATGAAATATTTTGCTCCCGGCCAATAAATTTTAATGGAATTTTGAATTTTTTAATATCAAAGGTAATTACAGAATTCAAAGGGTATATGCTATCGCTATAACTGTGTTTTGTATGAAATGAACCAAATTTACGGGTACTGATAGTTGATTCATATATTACATGTGAATCTTCATCAAAAATTATATCCGCCGTGATCCAATCACTTTTTGAATCTAAAGAAACCAATTTATACGTTAATTCCTTTCCTTTCTTTGATAAAAAAATGGCCTGTAAAGGTGATGAAAGAAGTTTGTTAAACTGATCCACGGTTCCTTTTTTTGGTAATAATGACAATCCTTCACCCTTTACTTTAGGCTTTTTATCTTTTTCAAATTCTACAAAGATCTTCTTATCAGGTATATTCATCCCATCAACATCAACAATTACAAATATTTCACATTTCAATTCCGGTTTAACTGTATATTGCTCTATTAATGCCCTAATATCTTCATCGTGTTGATCTTGTGCTATCAGCCCAAAAATATTTAAAAAACCCAATATGAAAAAAATATACTTCATTCAGAAATGTTCATTCTTTTAAATTTATACGTCGAAAACACTATAAAAACCAAGGACATTCCAAATAAAAAATAAACCGAATTAAATATACTTTTTATCGGAATTTCATTGATAAAAAACAATTGCCATTTAGCAATATGATAAGTAAACAAAAATGGTTGCCAGGAGCTAAAAATACCGATCACAAATGTTTGTAATAGGGTAAATAAAATTAATATCCCCAAAGATAATAATATTGCGGTCAGTGTATTTTTAAAGCTTATTGCAAAAAACATGGCCATACTTGAAAAAGCAATCATTGCAAGTGAGGAGAACAGGATAGTATAAAAAAACCTGCTTAAAAAAGTTGCTTCCTGAATGAATTGTATTCCATCAATAAAAACAACCACATCACCTGTTCCAAATAAAATAACCGATGGAACTAAAGATGACAAAGCGACCACGATCATAAAACAAAAAATATAAATGACCATGGTTATAATTTTAGCCATCAATAATTCATTTCGTGAAATAGGCTGTGTTAAAAGTAATCTTATCGTGCCCAATTCAAACTCCCCTGAAAAAATATGCGTGGTTACTATGATGATCAAAACCGGTATATGTATCCAAAGGGTGTTTAAAGCCAAGTAAGCTATTAAATAGCCATTTACAATATTACCTTCTAAATAAAAATATTCATTGATTGGTTGTAACAAAAAGCCAAAAAGCTCTTCTCCGTCACTAAATAACCCAAGGTTGATGACTAACATTAACAGTATCGTAATGGCAAATGTTATATAGGTTCGGTATGAGCTGAAAAGTTTGTATAATTCTATGTGCACTAAATTGATCAAACCGTAATTTCTAAATATTTCTCTTGCAAAATGTTTAATGTCTCAACATTAATCGGGGTATTCTTTAATTTAACTAACTGGTTAACAACCATTGCGATATCCTCAGGGTTTAAATGTAAAATAACCTTAGTTGGATCTTCAAATTCAACATTCATTTTATTCAAATAATCTACCACTTCATTTGAAGGTTTTGATTCAAACGTGAAAGCTACTTTTTTCTTTGTTTTAACCAGCTCTTTTTTGTCGATAGTTAATGCGATGTTCCCTTTGTGCAACAAAATAAAAGAATCTGCAAATTGTTCCAATTCATTTAATAAATGAGAAGAAACGATAATAGTTGTACCATTTTCGTTTAAAGAGTGTAATAGCAAAGTAAGATCTTGGAAACCATTTGGGTCGACACCATTAAACGGTTCGTCGAGTATTAAAATTTCCGGATTTCGCAATATGGAATTTGCAATGGCCAATCGCTGTTTCATTCCGTTTGAAAAGTGCTTTACTTTTTTTTTATTGACATCGGTAAGGCCAACTCTTTGTAAAAGCAGATCAATATCGGATTTACTTTTATTGATTTTTTTCAGGAGATGTAAATTTTGTCTTGCTGTTAAAAATGGATAAAATGCCGGAGAATCAATTAAATAACCACAGTGATCACGCAGCTCTGAAAAAGTGCTTTTTACGATCTTATTGAAGATTAATTTACCTGTTTTTGGGAATACTAAACCCGCCAATATTTTAATAATAGAACTTTTACCTGCTCCGTTAGGGCCTAATAATCCAATAATTTGTCCTTTTTTTATAGTGAAATAAATATGATTTAGAATTTTTTGACTCCCATACTGCAGCGATAAGTTCTCTACTTTTAAAATGTTCATTACCAATCGAAATTTTTAAGTTGGTAATTTTTAGTAAACAAAATTCTTGTCCAAAAAACTCTTTTGAATAAAATAAATGGATTTTTCACAATTGCATCAGGTAAAATATGATACCATCGATATCCCATATTATAATAGAAATCTTTGACTTCCTGCTTATAATTCAGATCTTTAGCCGCAACAATTACCGCATCTCTTTGACATTTAGAAAACATAAAGGGTTTGATCAACCTTGGATCATAACCTCTATTAAATAAGATGTCTTTGATCTGTTTATAATTTTGATATCTACCCAAAGCATCAAATTCTGAAAAAAAAGGAATTGCGAATCCATACATAGAAATAAACAACCATTTATAGGCATAATTTTCCATTTGATGATCAAAATAGAAAATTGAAATTTGGAGACCAACAACAAATATCATAAAGCCTGCTAAAGCAATTAAATGTAGAAAGGCTCCTACTTTTAAATACTTTTTAGCTTGATTTAATCTTATCACTACTACGGAGGGGTGATATTTAACAGCAGCATATTTTATCATTTTCAAATATATATAATTATATCTAAAATATCCATGTAACAAACGTCACAAGTTAAAACATTAAAAAACAGTACCTTTATGCAATTCTCGCTTACTTAATCCACATTTATACAATGTTTGTAAATATTTTAACATTTAAAATT
>Ga0209013_10004249_pt1 | contig 12604 bp, 17 predicted proteins | sample Cruoilmetagenom2_FD_187291 | JGI IMG/M metagenome (GOLD analysis project Ga0209013, IMG submission 187291) | Oil polluted marine microbial communities from Coal Oil Point, Santa Barbara, California, USA - Sample 2 (SPAdes) (version 2) | ecosystem: Environmental > Aquatic > Marine > Oil seeps ...
AAATAATTGAACGATCATAATAGAAGAAAGTGCCTGCAAAACTAGGTAAAGGGAATGTATGAATACCTCGGAAACCTAAGAATGGTGGGCACTTTTTCATTTCCCTATGGCTGTCATCAACAAAGGGATAAAAAATTTGCCAGTGAAAAGAGATCGTTTTTTGTTATTAGCAGGTTTTCTCGCATTATTGTCGAAATCTATATGATAAATAATTCAAAAGATTTACATAAAAGATAAAAACCATAAATGATCGAGAATAAAATGACGCGAAAGATAGATCAGATGGGGGAGGGTAGGTATGAAGAATCAACTTAATCTAATTGTGGTAGCGAAGTGGCAACAGTTAATGAACGAACGTAATGTTGTTAAAATCCTTGAATTGACGGAAGAGACAATCGAAATCGTCGGACCTAAAGGATCAGTGTGCGGACGTCAATCGTTTGTTGATTGGATTCAATATGCCGGCCTGACTTTGACTACGTTAAAGAGCTATGTAAAAGAAGATAAATTGGTGCTGAAGCAACATGCAATTTTGAAAGATGATGCTGGACATATAAAAAAAGAATCTGTTGTCTATACTTACATCATAATGAAGAATGGGAAAGTCGCTAGTCTTACATATTTCTATAACTCGCAAGAAGCTGAGGAATCCAGTGGAATCTCCCTGCAAAATGAAACCATTTGAAATCCAGCTCGTAATAACAAATAAAGAAATAAACAGTAGCTAATGATAGATGAGGACAATTTATCTCGTTTAAATTCTGAAAATTATGAAAAGGAGAGTTTTTTTATGACCGGACTAGTGGCTGTAATCATGATTTTTTCAATTCCGATCATCGGGATAGTTTCAGACCATTTGAAGCATAACCAAAAATTGAAGGCAAATATGTTAAAAGATGAATTGGAACTGGAGAAAATGAAGCATGAGAATTTCATTGTCGAGACCGAGAAAATGCGACTCGAGCTTGAGAAAATGACATTGGGTTATACCAAAACAAAAGATCCGGTATTGATGGAAATGCAAAAAGAAAAAGTGAAAGTTCTTTAGTTCGTCCCGCAAGCTTGTATCTGTTGATGCGAGCCACAATTTGAAGAGCAATTGTGTCTCTGCATCGGAAAGAGTTTGTTCTGCGAGCAATTAGTATACTCTTACTTTAATAGAACCGCCCCCACGGGATCAGGCGGAGCCACAATTTGAAAAACAATTGTGTCTCCGTCTGCCACCGTTTATTTTTGCAAAACATTTATAGATTGCAGTGGAAGGCGGCGACTCCGGCGGGAAAAGCGAGACAGCCGAGACCCCGCTTTAAAAGGAACGAAGGCTACGATCGTCACTTCCTGTGACAACGCCTTCGTGACCAACATCCTGTTGGCCTCGCCCGCGGAACGCGTCCGCCTGAAGCGAAAATCGATCGTGTCATTTCTATATGAAGAGGGCTGCCCAAAAGTCATTGTCTATGACTTTTGGGCAGCCCCGCTTTTTTAATACAATTTCCCTTGTCGGTACAGAACAGTTGATAAACGGATGACCGAATGAATATAACAGTTTTGACGAAGCGGGAACGGGTCTCCGAAATATTGTGGAAGGATGATATCCATCGTGTTTTTCATTTTCGAGAGTAATTGATTGTAAACTTCCTCTTCCGTGAAGAACTGTGTTTCCCGACCTTGTAGCCATTCCAGATATGAAACGATTACACCGCCGGCATTGGCCAATATGTCCGGGATGATGACTACCCCTTTTTGGCTTAAATAATCATCGGCTTCCTGAGTAGTCGGCGCATTTGCACCTTCGACGATAATGCGGGCTTTTATTTCCGTTTTATTTTGATCGTTCAATTGATTTTCAAGGGCGGCCAGGAATAATACATCCACATCCATTGTTAAAATGTCTTCCCGTCCTTCGATGGTTGCCGTAACTCCAGCCTCTTTCAATTGAACATCTGATATTGGAAGGTCTCCTTTGTTATGTGCAGTGAATTCGACCAACGCTGGAATGTCCAGTCCATCCGGATTGTAAAGGGTGACATTTCGGTCACTGACGGCCACTACTTTATTTTGAATATAGGAGCAGCGGTATGCTTCAAGTGCCGTGACTGAACCCACATTCCCAAATCCTTGAATGGCTACGTTCAAAGGACGATTGATGAATTCAAGTGCCGACTTGGCAAATGGGTTGGTAGAAGAAGAGAGTTCTTTTTCATGTGCAGGCACATAATCGTGCAGTAAATAACGGAAAGTAAAGTAAACACCTTTTCCGGTTGCTTCACGACGACCTAAAGACCCACCATTGGCGACGCTTTTTCCGGTGAAACTACCAAGGTATGGATTCCCATGATTGATTTTCTTATACTCAGCCATCATCCAGTCCATTTCGCGTTCACCTGAACCGACATCCGGGGCGGGAATATCTTTGTCCGGGCCGATTACATTATTGAAATAGCGGACATATTTGATGCAGATGCGATGTAGTTCTTTATCGGAGAAGTCCTTGGGGTTAAGAACGATTCCTCCTTTACCTCCGCCGAAAGGAACGTTATGAAGAGCATTTTTCAATGTCATCAGGAATGCCAGATTCACGACTTCTTCCTCATTTACCGATTCGTGAAAACGAATCCCGCCTTTATAAGGACCTAAAGCATCATTGTGATGGACTCGATACGATGGGATGCGTACCACTTCTCCGCCTTCCAATGGAACCCTCAAAAAGGATTTATGTATCTGGTTTGGTGTAGATAGAATGGCATTCAGGGACGTGAATGCTTTTTTTCGCATATCTCCCTGTAAATCAGGTAAAAAACTTTCACTTTCCAATAATGCATTCAAAGACTGTTGAACGATCGATCTTGTTTGTTCTTCCAAGTAAAAGCACCTCCGGTAAATTTTCTCTCAATTATTTATACCCTTAGAATCTGAAGTAAAACGAACAAAACCCATCAGCTAAAGCTGGTGGGCTATGTGTTGACAGGGGGAGTCGGCGGGGGAAGGTTCTCCTGTAACGTAAATATTTAGTGTAAGAATAATTGAATGGAAAAGGTTTTTTTTGGAAATGTAATCAATAGGAAAGCGACACTTAGTGGAGCCTATTTAATTGCGCCTTCTTTTGTTCCAGTTCTTGCTGAAGCGCTGTAATAGGTTCGAGACTTCCCCGACTTTCAAGAGCATCAATAACAGTGCGATCTGCGCGTTCAATCATTGCCTGAGCCTGCTCGATAAACTGATCCGTGGGATTGGTTAGTGCCTGACCCACTGCAATCGTTGCGTTGTCAACGGAGTTATGCAATCGGGCAATGACATTATCTTCTTTCCAACTCATTTGTGTGTGGTCTTCCATAGCAGAGTCCTCCTCGGGTTTGTATCCTTAGAAATCAATACGTTCTTACTATGGCAAAACGACCATTTATTATGCATGGAGTTGAAAACTAAACGTAAAAAAGACGCAAGATGTTTGTACATCTTACGTCTCGTAGTTTGGATTTACCACAAAGTAGGTTTCATTACCATAAGGGCAAGCATAAGAACAAGCAACAGGACATAGATCCATGTGGATTTATGGAGTTGCCGGATCAGGATAGATCGGTCGGACTCAAGGTCATCAAATTTCTTGAGTGTTCCCTTGAATGCATTTGCCAAGAAAAAGATGGAGATTACCATCAAAGCAATCGTCAACACGATCCATGAGGTGTTCCATGCCCAAGGTCCAAGGAAAACGAGTAAAATTCCCGACCCTACCAATACATGACCAGCGTGTTTTATTAATCGTACCACTGAACGGAATATCGAAATATAGGCTTTCTCGATTGAAAGATCTGCATCCTTCATTTTTTTCAAGACAGCAAACAAGACAAACAGGGGTCCAACAGAAAGGACCATGCTTAGTACATGGGTGAAGATGATGAAAACGTAAAAATGATTCATTGATTATGCTTTTACCGGACTGAATTCATGAACCCATACAGTCATCGTTGGCAACCAAGGCATACCTGGGTGGTAAGCCAATATGGATTGTTTATACTCTTCTACCGATTGGAATCCTTCTTGCTTGGCATGTTCATCCGTCAAATCGCCAAGTGATTGAATATACACTTTATCCACAACAAAAGATTGTCCATTAAGTTCCATGATTTCACCGACATCTGCATAACGTCCGTTGCGTCGTGTAGCTGTCTTTTCTCCGTTCAATACTTTTTCGATGTCTGATTCCATCGTGATCAATCGTTCGACAGAACATGTTTTGGGAGGTGAATTTGTTTCTTCGTGCTTTGTCATGTGTAGTCCACCTTTTTAAAGTTAATTTGATTCGTTTAAGGGTAACTTGTTTATAACGTGCCCTTTTGTAAAGTGTACACTCTAAAACTGAAATGAACCATTATTAATAAAGATAATAAGTATTCTAGCAAGGAGGATATGACGGATGGATGAAAATTCAGCAGTAACAGGACTGGCGGAAAAAACGGTAAATAAAATAGAGGAATTGGCAGGAACTTACCCAGGATACCGTCGAGCCCATGCCAAAGGGGAGCTCTATGAAGCAATATTCACCCCTACTGGCGAAGCAGTGCAATATACTGTTGCGGCACACTTAACGGACACGGAGGTTAAAACAATCGTTCGGTTTTCAAATGTTTATCCGAATCCATCTGTACCGGATGCACTGTCCGTAGTAAAAGGAATGTCGGTACAATTCCAATACCCGTCAGGTGATATTGCGAATTTGATCGGGGTCACTATCCCGATATTCGTCACGAAATCCCCAGCGACCTTCTTCGAAATCCTGAATACGGTGAATTCAGTAAAAGATGGCAGGCCACATTTCAAAGACATGGTTGAGCTTTTTACCAAGTTCCCTGAAAGTCGTGCTGCTTTTCAGATGATCCGTAAACTGGAAAACACCAAAAGTTATGCAACTGGTCGGTATTACACCATGCATGCATTCTATTTGGTGAATGAGAAGGGACTTCGTACTCCTGTTAAATTTGAATGGGAACCGGAAGCGGGAATCGAGACTTTATCCGCCAAGGAGCTAGCTACTTTGCCGTCGTCCTATTTGGCGAAAGAGTTAAACGAGCGCCTGGAAACGGGAGAAGTAAGATTTCGCCTGCACATTGTATTGGGGGAGACAGGTGATCCGACAGACGATCCCACCAAGGAATGGCCAAAAGAAAGAAAACGTATTGAAGCTGGTGTCTTAAGGTTGAAATCGAAAGTTAATGTCGCTGATGATCACTTCATTTTCGACCCGACGGTTCTGGCACAGGGAATTGAATGTTCTGATGATGAAATATTACTGTTCCGTAAAGATGCATATGCAATATCTTATAATAGAAGGAGAAAGGGAGAATGAATTCACACTTTCTCCTGGAAATGTGCATAACATGTTGACAACCAATCATTTAAAGAAACTATCCACATGTGGATAACCAGGTTTACTTATTCGAATAGAATTGATCTAGTTTGAATAACCGGTTCAAGGAATTTCTTTTCCCGGAGTTCCGGTTCCCAACGTGCTTTTGAGCAAGCAAGTTACGATAGATAGTGAAATTCTGGAATTGTCTTGCATACACTATAAATTGCCTACATTAAAATTTAAAGGGGACTTTTAAATATGAGCATTGTCGTGATATATGGAAGTACACGCCAGGAAGGAAATACTGAACGACTTACGGGGCGTGTGATAGAGGGGCTTGACGTAGAAGAAATTTATTTGCGTGATTTCAACATCCAGCCAATTGATGATTATCGTCATGCAGACGGAGGATTTCCAGATGTCGACGATGACTATGATCAGCTGGTCGAACGAATGATGAAACACGACACATTCATTTTCGCTACTCCCATCTATTGGTACAGCATGACGGGGACGATGAAAAACTTTATCGATCGCTGGTCCCAAACGATGCGGGATACGAATTTCCCTGGATTCAAAGAACAGCTTGGGACAAAAAAGGCGTATGTAGTAGCGGTAGGGGGAGACAAACCGCAAGTGAAGGGTTTGCCGCTTATCCAACAATTCAGCTACATTTTTGATTTCATGAGCATCTCATTTGAAGGATATGCCATTGGGAAGGCTAGTCGCCCTGGGGACATCTTGAAAGACACGTCCGCATTTTTGGCTGCAGCTATACTGAATGAAAAATTGAAAGAATCTCAATGAATGAAGGTGCCGTCACCAAAAAAATCTGTGGGAAAAAATTCCTGCATGATTTGGAGGGTCCGGCACCTTTTTGTATGTCGAATGAAAATGTAAAGAATACGCACTGTGGTTTTACTTATGGACAATTTATTACTTTTTCACTGATTTCATCAAATTTCTCTTTTCATAACATCGTTTTAGTAGATTTTATTGTATGATAGAAGGATTAGAAGCTCCATCAATGGTAGTATAATAAGTAATACATAAGCGAAAATAGTAAGCGGAACGGGAGGAATCCACTATGAATGAGGCCAAAGTATTGCATCGGGAAGCGATGGATGTATTGAAACAAACAAGTCGGACATTTTTCATTCCCATCAATTTTTTAGAACCGAAACTGCGAAAAACAGTAGCGTCTGCTTATTTGTGCATGCGTGCTATTGATGAGATAGAAGATCACCCTGACATGCATGCCGAGACGAAAAGCCACTTACTATCATCAATCAGCGAGAGCCTGAAAACAACATTTGATCCGGAGAAGTACCGTGCACTTATCCAGCCTTATCAAAACTTGCTTCCAATTGTGACGCAACGGCTCGGCGATTGGATATTATTGTGTCCGCCAGACGTAGTGGAGAAAGTGAAAGAGTCCACCGCCATCATGGCAGAAGGTATGGCGAAGTGGGTTATCAAGGATTGGCGCATCAAGACGAAAGAAGATCTGGATGATTACACGTATTACGTAGCGGGTCTGGTCGGATGCATGCTGTCCGATTTGTGGAAATGGCATGACAATACAGAGACTGATCGTGAGAAAGCGGTTGCTTTTGGACGAGGGTTGCAGGCTGTCAATATTCTTCGTAACCAGGATGAAGATTGGGAGCGGGGCGTACGTTTCTTGCCGGATGGTTGGGAACGTGAGGATTTATTTGCTTATGCCAAACAAAACTTGGCTCTCGGAAATGATTATGTGAAAGACATCAATAACCGTGGAATAACCATGTTTTGCAAGGTGCCTCTGGCATTGGCCAACAGCACGTTGAAAGCCATGAAAATCGGTCGTGAAAAGATTTCACGTAAAGAAGTCGAAACCATTGTAGCGGAACTCGAAAGCCAACATTGATCATTATACAGCTTAATAAGAAAATGCCAGGCCTGAAGAGGAGAGGATACACTCGTGTATCCAATCTTCAGAGCCTGGCTTTTTTTATGTGGTTATCTTGTTTGAACTGATTTCCCGAGTTGGGTCAGTCGTTCTGCAAAATCTCCGGAACGTGGTGGGGTTGCCCCTTTGAGGACATCTTGCATTTCATATGCAGCAGTGCCGTGTTCAGAGTAATCCAGCCCCATTGTTTCTTCGACTTTTGAAACGCGTAATGGATTGAACAGACGAATTGCCATCAAGCTGCCACCGACAGTAAGTGAGGTCCAGGCAATGACCGCGATAATCCCGACTGCTTGAACACCAAGTATTTCGAAGCCACCACCGTAGAGTGTTCCATTCGTCGTGTCGAAGAGACCGACTGCAAGTGTACCCCAAATCCCTCCGACGCCATGTACTGAAATGGCCCCGACTGGATCATCTATTCGTGCCTTCACGTCCAAGAAACGAATGCTCTCCGTCATGATTACCCCTGCAATAAGACCGATCACGATGGAACCGATAAGGGAAACATTTGCGCCCCCGGCTGTAATACCGACGAGTCCACTGAGGGCTCCGTTCAATGTAAGGGATGCATCCATCCGTTTGTAGCGGAATTTTGTGTAGATAGCGGTGGACACAACTGCTGCAGATGCAGCGAGTAATGTATTGGCAATTATCATGGGCACTAGTTCAGTGTCAGCTGCAAGTGTACTGGCACCGTTGAAGCCGAACCAGCCGAGCCAAAGAATCAAGACACCAAGAGTGCCTAGGGGAATGCTGTGCCCAGGAATAACATTCACTATTTTGTTGTTGTATTTCCCGATACGAGGTCCAATCAGCCAAGCGGCAATCAATGCCCCCACTGCACCAGTCAAATGAACAACCGTTGAACCTGCGAAGTCAATGAAACCTAGTTCGGAAAGCCATCCGCCACCCCAGACCCAATGTCCGACGATTGGATAGATAACACCCGTCATTGCAATGACCAATACTAGATAGGAAGATAATTTCATTCTTTCTGCTACCGCACCAGAAATGATGGTTGCGCAAGTAGCTGCAAAAACAGCCTGGAAAACAAAGAAACCGATATCTTCACGACCAAGAAGGGCGAAACCTTCCGTTCCGATAAGGCCGAATGCAGAAGGACCGAACATGATGGCAAAACCGGCAATGAAATAAAGAAGTGCGCCAATTGATAAAGTTAGTAAATTTTTCATTAAAATGTTCACAGTATTTTTGGAACGCGTGAAACCAGCTTCAACCATAGCAAATCCAGCATGCATAAAAAATACTAAAATTGCACCAACCATCATCCACATCATATCAACTGAACTTTGAACTGCTTCCATGTTGCTGCCCCCTTAATATACGGCGATTGCGCCGCGTTCTTTTGTCCGAATTCGAATTGCTTCATCCAAAGGTAAAATGAAGATTTTTCCATCACCGACTTCTCCGGTGGATGCATATTCCAATATGGCTTCCACAATCGGTTCAACCAACCGCTCTTCAACCACCATTTCCAATTTCAATTTAGCAGAGAACTCCATTTCGTAAGCATTCCCGCGGAAAAGCCCCGTACGGCCCTCTTGTCTGCCACATCCTGCGATTTCGGTCACACTCAAACCATCGATTCCTTCAAGCGCCAAAGCTCTGCGAACTTCGGGAAATACATCCGGTCGAATAATCGCTTCAATTTTTTTCATCTTCATTCCCCTTTCCTGATCTGTCCCTAATATTGTATGTTAGGTTTTATAACATGATAATCCATATTTTTAAAAAAATCAAACTATTTTTAATTTTTGTGTTAGATTTCCTTACATCGATTGAATGAGGAGTGCTAAAACATTAGATTTTCCTAAAAGGGTGCATTTGTGAAGGCGAGCCACTATTTGATGGGCAATTGTGTTTTTGTCTGCCACCGTTTATTTTTTTCCACCTACTTTACTCCGGATGGTCTTCTTTTCTAGAGTCGCTAATAAAAATGTTTAAAAAGATGTTTAGGTCTTTGAGAGAGGGGAATATGTGTTGTACAAGGCGGAACTACCGTAGGAAGGGACTGGTAAACATGAGTTTACAAGCGACTCGATACGTTGATTTGCACAGCCTTGGCGGAAAATTTGTTTTACTGACGAAAGGCACTCTCGTCGGGAACCGATATATTCAGGTTCCGTAATTTGTGTTGTAACAATCAGTAAGAGTTAAAGTTTTTTGTTTGAAGTGCACCTTAAGTTCTGACTGGATAGAGATTTCAGGAAGACAAAGTGAACCGCACTGACGGGATGTTCGTAACATTGGTCAGTAGTACAGTTTAAGTTAAGATTTATTTACAAATTTTCCGAGTGCATCCCCTATTTTTAGTTAGGGGAAAGAAAAAGGCGTAATCCAAATCGGATTACGCTTTTTTGTGATATCAAATATTAATTTATTTTCATAAGTGTAAAAAACGGTGAATACTGGGTATGGTAAAAGGTAAACATTCTTATTTTTTTAAAGAGGTTGTGTTGATATTGAATCGAATATTTACCTTGATGGTTATCCTTGGCGTTCCATTGACAATCATTGGTTCACTGATGCATTGGTCTAGTATTGTCATGTTTATTATTTGCTCGTTGACGGTCATTGCGATATCAAGTTTTATGGGTAGAGCTACAGAAAGCCTTGCAATCATTAGCGGTCCCCGAATTGGTGGTCTGCTAAATGCAACTTTCGGCAATGCAGTTGAGCTGATCATCTCAATCTTTGCATTGAAGGCTGGATTGATAGGGGTAGTCTTGGCTTCATTGACAGGTTCTGTCCTTGGGAACTTATTGTTGGTTTGCGGGTTGTCATTTTTTCTTGGCGGAATCAAGTTTAAACGCCAGAAATTCAGTATTTATGATGCACGGCACAACTCAGGACTACTTGTATTCGCGGTAATTGTCGCCTTTGTCATCCCGGAGATTTTCTCTATGTCGATGAATGAAACAAAGACACTGCAATTGAGCATTGGGATATCCGTAATTATGATTATATTGTACTTGGCTGGATTATTTTTCAAACTGGTCACACACCGTGGTGTCTATATGCAAGAAGAAAATGTTGAGACGGAACATGAAGAACCTGAATGGTCGAAGAGAAAAGCGGTGACCATCCTGTTGCTTGCCACTTTGGCAGTTGCCTATGTATCGGAAAATCTTGTGCATACATTTGAGTCCGTGGGCGAGCAATTTGGCTGGTCAGAACTATTCATCGGGGTAATCATTGTGGCAATAGTCGGGAATGCTGCTGAACACTCGTCTGCCCTTTTGATGGCCATGAAAAATAAAATGGATGTCGCTGTGGAGATTGCTATCGGATCGACTTTGCAGATTGCGATGTTCGTGGCACCAGTTCTCGTCATTGTTTCCCTGTTCATGCCTACAGCCATGCCGCTGGTATTTACCGTACCGGAACTGGTCGCCATGACGACTGCCGTTTTATTGACCATTAGTGTTTCGAATGATGGGGAGTCAAATTGGTTCGAGGGCTTGATTTTAATAGCGGCTTACATCATTATGGGAATCGGGTTTTATTTATTATAAGACATGTTAAACTAACCTGTTTATCGAACATTAGGAACGCACAGAAAAAGCTTTTGACTTCAATCGGTCAAAAGCTTTTCTTGTAGCAACTTGTTCAGATGTTGTGTAATTTCCACCATCGATTGAAATTGATGTTCACTATTGCGGTTAATTGCATGGAGGATATCCAATTCAATAAATGACTTCCTTTTCACTTCTTTGAATCCAATCATGGTGGCGTCGAAAAAACTGCTTGCAATTAATCCTCGGCATTTATAAAGCTTTTCTGGCACTAATGCCGAGTAACTTCTTTTTTGTGAATCGTTATGCATTCATTGGCTCCCGTATACAAAATGATGGTACATTACTCTATATACCCAATGTATCGAATTGTTAGACAAAATGGATTTTTACATTGCTAAAAAAGGAGCTTATAACAGATGAAACGTAAATTATATTATCAAGATGCTTATCATAAAACGGCAAATACTATAGTAGTAAATCAAGCTCATGATGAAATGGGAAATTGGTTTCTCACTCTCGAAGAAACGATCTTTTACCCAACAGGTGGGGGACAGCCACATGATATTGGCAAGATAAATGGAATCCAGGTGACTAATGTGGAGGAAGTAGAGGGGGAAATCCGTCATTTTATAGCTGGACCACAACTTGAGGTGGGGGAAACCGTCACTCTTGAGATTGATTGGGAACGCAGGTTTGATTTCATGCAGCAACATGCCGGTCAACATATATTGACCGCTTCTTTTGTGGAGCTATTGGATATTCAAACGACAAGTTTTCATTTAGGCAAGGAAATTGTGACCATTGATTTGGATGCGACAAAGATTTCCGATGACCAGTTAAACGAAGTGGAGAAACTGGCCAATCAAATCATACTGGAAAACCGTTCGATTGAAACGAAGTGGGTAACGAGAGAGCAACTTGAAGATTATCCGCTTCGAAAACAAGTGACTGTGGACGAAGATATTCGCTTGGTCATCATTCCTGAATTTGATTATAACGGATGTGGGGGTACCCATCCTTCATCAACAGGTCAAATCGGTGCATTAAAGATTCTTGATACCGAAATGCAAAAAGGCAATGTACGGGTGCATTTTGTCTGTGGTGGGCGAGTATTGGAACAACTCCATCGCAAACAGAAAACCATGCAGGAAATGTCCCGTTTACTGAGTGCATCCGAAGAAGGCTTGGTGCAATCAACAAAAAAATTGCTGGATAATGGCAAAAAACTTGAAAAGATGTTGGAAGAGACACATGAACAATTGCTATATTTTGAAGTGAAGAATCTCCTTAGCGAAAACGGATTTGAACTGTCAATCGAACGGGTATTCCAGCAACGTTCAATTCAAGAATTACAGAAACTAGCACGATTGACGGTCGCTGAAGCGCCGAAAAGCAGAGTAATTTTTATTGCTGAAAACGAAGGTTTACTTCAATTCGTATTGGCCAGAGGAAGTGAAAATGAAACCAATATGAAGCAGCTTGCTGCCCAAATATTGCCGCTCATCAATGGCAAAGGTGGTGGCTCGGAATCTTTCGCACAGGGTGGCGGTACAACGGACCTTTCAGGTGCAGACTTATTGAAAAAGTTATGTTGAAGGATACTGAAAAACGATAGGGTGAATTCATGAATGACTTCTCGAATATCTTCCAGTTAGTAGAATGTGTGTTCGGTTAATGGTATACTTTTCCTACTGATAGAAATATAGAAAGGTGGGAATTCCGTGAAACCGGTAATTGTGGCAGAAAAGCCAAGCCAGGCGAAAG
>Ga0209013_10004250_pt1 | contig 12604 bp, 15 predicted proteins | sample Cruoilmetagenom2_FD_187291 | JGI IMG/M metagenome (GOLD analysis project Ga0209013, IMG submission 187291) | Oil polluted marine microbial communities from Coal Oil Point, Santa Barbara, California, USA - Sample 2 (SPAdes) (version 2) | ecosystem: Environmental > Aquatic > Marine > Oil seeps ...
TGACCCACTAACGGTACACGTTAAAGGAGGTTATAAAATTCTTGAACCGATAAAACTTTATGAGATAAACCCATCAAATCAATTTTCTACTATCACCTCTGAGGATCGGTCATATTTTACCTTACAATTTGATTATGTTGACAAAGAAGAGGGCGTAGTCATCCAATTTTTTCATACAGGTCTATCAAACGAAGATGTTGAAATCAGTGGTAGAATAAAAGGAGCAGGTGAACTAATCTACAAATTTACACCTAACCTTGAAAGACCTTTCATACTGCTCTCATCTTCGCTGCTCTCATCTCACCATCCATCATTACCAGTCAAAAAACGCCACTATAACATTGTTCTGATGATGTTTATTGCATCCGTTGTACCGGTTGTCTCGGTACTTGTTGACAATGTTGTTAGAACGGAGGGGCCTTTTTTATCAATGGAGTTCATGCTCGCTATTGTTATTTTCTTAATAGTCTATTGGGGAGTGGGATTTTATTTATTAAAAAGACGAATACCCAAGGGATTTGATGCTTTTGAAGAGGAGTTTGAATTTTAAGAGTTACAACATTCGCCTAAACTTGGCATGTCCGGCTCGTTCCATCCCACCAAAATTTTTACCTTCTGCAAAAACTTCAGGTAGACCAAACACGATATCCAAACCCTGTGCCACCACGACAGCGTATCTGCAGATCTACGCCGATAAACGCTGTCGGGCAAACTGCCGCTTCCACTCGCGGGTAGGGGGTGCGAGATGATTGTACACTCCAGCGATACACGGGACACAACCACAACCCTCGATCTCGCCAAAAATAAGATCGTTGAACTCCCTTTCAGCGAAAGCACAAAGAATGAGATCCTGAAATCCTTCAATCTCCGACTAAACACATTCTCAAACGAGATCCTCTTCTTTAACGAGCCGTTCACCCCGGTCTCCATCACAGGCACTGACTGTGAATTAAACTGCAAGCACTGTCAATACCCTCGCCATCAACCAACATTAATACTGCCGATTTTCGTTATCCGCAACCCCTCTCTTGAATTAAAATTGGGTCTGGTTTTTGCGGTAGCAATTTTAATGTTTCGCGAACATATCTGCTGCTACTTATAAAGTGTGCGTTAAGGTCCTGAACGCTAAAAGCCGGGTTATACCGGCGAACAATGTGGCGAAGGTATTGACTGTGAGAAGCATTATCTGGAACACATGGTAGATGGAAGCTGCGGCAGACTCCGCGCAGCCGCCGAAAGTCTTGCCAGAGAGGGGCGAAAAGGAATTCTCCTCTCAGGCGGCAGCAGACTCGACGGCTCGGTCTCGACATACGAAATCTCAGACGATATCCGGCAGATCAAGGACACAACACGCATGTTGATCAGCGCACACACAGGGATTGTTAACCGGTAGCAGGCAAATTCCCTTGCCGCGTGGCTCGATATGGCGCTCGTCGACTGTATCGAAAGCGATAGAACAATCTCAGAGATTCTCGGACTTCCGAACACGGTGAGCGATTATGAGGACACGCTGAAGTATCTGACAGAAGCGCATATCCCGATTGCGCCGCATATCATCGTGGGGCTTGGCAACGGCGCACTTGACGGCGAGTTACGAGCACTCGAGATCGTGAGAAGATACTCTCGGGCGGTCTCTGTTCACGGTCTTGCTTGCTCTGGTCGCGTGTGTGCGAGGGGCAGGGGTTTCCGAGGCGGAGTGGTTCGTGGTCGGAGGATGTGTGCTGGGGCGTGGTGTGGTAGGGATGGTAGCGGGGGCGGAGGCAGCGAAGGCAGCGAAGGCAGGGGTGGGGAAAGGGTTTTTTAAGTCCGATGACCAACTTAATTCTGGTGATGTATATGCGGATAAAAGCAGTATACAAGAACGAAGTTTTGAAACCGCTAGAGAAATTGGGCTTGAAAGAGGGGGCTGTAATTGAGATTGGAGTCCCCATTAGTGCTGTAGATAATTCTTATGCTGCATCAAAGTTGAGCAGTGAAAAGATTGATGAAATAGTAGAGTCTACAGAAAGCGGAGAGTGATGATGCGCAGGGCTTTATCGATAGGTTTAGAGGTGTTCATCGATTCTAATATATTTACATACCATCTTTCGGGGCATAAAATTTTCGGAGAACTGTGCAGGGACTTTCTTAGACGAGTTGAGAGGAAAGAATACGGAGGATACGTTAATAAGACCGTAATTTCAGAGGTTTTGATGAACTTTCTAAAGTCTGAATTGTTCGTATCGAAAGGAATCGCGCCCCATAAAGTTGCAAGAGAGATAAAGAGAGATCCCGGTTTGATTGAACTGGTGGATTTTGATGTAGTGACGATGTTGTTTGATGGACTCGACCTGAATACCCCTTTCGTTGAATTTGGATGTGTGGAAGTAACGATGCTAATGGAGAGATACAATCTGTTGCCAAATGATGCCTTGCACCTTGCAACAATGAAGAGATATGGACTCACAAGCATCGCAACCAATGACGGAGATTTTGAGCGGGTCCCGTGGCTCCATGTCTGGAAGCCGCGATGAATACCACCCCACAAATCTATGGGGTCAAAATGAGGTGGGATTTTTACGTCACTAAAATTCCCCTACAGGGTCTCATTCTGCTTTTATGTGTTGGGTATGGGTTTCCTACTGCAAAGCGGTAGTGGTATAGTGTAGTGGAACGTTACACACAATATAACCGATAGAATGGAATTAATAATGGTTGGAAAATGGTTATTTTGCGATATAATCATTCATAGTCCCTGATTTAAACGCATGAAATCCAACCTCAAAATGACGCCATAGCTATGGACGATCAAAAGTAGTACGGAAGAAAGGATCTTTCAAACTCAGGTAGTAAAAAATGACAAGAAACCCCACCAATAAGCTGGACACGACCGCAACCCTCGATCTCACCAAAAAGAAGATCGTTGAACTCCCGTTCAGCGAAAGCACAAAGAAAGAGATCTTGAAATCCTTCCATCTCAGATTAAACACATTCTCAAACGAGATTCTCTTCTTTAACGAGCCGTTCACCCCGGTCTCCATCACAGGCACTGACTGCGAATTAAACTGCAAGCACTGTGAGAAGCACTATCTGGAACACATGATAGATGGAAGCTGCGGCAGACTCGAAACAGTTGCCGAAAGTCTTGCCAGAGATGGGCGGAAAGGAATTCTCCTCTCGGGCGGCAGCAGACTCGACGGCTCGGTTCCGACGTACGAGTTTTCAGATGAGATCCGGCAGATCAAGGATGGGGCACGCCTGTTGATCAGCGCGCACACAGGGATCGTTAACCGGAAGCAGGCAAGATCTCTTGCCTCGTGGCTTGATATGGCGCTTGTTGACTGTATCGGAAGCAACAGAACAATCTCTGAGATCCTCGGACTTCCGAACACGGTGAGCGATTACGAGGATACACTGAAGTATCTGACAGAAGCGAAGATCCCGATTGCGCCGCATATCATCGTGGGACTTGGCAGCGGTGCGCTCGACGGCGAGTTTAGAGCACTCGAGATCGTGAGAAGGTACGATCCCGCTGCAGTCGTGGTCGTCGTCTTCATCCCGACGAGAGGGACTGGCTGTGCAGACGCACCGTATCCCGCGCTCGAGGATGTTTCCGCCGTGATCGCAAAAGCGAGACAGATGTTTCCGCAGACGCCGCTCTCCTTGAGTTGCGTGCGCCCCGGTGGTAGGTACCGCGCACGGCTCGATCGATGTGCGATTCTGTGCGGCGTTGATCGGATTGCGGTCCCGAGCCGGAGCGCGTATAGATTGTGTGGCGAGATCGGACTGGTGATTCGTGAGGTTGGTGATATGTGCTGCTCGTACAGTGAATGCTCAGAGGGGGCATAACGTGAAACTCGCAGCCTCGTACAGAGACATCCGCCTCATGGCGCCCGATGACGCTGCTGTTTCGTTCTTCAAGAGTCCTTTCGCAGCGCACGAGACCGGTAGTGCTGTTGACATTGCGTATGGTGATTTCGGCTCGCCTGCATATTTGCCTGTTGACGGCGTCATCGTGGATATCAGAGAGTTTGAGACTCCCACGCCATTCAGAGACCGTGATTTCAAGGAGTACCTGACTGCGGTCAGGTGCGGGCGTTTGGTTGTGCGGGTTCTGCATGTCAAGCCCGATCTGGGTATCGGGGATCGTGTGCGCACTGGCGAGGATTTTGGCACGTTCATCAGAAGTGGGTATTTTTATTTCTGGAACTTTTCCCATCTGCACGTCGAGGTGCGCATGCCGGATGACTATCTCAGGGCAACGAGTGACATGCCGCTTGACATCCCGGTTGGAGTAGTTAGACGGGCTTTTCCGGGAGGCGTGGATGTGGATTCTGATATCTTCGATTTTACAGGAGTTGTGGTCAACTCATGCGATCGGTATGCGCTCGTCGACTGCCCTGATTACAGCACGGACGGTCATTTCAATGGTTATTCTGTTGGTGGTTTCCTGCTTGACGGATTCATCCCTACGCGTGATCATGCACTGCACAGGTTCGGGATTGTGGGAAAGAGCCGGGGTGCACCACCGTTTGACTGTTTCAGATCCATCGGCAATTCGTTTATGGTGCACTCATCTGGTGTGAATCTGGAAGTCTTTGATCGGGAGAACCGTCCGCTTGATGTCGCGGGCGCATCATTCATCCTGTTCTTCGGCAAGCCTTTAATAAAATTGGTTCCCACCGGATATGGTGAACATCTACCGCAATGTGGCGATGTAGTCAGCGTTCAAATGGATGTATACAAAGAGTAAACATGGGGCAGATACATGAAAGTTGAAGATTTTGAGTTTCCGGATGATCGATTATACCTGAAGAATCACGTATGGGTAAAGCATCATGGCGGCAGGATCATGATCGGGTTAACAGAACTTGGTCAGTCACTTTCAAAGGAGATCGTGCATATTGATCTCCCTGATGTCGGCGATGTGATCCCGAAGGATGATTTTCTGATCGCTTACGAGACTATAAAGGCGGTATCGCAGATCTCGCTTCCGTTCGAGTGCACGGTTGTCAGCGTCAATGACCAGTTGTGGGATGACCCGAATATCATAAACAGCGATCCATACAACATCTACATGGTTGAGGTCAGAGGCAACTGTAATGAGAGTGATCTGATGACTGCGGAGGATGCCTGTGCGTATTACGGAGGGTTGATTGCGAAAGAGCGGGAACGCTACGCAGGGTATTGATAACAACTGCTAAAGAATGTAAAAAGTGGAAATCAAAGGATATGAAGTACCAGAAGAGCCGTATTACACGAAAAACTATCTCTGGGATATAGTAAAGGATGACGGAACCGTCAGGGTTGGCATGAACTCGTCCACGGCGATCCCCTTTGATTGTGATTTGCAGAGGATATTAAATCGAGGTAATTCTGGTTCTTCTGAATTTCAGAGCCGATAATTCCACGTATCCGACTCGTACTTCGGCAAAAGCTCCTGTGCCATCGCTTCCTCGCTCTCGCTAATCCTTGAATCCACGAGTCTCACACCGAAGCGCTCCTCGAACTTGCGTCGCACCACATCCTTAACTTCTTCCATCTCCAGTTTTATGGGGAGTTCCTTATCCACCCATGTCATTCCCCCCTCGATTGAAGCGATCTGTTTGTCGCTTATCTTCTCAATTGGGATGTTGGATATGCGGAGCATCTCTTTTATGTCGAAGTCCAGAAGCAGCGTTCCGTGCTGGAGGAGTTTGCCGTCCCATCTGGTCTGTGCATTGCCAGATATCTTCTTAGAATCGACAATGACATCGTTTATGGGTCTGAAGTCGGCGTTCAAGCCGTACTCGCGCAGGGTGTCGATCAGTACGCCGCATATCTGGTGGTATGAGTCCGTGACATCGAGCGGGAAGAGTCTGTCGTCGATCGTACCAACGACGCCGTAGTTGATCTGGCGTCCCCAATCATCCGAGAACGCGATGCCGCCGCCGCTTGTGCGTCGCACGATCGTGTAGTCTTTGCATGCGTCAAGGTCCAGTTCCACACTTGCTTTCTGGAAGTATCCGAGGATGATGGATTTGGTGGGTGCCCAGAAGAAGAGGGTGTTGCCGCAGTCATTCTTCAGGATTGCTTCGTTTGCCGCCATCATGTATCTGATGTCAACTTTTCCGAAATCGATTACTCGCCATTCTTTCATTGGAATCACCGGTGTCAACCATATCTTACCTCGTACTTTATATCATTGTTTCATTCTGCGTGTGGCAAACTCATATACCTCTGATAGCGGATCATACGATAGCGGATACTGCAGGACAGATCGCCCGCAGGGGGGTGTTGAGATCGCGAACCATACAAACCAACTCCTGCCACTACGATAAATATTTATACTTAGCAAATGCAATGTCACTTAGTGATATACACATGATCAGTGAAACCAAAATATCAAGCGGACATTCAACCATCGTCCCGGCAGAGATCAGAAGATCGCTTGGCATTAACCCTGGCGATATCCTGATCTGGACTCTCGATGATCACGAAATAAAGATAAAGCCGCGGAAGAAGATGCAGTTCAAGGACATTGTGGGTTTGATTGAAGAGGGAGGAGACTCCGTATCTGCAAAAAAGAGAATACAGCGCGGTGAATGAATGATTTTCGTTGATTCGTCATATTATATCGCCATATCAGATACAAAAGATCAGTGGCATAAAAAAGCCCTTGAACTATCAGAGTATATCGAGAATAGCGCCAGTGTTGTATCGAGTTTTATCATCTCGGAAGTTGTAACTGAGATTGGCAGAAGAAGCGGCGGAAAAGTTGCTTACAATCTGTATAATTACTTTACAGACAACTGCAATATTATATATATCGACAGGGGGCTGCTTTCTGAAAGTATGGAGATCGTTCTTAAGTATGATGGAACGCTCTCGCTTGCAGATGCCGCTTCAGTCACCATCATGGATAATATGAAGATCGGTGAGATCATATCGTATGATTCCGATTTTGACAAAGTGGATTTTATAAATAGAATTCATACTTTGCAATAATACTCTTTGCAGGTTCAGAGGTCTGCGGTTCGTCCACCCGCAACCTTCGATTAAACATGACAACCCCCCATCGTTTAACCTCTTCGGTAAGCCTTTAATAAAATCGGTTCCAACCAGATATAGTGAAGACCTGTCGCAGTGCTGCGGTGCGGTCGACATTCAAATATGTGCACGCGAAGAAAGATGTTCAGGAGGTAAAATAATGGAAGTCGAAGGATATGAAGTACCAGAAGAGCTGTATTACACGAAAGACCATCTCTGGGCGAGAGTTGAGGATGACGGGAATGTTAGGGTCGGAATGGACGCATTTGGCGGTACAGCAGTCGGAGCAATCGAGTTCATTGATCTTCCGATGGAGGATGATGAGTTCGAGGCAGGCGAGGCGTTTGGATCGATGGAGTCTGCAAAATGGGTCGGCGGGCTCACCATGCCTGTTACGGGTACAATAATCGAGGTCAATTCCGATGTCGAAGATGAACTTGAACTGTTTGTAGAAGACCCGTACGGAGATGGCTGGTTAGTTCTGGTCGAGCCGTCCAACCTGGAGGCGGATCTGGAAGAACTCGTCCACGGTGATGAGCTTGGGTCGTGGTTTGCGGAGGACATTAAATCGCGGTAGTCCTGGTTCTTTTGAAACGGTTTTCATGTCTTTGCAGAGACGGGAGCAACGATTTTGGTATCGGTTAATCGTCCTGACAAGGGACGTGCAAAGAATGTACCAAAAGGCGATACATTCACTGCCGCGGCGGGCACGGTGGTAGGAGTATGATTGATAGGGTTCAGTTAAGCTTACATCTCTGATCTTTTATCTATTCATTCTACGTATCGCAAACTCGCATGCCTTTGACAGCGGATCGTACGCTTCGGATACCGCGGGACAGTATGCAAGCTCCGCATCGTAGAGGTCATACAGGTTCATTTTACCCTTTATTGCAAGCGATATCAGATTAACCCGTGCTGCCGCACCATCCTCTCCGATCGCCTGACCGCCAAAGATCCTTCCGGTTCTGGCATCGGCAAGAATCTTGACCGTGATCTCTGATGCACCCGGATACCATTCGGGTCTGGTGAGTCCAGTTGCCTTTCCGACCACAACCTTATATCCTGCGGACGTTGCAGAGAACTGGTTAAAACCGGTTGCTGCGACCTCCATTCTGCCGATGACCGATACAAAGGTTGTGAGAGACCCATCGAACGTGTCATAACCGCCCGCTGCATTGGTCCCTGCTGTAATACCCTGTCGGTACGCGGTTGTTGCGAGCTGAGACATCCACGGCTTGTGATTTATCGGGCTCACGGTCTCGACACAGTCTCCGACTGCGTAGATTTTGGATACACTTGCCTCCATCTTCGCGCTCGTCCGTATGCCCCATGCTCCAAGCTCGCATCCGGCATCACTGGCAAGATCCCAGTTAGCACGAACGCCTGATGCCATGATCACCAGCTCTGTAGGGATATTTTCGCCGTTTATGGTTATGCCGGCAACTCCCCTGTCGTCGCCCGAGATCTTCTCGACCGCGGCGCCCATCATCAGCTTGATACCTGATTTTTTCAGATCCGCCTCAAGGATCTTTGCAATATCAGGGTCGATTGCCTTCGGGAAGGAATGCGGCAGCATCTCGACTATGGTAACGTCGATCCCGTGCGCTCTGATTGCAGCGCCAACCTCAAGACCGATCGCACCCGCACCGACCACAACCGCGCTGGATATGCCGTCCATATAATCAAGAACATCTTTCGCATTCTCCGGATTGCTGACTACAAAGACGCCCCGCCCCATGAGTTCGGAGGCACCCAGGATCGGGGGCACAAACGGTGCTGCACCGGTTGCGATTATCACCGAGTCGTAGGGGATCGATTCAGTCGTGCCCGAGTTTATATCCAGCGCAGTCACCACGCTCTGCTCCGGGTCAATGGACGTTGCTCTGTGCCCCAGCAGTTTGACCATGCCCATCGCTTCTGTTGGCAGGCTGTGTTTCAGTTCGTCAAAATCGTGGACTATGCCGTCCATCGCAAACGGAAGCCCGCACGGTGAGAACATATCATACTCTTTCTCATCTATGATCGTGATCTCTGCACTGGAATTTACCTTCTTTGCGGTCTTTGCGGCGATGAAACCACCTACGCCAAGACCAATGACTACGATTTTAGTGGATTTCATGTGATTTCAACGTTATATTGGGATAGCCATATAATAAAAGGATTGGTTTGTTCATATCAATCTGACGTGGTTTAAAGTTTTTCCGCTCAGGGCTGGCTCGCTGTTTGGTGGTTGCCTGGCAGACCAGATACCGGTAATCTTATATAGTATAAAATCACCATTGACTTACCGCCTTCCCATAAACCAGAGACGAACATAGAAGAGGTGAATCAATGAATAAAGTAAGTTTTATCTATCTGTCCCAGGAAGATGTGAAGAAAAGCGGCGGTATGGACATGGCACAGACCATCCGCGACATCGAAGATGTTCTGGTTATGCGCCATAACGGGGAATGTGTGGTTCCACACAAGGTTGTGTTAAGAAAGGGGACGCAGGGGGAAGAAAGTGTCAGTGGCAGAATCAATGCCCTGCCCGGTTATCTGGGTGGTGATAAGAATATAGGCGGGATAAAGTGGGTAGCAAGCTTCGTCCAGAACCCGTTCAAACACGGACTGCCACGTTCCATCTCTTTAATTGCAATCAATTCGTTTGAAACAGGCGTGCCTCTGGCTATAATGGATGGTACCATCATCTCTGCTATGCGCACAGGTGCGGTGGCAGGAGTTGCATGCAAGTATCTGGCAAATGTTGATGCCAGAACAGTGAGGATGGTGGGAGCCGGAGTGATAGGCAGGACTGTGTTGATGGCTGTAAAGGCGGTGTTAAAAGCGATAGAGCATATAGAGATATACGATCCATCCATGGAACGGGCAGAAAAATTTGCAGAAGAGATGCAGGATGAACTCGGGGTGCCGGTCAGTGCCGCGGATTCTGCAGAAAAAGCTCTTCCTGGCAAGGATACCCTTGTGACCGCAACGCCTGCAAAGGAACCTTATGTAAAGGCACAGTGGGCAACCAAAGGCTCGCTGTACCGTCACATGTCTGGTTATGAATGTGGGTATGGCGTGGTTTCGCAATCAGATAAGATAGTTGTGGACAACTGGGAGGATGTGAAAGCGCGTAACTCGCAAACTCCTGCCCTGATGTTCCATGATGGCATGTTGTCGGATAACGATATCCATGCGGAGATTGCAGAGATAATCACAGGGCAGAAACCCGGACGAGAGATGCGGGAAGAGCGGATGTTCTTTAACCCCGGGGGAATGGGTGTACATGACCTCATAGTAGCCAACCGCATATACGAGACTGCGAAAGAGGAGGGTTATGGGAAGACATTGACACTATGGGATCAGCCCGCATGAGTGTGATCCGGGAAACAGATACACATTCCATTGGTAATATAGGTTCCTCCAAATATCTGGTGAGATGTGTTGTCGCAGCCACTCTTCGGGGTCGCTTCGTTCTTCCGAAATTGGCTGCTCCTTCTTCCCCCATTGTTCTCGCCAGCTCTTTTTCAACGTGTTAAAGCAGGATTATACCTGTAGAATCCGGGTTTTAGCTGATCGGGTGTGGGCGGGCGGCAGCAAAAAATCGTACAGTAAACTTTATATATTATAACATCAACAGTAACTTGCCGCCTTCCTAAAATACGAGGCGGTGAATACAGGAGAGATGAATCTATGGAAAAGAATAAAACATACTTATTTGCCAGTATTCTCGTGATGCTGGCACTACTGTCGCTCGTACCCCCGATAGCGGCACAAGAAGAGAGTATCGAATCATTGACAGAATCAGTTGATAGCCTCGGAACCGCCCTGACCTTTATCTGGCTCTTGCTATGCGGCGGGCTGGTTTTTCTAATGCATGCTGGTTTCTCACTCGTTGAAGCCGGGTTCACCCGGGCAAAGAACACGGCAAACATCCTGATGAAGAACCTGCTGACGGTCTGTCTCGGCGTTCTGATCTACTGGCTTGTCGGCTGGGCGATCATGTACGGCGATGATGTCGGAGGAATCTTCGGGTTCAGCCAGTTCTGCTTGAGCGGCGCTGACAACGCGATCTGGAACGCATGGTTCTTCCAGATGGTCTTTGCGGCAACAGGCGCAACCATCGTCTCAGGTGCTATGGCAGAGCGAACCAACTTCAAGGCGTATCTGGTGTTCACAGGGCTGCTTGTTGCGATCATCTACCCGGTCTACGGGCACTGGGTCTGGTCCGGAGCCGACTTTGCGCTTCTGACCGGAGACGGAAGCTGGATTGTGCAGATGTGCGGCGCAAGCTTCCATGACTTTGCAGGAAGCGGCGTTGTTCACTCGATCGGCGGATATGCGGCGCTTGCTGGCGTGATCATCCTTGGTCCCAGGCTCGGCAAATTCAAGAACGGAAAGCCACAGGTCATTCCGGGTCATAACATCACGTTTGGTTTCCTCGGAGTATTGCTGCTCTGGCTTGGCTGGCTCGGTTTCAACGGCGGCTCAACCCTTGACGGCAGCGACGCCTTCATGAACCTTGCTGTTGCAAACACGTTCCTTGCTGCTGCTGCCGGTGCTGTAGCCGCGATGATCCTCACATGGGTGAAGACTGGTAAACCTGACCCCTCGCTTACAGCAAACGGCGTCCTTGCAGGGCTTGTTGCAATCACTGCACCATGCGGCTCGGTTGAGAACTGGGCAGCAATTGTGATCGGACTCATTGCAGGTGCGATCGTCTACGCTGGTGTGATGTTTAATGAGGCAGTCTTAAAGGTCGATGACCCGGTCGGTGCGATTGCAGTGCACGGCTACTGCGGCACATGGGGTCTTCTCGCAGTAGGGATATTCTCGGTTGGCATGGGCAACGGAATCCTTGATGGTGCCGTGTATGCAGCAGGTGCACCAGGTTTATTGTACGGCGGCGTGAACCAGTTCATGGTCCAGGTTGTGGGCGCACTCGCAGCTATCATCTGGGCATTCGTGGTAGGCTTGATCGTCTTCAAGTTGATCGACGTTGTTATAGGGCTGCGGGTCTCTGAGAGAGAGGAGCTCGAAGGTCTGGACATAACAGAACACGGAATACGGGCATACCCCGAGTACATAACCGAATAAGGTGTGAGGTGAACAAGATGGCTGAAATGATCGAAATGAGAAAGGTGGAGGCAATAATACGCCCGATGAAGCTCGAAGAGGTAAAATCCGCTTTGGCTGATGCCGGATTTGTGAGCATGACCGTTGTCGAGGTCAGGGGACGCGGACAGCAGAAAGGACTCGTCCAGCAATGGCGTGGACGCGAGTACTGCGTCGATCTGCTCCCGAAGACCAGAATCGAGGTCGTGGTCGCAGAGCGGGATGTGGACCAAGTGGTGGATTTGATCCGGACTACGGCTGCAACCGATAGCATCGGAGATGGCAAGATCTTCGTTGTACCGGTCGAGCGCACGATACGGATCCGGACTGGGGAAGAGGACGGCGAGGCTCTGTAGAGCCTCTTTGTCTTCTTTTTGGGGTATTGGTGGTAAATAGGTGGTAAGGCTCATAACATCGCGTACACAAAAAGGCTCAACACATCGCGTACACCTCAAGTGCATGTTAGGTCCATAACATCGCGTACACTTTTCGCGTT